>JGI20166J26741_11413337_pt1 | contig 13807 bp, 7 predicted proteins | sample TergutCu122P5_FD_26741 | JGI IMG/M metagenome (IMG submission 26741)
TGCGCGCAGACACAGCGAAATCCTTTTGTTCGCAGGTCTGCGCGCGCCAATGGAGGATAGCTGATTTATGTCTACCTTTATCAAGAAACAGTATCAGTCAGTTCAATCAAAAAACCCCAAACCGCTCAGCATATATAAATATTTGTCAATATAATCATTATCTATCGCCTTGAACTCAAAGCCGAGGCTTTTCAATACCCCTACCGTGAAGCCCGCTTCCACGGGTATCTCCTTGAGCCGGATGTCGCTCTTTTCGAAGAGCAGCCCCTCCACATTTCCGCTCTGGGCGCTGTCCTTGGCGAGTTCGCCGATAAGCGCCTCAAACTCTCCATTTTCCATATAGCGTATCTCTTTCCCGATAGCCGAAAGCCCCGAGAATATCTCATCGTATGAGGCGGGCACGGGGTTTATCACATGAAACACCGTGTAGCTGTCAGGAAGCCCCGCGAGCAGCAGCACGGCTTTCGCCGTCTCGTCGACCGGCGTGATGTTTACCGAGCTGCCGTATAATTCGGCGGGCGCCCTGCCGATGGCCGCGTAAGCCTTGATATTCCGCGCGAAAGCGTTTTTTTGCAAATTTATCTGAAACTCGCCGTCGCCCATCCTGCCCTGTAAGTTGCCCAGCCGCATGATTTTAGCCCTGAGCCCGTCGGCTTTGGCCTTCAAAACCATGTATTCCGATAAGAATTTACTGTAGATATACTCGTTTGAGATAATCTGGCCTTTATACAAGTCATTTTCCGTATACACGGTGTCCCCGATATTCTCCTTGAGGTTATGACCCGCCACGCTTACGGTGGAGATGTGGATGAGCGCGGCGTTTTTGGCTTTGCAGAAATCGATCAGATTCTCCACCGCGTCTATATTTACCGATTTCAGCGCGTCGCCGTAGGCGAAATGGGCGACGTTCGCCGCGCTGTTTATCACGGTGGTTATCTCACCGGCAACGCCCGCCAAAAAACCTCTATCGGTCAAATCCCCGTCGATCACACTTATCTTGTTCGCGAACTGCTCCTCTGAAATATCGGTAAAATAATAAAACAGGGCCGTTTTCAAGCGTTTTTCCGGGGTCAGCTTCCCCTTGGCCCGCACAACGCAGATTATCCTGCCGACAGAACCGGCTTTTAAAAGATAATTTACTATGTGGCTCCCCAGAAACCCCGTCGCGCCCGTTATAAGGACATTGCCGAGGGGATTGTTAAAGGGCCTTTTATCATGATTTTGCCGAAGGATCCCGGCTATTTTTTTAAATTCGTCTTTGCGCTCGGAGACAAAGGGCAGCAGATAGTTCTGGATCCTTTTTATTCCCAGGTTTTCCGACAGCAGGCGCGGCGTCGGGTACCTGAAAATATCGGAGTACTCCACGCCGAGGTCGTATTTATTGGCGTGCATCATCATCTTTGCAGCCAGCAGGGAGGTGCCGCCGATCTCGAAAAAGTTGTCGTCTATACCGACCCGCCGCAATGAAAGCGCCGTCTCAAAGGCCTCGCAGAGCACCGCCTCCTCCCTTGTGGATGGGGGCGTATACTCCCTCTCCACTGATACGGGAAGGTTTGCCAGGGCCGCGCGGTCTATTTTTCCGTTGATGGTGGTCGGCAAAGCGGACAGCTTTACAACCGTTTGCGGCACCATATAAAATGATAAGAATTTCCGCAGGTGCCCCTTGAGTTTTTCGCCGTCCGCCCGGTTTGATTCCGCGCCGCTGTAATACAGTATCAAATGGCTTTCGCGGTTTAACTCCCTCACGACGACGGCGCAATTCTCGACGCCTTTATATTCCAGCGCGCAATGCTCGATTTCGGCGAGCTCTATCCTGTAGCCCCGCAGTTTTATCTGATTGTCATTTCTCGCCACATATTTAAGCCGCCCGTCGGGGGTAAAATACCCGAGATCCCCTGTGAGATAGGCCCGTTTGCCGTTTACGGCGGTAAATTTCTCCGCGGTGAGTTTATCGTTTCCGAGATATCCGAGGCCCACGCCGTCGCCCGCCACGGCGATCTCGCCCGTGACGCCGAAAGGCAGCGGCGCCTTTTTCGCGTCCACGATATAAACGGCGGCGTTCGCGATGGGCTTCCCGATGGTTTCGCGGTCGCCCGCCTCGGTGACGGTCGCGCCGATGGTGGCCTCGGTGGGGCCGTAACCGTTGTATATACTTATACCGCAATCGGCGATGAGGGCGGCGAGGTTGGAGGAGAGCGCCTCGCCCGCGGAGAGGACCATCTTGATCCGCGTCTTTAAAACGTCGGCGAACAAATCGCCGGAGAGATAGCTTTGCAGCCTTGAGGGCGTGCAGTGGAGCGCGTTCGCGCCCGTTTTCCTGAACAGCCCGGCGATCGCCTCGCCGTTCGCGAGTTCATCGTCGGCGGCTATGGCTACGAATTTCCCGTTTAACAGGAACACGAATATTTCAAAAAGGGAGATGTCGAAGCATATCGAGCCGATGGCGACAACGCCCGTCCCGGTTTCGCACACGGCGCGGTTGAACGGGTTGTTTTGAGGGTTCGCGATGTTTACTATGCCCTTGTGGGCGAGCAGGACGCCTTTCGGCTGGCCGGTCGTCCCGGACGTGTATATGCAATACGCCGGGTCGTTCTGGTTTATCCGTATATTTAACGGATTTAACGGCGCGCCGGTTTCGCCGCGCAGAAGTTCGTTTACGTCGATACAGCCGATCCCGAATCGCTCCGCCGCCCGCGGGGCGGAGATGATAAACTGCGCCTTGCTGTCGTTTACGATATAATCGACCCGCTCTTTCGGGTGATTGATATCAAGGGGCAGAAAAGCGCAGCCGGCTTTCAGTATTCCGAGAATGGCGGGCAAAAGAACGGAGCTTCTTTCGAGCAAAATTCCGATCAGAGAGCCCTTGGCCGCACCTTTTTTGAGCAGCGAGGCCGCGATTTTATCGGAAAGGCTGTCCAATTCGGAATAAGTCAGGGGCGTTTCCCTGTCGCGTGTAAAAACGGCGGGCGCGTCGGGCATGAGCCGCGCGGTTTCTTTAAACAGGGAGACGATGGTGGCGTCGCCGTCGTAGGGAACGGTTTGGCCCTTAAAGCCGTTTTCGAGGTATGCGAGCTCGGCGTCCGGCACGATTCTGATCTCGCCGACGGGCGTTCCGTTCAGCCCCTGTTCTATTATGTATTTCAGCGCGCCGTGAAAGAAAGCCATATACGTCCCGTTTAAGACATCGCTGCGGTAATCATAGGTTATATCGTAAAAATCGCCGCCTTCGTAATTGCTGATGTTCAGGGTCAGCAGGTTGCGCATGGCGCCGCAGGCGCTGAAATCCGTCTTCGTCTTGATCCCGCTTTTTACGTCCTTGAGCTGGAAATTGAGCGTAAAATCGGAGATGGGGCGCTCGGTGCCGAACTGCTTCTTGAAATCCTCGATCAGCCTGCTGAAATCGTATCTTTTATGGGCGCTGACAGCCTTGCCCTCCTGCCTGACCTGTTCGCACAAGGCCGCGAAATCTCCGGTCTTCTTGAGCCTCACGGGAACCGGCAGCACAAAACAGCCCATCGTTTTCCGCTCCCGCATCTCCCGGTTCATGCGCGGGATGATCACGGCGGTTTCGTCCGCGCCGTAGATATTCATCAGGTATATCCCCAGCGCCGCCGTAAAAACGGTGTACGGTGTGAGGCCGCGGCCGGCGCAAAAGTCCAGGATCCCGGCGTTTTCGATTTTTCCTTTATAAGCGCAGGCGGCCGTGACGTCATATTTGACCGCGAACGGCCTGCCGCCGAGATTATAGCCGTCAAAATACCCGTTCCAGAAAGCCCCGTTTTCCCCGTCCTCACGCTCCGGAGCCCTCAGGGAATCCGCGAAGGGCAGGGTTTCGGGCAAAGGCGGCCTCCCTTCGAGCATCAGCGCGTAGACGCGCAGGATTTCATCGCAGAGGAGCCCCATGCCGTAGCCGTCTATGATGATATGGTGAACGGCTATACTTAACACGCACAGCCCGTCTTTTTTGCGGTAAACGGTGAAATCATAAAGGGTTTTATCCATATCAAAAATCCGGGTCTTTCTTTGCAGAAACACCGCGGACAGTTCTTCTTCGGAATAGAGGGCGTCATCGATGGTACATTCGTTTATTTCACCGCAAAAATCCTGAGCCGTTTGATCGCCCTGCCGCGTGATCCTCAGCTTGAAGATGTCGTTGTTTGATATGACAAAATCCGCGGCCTTTTTAAGCAGCGGCGCGTCGGCCTTTTCCAGGAACCGCAGCGTCATGTGCAGTGTATTTATGGGCGAACCGGCCCCGCTGCGGTCGCTCCAATAGATATTGCTTTGCGGCATTGATAAGCTATACATGATTGAATATACCTTCTTTGCGTAATGTACAGGCAATCTCTGTTAACTTCACAGTCTCCGTTAACTTCACAATCAGTCATTGCGAGCGAAGCGAAGCAATCCGGTATGCGCATAAACTGGAACTTCCTGGATTGCTTCGTCGCTTTGCTCCTCGCAATGACGGGTTTACAGAGGCTGCCTACAGTGCTTCATATCATAAAACGGCTCATAAAACGGCTCATAAAACGGCTCATAAAATGGCCAGCATATTAGAAAAACCGGTCATGTCAAACACTTCCATGATTTCCTCCGAAACATTGCAAAGCGACATGGAAGCGCTGTTGGCCTTTGCCGTTTTCTGCCCCAGCAGCAGCACGCGCAGCCCCGCCGACGATATATAGGCGAGCCGCTTAAAATCCAGCAGGATCTCTTTCGCTTCATTTAACGCGGTTGTCAGCGCCTGCTGGAGCTGGGGCGCGGTGGTCGTGTCCAGCCTCCCCTCGAGCGCGAGGGTATGCCTTCCGTCCTCCTGTGTTTTGACGATAGTCATTGTCAGCACCTCCATTCTTCGCCGCTTTTTAAGCTCTTTTGGATCTGCTTCATAGTCCTGTGCAGAGTCACGCCGACGTTGCTCTCGCTCATGTCCATAATCCTGGCTATATCCCGGTTGGTAAGGCACAGCATGTATTTCATGGTTACGATCTCCCGCTTATGTTCGGGGAGCGCGTTGATCTGCGTGAAAATCTGCCGCAGCTGTTCTTTTCGCACATAGTCGCCTTCTATTTCGGCGCCGGTGCTCATTAATTCGGACAATTCTACCGTCTGGGGTCTGCTCGCGTTTTTTTGAAAGTATACCTTAACTGTATTCCGGGCGATCCCGCCGAGCCACGCGCCCCGGCTCCCCTTCTCCGGGGAATAACTGCCCCAATATTTATAAGCCCTGACGAATACGTCCGCCGTCAGGTCTTCCGCGTCCGCGGCATTGTGTATATGATAATATATGTAATTGTAAACGGGCGGGAATTGTTCTTTGAACACCTGCTCAAAATCCTCCTTTATCGGCGCTTGGCGCAAAACGGCCTCGCTCATGCGAAATTCCCCCTCGCCATGTCCGCGGCGGAAGTGCGGCACAGGGTATGGAACGTCTTTATCCGGTCGCGGCCGGTCTCCGCGTAATAAACGGCAATGTTTTGGGCCGCCGCCGGCAGGGCCTCGCAGAGCGAATCAAAATTTTCGGCGCCGGCCGGCGTGTAGATCTCCAGCCTGCCGCCTTTGCGGTATTCAGGATGGTTTTCAAGGCCCAAAAACGTGATGAATTTAACCGGGTCATAATCCCCGAAGGCCGCGGTCAGCCCCATAAAATCCGCGATGATCTCGTCGTGTATCTCGTTTTTTGCGGAATGGTAGAAACGCTGGGTCATGTAATGCGCGGTCTCGTGCGCGCGCCGCAGAACAAGGGATTTCCGCCGCCAGTCGCCGCTCTCCAGCCCGAACGCCTCCGGCGCGACGCCACTGTAATATCTATGCGAGAGCAGCACGATGTAATCCCGGTAAAGCGCAGGATCATTGGGGATTTCGCCCGCCTCGCCCCTGTGCATGCCGACCCTCGCCCAGTTGTTGTAATTCTTGATGATGGTCGCCCCGCGGGAATCCGGCACGGGGCGCGGCTCGCAGCGGCAGACAAGGCTCTGCTGCAGGCGTATAAAATCCGAATCGGCCTCGCATTCGATGACCGGCAGGCGGCCTGCCGGGGTCGGGTGCAGGTATACGCGTATCCCCTCCGGCGCGTCGGGGCGCCACGCGCCCTGCGGATCCGCGGGGAGCGCGCCGCGTTTGAGCGCCGTTATAAGCTCCGGGTTTTTGCTTTGGCCCTCGCTGACGGGGAAATTTAACTCCACGAACATCGCGCGGAGCAGCTCCCATGGCGCTCCGGCATGACGGCTGAGCAGCGCCTCCCAATCCCGGGCAAAGGCTTCTTCCCGAGGGTTTTCTTCCATAGGGAGCTCGGTAAAGCGGTTTTCTTCCATGAAACTTAAATCCATTTATAACGCCCCCTCTATGCCATCTGCCGCCGCGCCATCGCCGCGAAAGTCCCGTTTAACTTCATCAGCTCGGCGTAGGTGCCCTCTTCCGTGATCCTGCCGCTTTCCAAAACGATGATGCGGTCGCAGTCCTGCACCGTGCTCAGCCGGTGCGCGATGGTGATGCGCGTGGCCCGAAGCTGGTTGATGCTGTCGGTGACGATTTGCTGCGTCTTGTTGTCAAGGGCGCTCGTCGCCTCGTCAAAAAACAGTATTTTCGGCTTTCCCGCCAGCGCCCGCGCGATCAGCAGCCGCTGCCTCTGCCCGCCGGACAGCGTGCCGGCGCCTTCGGAAATCATGGTATGCAGGCCCATGGGCATTTGCTTTAAGTCGTCCTCCATGCCCGCCTGCTTTATCGCCCGCATGGCGTCGTCCATAGTGATGTTGGGGTTCGACCCGGCGACGTTTTCGTAGATGCTCCCCGCCATAAGCATGCTGGATTGCAGCACCACCCCGAGCTGACGCCGGACCGAGCGTATGTCCAACTGGCTGAGGCCGATTCTGTCAAAATATATCTCGCCGCCGCTCGGCTGCTCAAAAGCCAGCAGGATGCGGAACAGGGTGGACTTGCCGCTGCCGGAGGGCCCGACGAGCGCCACGTGTTCGCCGGCGCGGATATACAGCGAGACGTCTTTTATGATCTGCGGCCCGTCCTCGTCGTAGCTGAAATTGATGCGGCTCAGCTCAATTTCGCCGGTCAGGGGGGGAGCCTCGCTCTTTAGATCGTCGTATTCGGGCACGGCCTCAAAAATCGGCTTGGCCACCCTGTAATAGGGGATGACGACATTGGCGCTGATAAACGCCTGTGAGAGCTGCACGCAGCTCTGCAGCAGGTTCCCGAGCGCCGCGTTGAAGGCGATAAAGACGCCCGCGGCGACCATAGCGCCCCGCATCTTGAACATGACCGCGTAGATGACGATCGATGAGAGTAAGATGACCACGGAATTGAACACCGCCGACCAATTGCCGATACTGCCTTTCCGAAAGGTGATCGCGCGGGATTGCTTGTACATCTGCGACCAGTTGTAGAAGGTGCGCCTCTCCGAACCGGACATTTTGATCTTGGCCAGCCCGGAAAGCCAGCCGAACATCTTGCCGGAGATCTTGTTGTCTATATCGATCTGCTTGGTCTCGTACTTGATCTGAAGCCAGCCGAACAGAAAGGAAACGCCCAGGGCGATAACCCCGATCCCGAGGCCGAACCACGCGAGCTTTACGTTTTTTGTAAACATAACGATAAGATAAAAAACCGAGAATATGCTGGTGATGATGGTGTTTGCCACCACGCCGGAAAGGATCTGCTGTATCTGGGATATGCTCATGGCCCGCTGCGTCAGTTCGCCGGCCGTATAATTCTTGAAAAAACCCACGGGCAGGCTCAGCATCCTGTCCCACACCGCCGGCTGCAAGTCGCGCTCGGCCGCGCCGGAGATGCGCTGCGTCGCGAAGGCCCTGGTGGCCTCAAAGGCGAAAGAGGTCAGCGCCATAGCGCCCATTAAAAATCCGATCTGTATGAGCAGGCCGCGGTTGCCGTCCGGTATGACCGTGTCGAATACCATCCCGGTGATTATCGGAGTGAGCATGCCCAAAAGCCCGCCGCACAACCCCATAATGAACACCCATATCCAGTCGGTTTTCCCCGTGCCCTTGAGCACAAACCTGAGAATATCCTTGCCGGTCAGGCCGCGCATGGGCAGGCTGCGGTAAAACATCACGGCCTTCGGGTTTATCTCGGCCGCGGTCTCTTTCGTCACCTTCACCGTTTCTCCGGTGGAGGGGATGTACATCGTATATCTGCGGGGGGTTTTTTGCAGCAGGGCCACGGGCTCGCCGCTTTCCCCGAGCTTTCCCAGCAGGCTCCCGCCCTGCTGTTTATACCATTTTCCGCTGAGGACCACCTCGCGCGTCCTGAAGCGCGAGGCCAGCGCGATGTCTTCCACGATATGGGCGGAAGCCCCGCTTTCCAGAACGGCTTTCGGTATCGTTATCTCCATGCCGTTTTCCTTCGCGACGGCGGCGCAGGCGGCGATGATCGGGTCGTATTCCAGACCGAATACCGCGCCCTGTTTCTTGCCGCCCGGCACGACAGCCCGCAGGTCATTTATGGCGGTTTGCAGAAAGGCGTTTTCTCCCGCGTACCGGCGGCGGTTGGCGGCTTCCGTCTGCCGGGTCTCTTTTTCTACCTGCTCGTCGAGCAGGCGCATCAGGGGGTCTCTAAACCCCTCGAGCCCGGTATGGTCCAGCTCCAGGCAAGCCTCCTCAATCCGCTCGCGGGTATAACCGAGCCGGCGGTAGCATTTTTCGACCCATTCCTCCACAAAGGGACGGGCGGCGGCGGACAGGGCGGCCATCGCCGGATTGAGCTCGCATTCGCAGGCCGGTATGGCCAGCAGGCCGACGCGGGCGCCGTCCGCGCGTTCATAAGGCCGCGCGGACAAAACGAGTTCGCCTTCCAGCGACTGAAACAGGAAAGCGCGCGGGCCCAGCGGTTTCCCGTCGGCGTCTATTTTACAGTGGTATATATTTATTGTGCCTTCCAGGATGAAGAAAGCGCCGCTGTCTTCTTCGTGCAGCCAAAAAGGCATGTTATTCCGTTTCCGCAAAGGCTCGCTCATGCCGTCACCGCCGTTTCGATCAGCTCCGCGTAAAGGCCGGGGGCGTTCTTCATCTCGTCGTGGGTGCCGCGCTGGACGATCTTGCCGCGGTGCATAACGATGATCTCGTCGCAGTCACGGATGGTGCTCAGGCGGTGCGCCACGATTATGCACGTGCAGCCGCGCCTGCGGATATTGTCGCTGACAATCTGCTCCGTCCGCACATCCAGCGCGCTCGTCGCCTCGTCGAGGATCAGGATGGAGGGGTTGATCGCCAGGGCCCTCGCGATTTCCAGGCGCTGGCGCTGGCCGCCGCTGAAATTCGCGCCGCCCTCCCTCACGTAGCTCTTATACCCGCCCTCGCGGGCGGCGATGTCGTCGTGGATGCACGCGTCCTTGGCGCCGCCCAGGACGTCCGAATCGCTGACCGTGGCGTCCCACATGGTTATATTGTCGTGGATAGCGCCCTCGAACATGCTGATATCCTGATCCACGACGGCCAGGGAGTTGCTGATGACGTTGCGCGGCAGGGTGTCCCGGTTTACGCCGTCAAACAGGATCTCGCCCCCCCAGGGGCGGTTGATGCCGGCGATCATTTTCGCGACGGTGCTCTTGCCGCTGCCGGAGGAGCCCACCAGCGCCACGCGGGCACCCGGTTTCAGGCTCAGATTGAAGTCCTTGATAAGCGGCGCTTCCAGCACGTTGTAACCGAAGCTCAGATCCTTTATCTCCACATAACCCCCGAGCTTGCGGAAACCGGAGGCGTCAACGTCTTCAAGCGGCAGATCCCGCTCGGGGTCGCTGAGCCCGTCCGTGGCGTATTTGTACACGTCGTCGAGGCGGTTCATATCGCTTTTGAGCTGCTTTATCTTCATGCCCGTCTGCGTGAGCCTGCTGATCGGCATCAAAAAATTGCCGATAAGGCCCTGATAGGCGATCAACGTGCCCACGGTCAGATGGCCGTCCAGGATCTGCAGCCCGCCCACGCACAGAATGACGGCCGTGGTCAGCCCGGAAATAAAGTCCGGGAGCGTGACCAGGAGCTGGCTGAAGCCGCTCATCTTCTGCTGGGCGTTCAGCGTCTTCGCGTGGTAGCCCGCCCATTTTGAAAAGAAATCCGATTCCGAGCCCGTGGCTTTGAGCGTTTCGATGAGGAACAGCCCGGACACGGAAGTGCCGGCCAGTTTTCCCATGTCTTGTTTGAGCCTGCTGTTCAAGTCCTCTATTTTGCGGGAGGAATATATGAAATACAGCACGTTAACACATGCCAGCGCCAGGGTCAGCATGGTAAGCAATACATTGTACTGCAACATGATAATAAAATAGAAAATCAGCGTGACGACGCCGATCACGTTCGCCGCGAGATCCTGCGACAAAAACTGCGCCACGGTGTCGTTGGAGCTCTGTCTGGAGCTGATGTCGCCGGGGGAGCGCTGCTGAAAAAACAGAACCGGCAGCCGCAGGATATGCCAGAAAAAACCGCTGGCGCCGTTTAAGGCTATCTTTGTCTGCATCCGCAGCAGATACCGCTGCTGTAAGCCGGTGAGCAGGGCCTGTATAACCGCCGTGGCGGCCATGCACCAGAGCAGGGGCCTCAGCCATTCGCTCTTGCCGGCCAGCAGCAGATCGTCTATAAATATCCGCGAGAAAGCGGGTATGATGAGCCCCGGTATCACCAGCAGCAGCCCGACGATTACGAGGAACACGAGGGCGCTGCGCACGCTCTTGAGCCGCTTTGCCAGCGAGAGCAGCATGCTGCTTTTCTGCCCGCTTCTTTTGAAGTTTTCCGTGGGCTTAAAAGTCAGCACAACCCCGGTGAAGGCCAGGTCAAACTCCTCATAGGAGAGCACGCGGCGGCCGCTCGCGGGGTCGTTGATATACGCCTTGCCGCCCTTGAAGCCTTCGAATACGACAAAATGGTTGAAATTCCAATGGATGATCATGGGCGGCTTCATCTTGGCGAGGTCGGCGGGCTCCCTGCGGAACCCCTTGACTTCAAAACCTATTTTCGTGGCGGCCCTCGACATATTGCCGGCCTTGACGCCGTCCCTTGTGACGCCGCACTCCACGCGCAGCTCTTCAAGCGGTATGTATTTTTTATAATAGGCGCAGATCATGGCGAGGGAAGCCGACCCGCATTCCACCATCTCCATCTGCAAAATGGTGGGCGTGCGCACCCTGTTGTTTACGCGCGGGGCTTTCGGTTTCTGCTCTTTTTCCGGCTCGGGTTTTCTTTCCGGTTTCGGCCTGTTATCCGGCTTTTTTTCTCTCTTTAATTTTGGTTTGAGTTTTGGTTTGAGTTCGGGTTTTTCTTCGGTGATTGTACTCATAGGTTCTCAGCGCCCCCCCGCCTTACTGAAAGAGTCTTTTGATAAACGGAACGACCAGATCGACCGGCCGCTGAGCCGAAACCCTTATCTGACCCATGCAGATAGTGCCGGGGCTGATGGTGAAGGGGGGGCCTTTCGGGGTGGACCATTTATATCCGCTCACCGTACTGCCGTCGGACTGCAATTGCACGTCCACCTCAATAACCGCCGCCTGCCCGCCGAAAGCCTGCACAAGCTGCTGGTTTTGCAGGGTGGACAGCATATTGTCCTGCGTGACGGAGGAACCCGATACGGATACGACCTTGCCGATGATGTACCCGTGCTCCTCACTTTTCACGGTGGTGGGCGATATATCCGCTTCCATACCCGTACTGACCAGTTTGCCCTTTTCCAGCGGCACGTACAGTATGACGTTGGAACTGCCGGCCTCCAGGCCCCCGCGGATGATGTTGCCGAGCACGTTGCCGGGCTGTATGTAGTCATAGGGCTGAACCGTAAGGCCGGAAACGGTGCCGGCAAATTCCGCCGTCACGGCGCTCTTTTCATTATATTGGGTTTGCAGCTCGTCCAATTGTTTCAGATAATCCTGCATCAGCACCTGCTTCTGATTGGCAAACTGCTCCGTCAGGGAGGAAATCTGGTCGCCCGTCTGATTGTACGCTCCCCAGAGGTAATCGGTGAACGTGTTATTGAGCTGCGCGTCGCTCTTCTGCGCCTGAGCGAGCTGCAATTGCAGGCTTTCAAGCTGCGACTGCATCGACGCCATGGTGGGGTCATAGGTGGGGCTGTTAAGTATCTGGTCGTAACTCTTTGGGGTATTGTTGTTAATATCGAGGCGTTCCGTCGCGATCTGACTTTCCAGCGATTTCACTTTATCGCTGTATGATTTAAGCTCGCTGCTGGAGATAATGCCCTGATCGTACAGGACCTGCCCGTTTGTCAGATCTTGCTTTGCGGCGGTGAGATTGTCTTCAAGCTGCGTCAAACTCAAGCCGACCTGAGACTGCGAACTGTCCTGCTTGGTGTCGGCGGCCCCGGCGTTGTCGAGATCCACCTTGCGTTTATATTCCAGCAGATCTCTGTACTGCGATATCTCCGCCTGCTGTGTGGCTATCTGCTTTTGAAGCGAGGCGACTTGCTGCGCTTGCTGCTCCTTCTGATTGGTCACATCCTGTTCGCCCTTACGCGCCTGCTCTTTCTGCGCCTCATACTGCACGCGGGCGGAGCGGATCTGCCCCGCCAGCGGGGCGAATTGGGAGTATATATCGTTGTTGAGAGAACCTATATTGAGATCCAGGTTCTCCACATTCACGGTTTGCAGCGCGGCGATATCTTCCTTTACCCGCTTGATCTGCCGGTCCAGATCCTCCTGCTCTACGCGGGCGATGACCTGCCCTTTTTTCACATTGTCCCCGGCCTTTACGCTGACATCGGTGACCTGGCCGCTGGTCTGCGAGGTGATGCTCACGATCCCGCTGCCGTACATCAATACGCCGCCCCCGCCCACCTTATCAGGTATAACGCCTAAATACCCCCAAGCCGCCGCCGCCAGAATCAGAACCGCCAGCGATATCATCGCCACCCAGCCGATGGGCGAAATCACCGTCAATTTTTGGTCAAGCTGCTCCGGCGAGGAAAGCCGGTCTAAAGAGACCTTCCGAAATATCGCGCTGTTATTTGACATGCGCTTCACCCCATATGCACTAACTTAATTTTAACTAACCCGTCATCGCGAGGAGCGAAGCGACGAAGCAATCCATAAAAACCTTGGTTTCATCATGTTTCTGGATTGCTTCGCTTCGCTCGCAATTACGGTAAAAGGCTAAAGCTAGTGCATATGGCACTTCACCCCCAGCCAAATTCCGTTACTGCGTCCCAATAATTGATAATATTACAATATCTGATTTTACCCGAAGAAGACATTAAAATTTTTAGTTATTTTTTGTTGTTTTTTATGACGAACTGTTGTGTTAAGATTTGGTAATAATTTGCAGGGATTTGCCACCCAAATAGAGCTCTTCTTCTTGCTGCATGTCATAAATGTTGTCCCCATAAATGAACTTCTCCGCAGCAAGCTGCGGAGTATCAAAACCCTAAAACCTAAAGTTAGTTCGCAGCAAGCTGCGGGGAATTAGACCCCGAGAGATTAAGACTGAAAGACGATAGAAAAGGCTTATCCAGATAGTTACACGGACAACGCCACGCAAGAACATGCATTGCTTCGTCGCTCCGCTCCTCGCAATAGTAGGAGCGGACGACCCTGTCCGCCCGCCGCACGCGGCACAAGGGTACGGTTCTCCTGCGCTCCGGAACAATAAGAAGACGCGCAGGGACGGTTCCCGCGCGCGGCGCGGCGGAACCGCCCCTATGATACCTCTCGGCGCGAACCGGCTGGATTGCTTCGCGCGTTTACTGAATATGATTTTGCGTGCGTGAGCGCTCGCAATGACGATAACGGGAGCGCGCGGCAATCTGTCATTGCGAGCGCGCATAACCTAAAGACCGCTTAGACGTC
>JGI20166J26741_11414448_pt1 | contig 13805 bp, 7 predicted proteins | sample TergutCu122P5_FD_26741 | JGI IMG/M metagenome (IMG submission 26741)
TGTATGGATAAGGGAATTCCTATTAGGTCGCACGCAGAGATTCAGGGTAGGAGGGCATTTATCAGAGGAAGTTAGAGTAACGTCAGGTGTACCGCAAGGGAGCGTATGAGGTCCTCTTCTGTTCCTAGCCTGCGTAAACGCTATTTCGAGGAATATTGAGTCAACTATTAGATTGTTTGCTGATGACTGTGTAATTTATGGAAAAATTATAAATAAGGAAGACATAGGAAAGTTGCAGAAAGATCAGGACAGGCTGGGGAGTGGGCGGTTGAAAATGCGACGAAAATAAACCCAAGTAAGGTGGTTCGCTTCACGAGACCCCGGCTGAAGGATCCACTAGATTATTCTTTAGCGAACACATTAATTCGGAAGCGAGCAGTTGTAAGTACCTAATAATAATCTTACGCAGCCACTTAAATTGGGCGGATCAAGTCAACTACACGGCGAAAAAGGCGTGGGAGGCACTACATTTCACAATGCAGATTCTCAAAAAGGGAAATAGTAGTAACAAACGTTTAGCCTACATGTCTCTAGTACGTCCGATACTTGAATATGGGGCTGCGTGCTGGGATCCATACAGGGAGGGGCAAATAAGTCCGTTAGACAGGATGCAAAAGAAAGCTGCCAAATTTGCACATCATACCAACAGTCAGAACTGGGAAAATTTGGCGTCGCGTAGAAAGTTATCACGCATATGTGCTCTCTTCAAAGCGTACTCTGGATAAAGGGCGTAGAAGGCTATAGGAGACACATTACAACGACCACACTATCTGAGCAGAGTAGACCATGAACACAAAATTAGGAATATGAGGCAAAGGACGGATATAGGGAAATATTCATTTGTGAATAGGACCATTCAAGACTGGAACCAGCTACCTGCAGAAGTGTTAGAAACTCTCCCCTGTAAACCAAAGACCTTGAAAAAGAGGGTAAGGAAAGCGATTATTGAGGTGAGGTAAAGAAAAATAAAGCGTGCGGGAAATCATTGAAAAGTGTAGTGAAAGGAGTGAAGTGAAAATCATATAAAAGTGTAAAAAAGTGTAGTGAAGTGAAGTGGAGGGAAGTGTAGTGAAGTGCAGCGTAGGGAAGGGGTCAAAGCGGGGTGTAATGGGAAGGATATATATGGGTGGTAAAGTTGTGAGAATCGAAGGACTCCAGTAAAAACGTGTGTGCAATATGGTGGAAAAAATATTAGAAACTATATACAGTACTTTGTTTTCCTTATGTGCATTTTCGTTAATTTTATTTGTCTTGCGTGTATTGTTTTCATCATATGTGTATTTGTTTATCTTATTTGTATTTGTTGTAACTTGTGTGTATTTGTTGTACTATGTGTGCTAGAAGTCAGTATCCGGAAGGTCCTGCGACCGGCCACCTCGATACACTTTTTTCTTGGTTTCCCTGTGTCTATAAGCGAATGCTGAGATGGTTCCCCAGTTTCCAAGTTGCTACTACATGCTTCTCATGTAGCCCTCTCGACTTAAATTTCCTAGTTACTTTTTTTTCGTAGCTGTGTACATTTAAAAAAACACTGCCACCGGGTGACAACCCAACTGCAGTTAATAAATATTATTATTATTATCATTATCATCATCATCATTGATGCTTCTAGATCACTCATTCACTCACCCTCTCACTCACTCTATCACTCACTCACTCATTCACTCAAACATTTACTCACTCATTCACTCACTCACTCACTTCATACAGCACAGTCCTTCTTGAAAAGCTAACCGTTTCTCAGCTAGTCGAGAAATTCCCCGCATTTTATGGATGCTGGTCCCAGTGGCCGCGCTGTCTAAGATGTAGGTCTACGGCCGCTCGCCTGCTGAGATCGTGGGTTCGAATCCCACCGGGGCATGGATGTCTGTCTGTTGTGAGTGTCGTGTGTTGTGAGGTAGAAGTCTATGCGACGAGCCGACCACTCGTCCAAAGGAGTCCTACTGACTGTGATGCGTCGCTGTGTGTGATATAGAAACCCAATTATGAGGAGCCAAACATCAATCAATTGTGATTGAACTTACGAGATCTCCTCGCTGGAGGGGACCTGACCATGCTAGTGAGTCTACAAGTTAAGACTTCCAGCCAGCCAGCACAACAGTTTATAGAATACCTTGTACGCTGATTGCTGATTAAAAAAAATGAAACCCGAAGGTTTAATACCGCATTCACAAGTGCCCGACACCTGTCCCTATCCTGAGTCAGATCGATCCAGCCCACACCTCCATATCCCACTACCTGAAAATCCATCTTAATATTATCATCCCATCTACACCTGGGTCTACCAAGTGGTCTCTTTCCCACAGGTTTCCCCAACAAAACCCTGTATTCGCCTTTCCTCTTCCCCATACGTGCTACATGCCCCCGCCCATCTCATTCTTCAAGATTTTATCACGCGAACAATATTGTGTTAGGAGTACAGATCATGTCGCTCCTCATTATGTACTTTTCTCCACCCCCTTGTTAGCTCGTCCCTCTTAGGCCCAACTATTCTCCTCAACACCCTATTCTCAAACACCCTCAGCCTCTAGATCACACACACACACGCGGTAGGACTCCTCTGAATGATCAGCCCGTCGCAGAGGCCGCTACCTACACAACAAACATAAGGGACGAACATCAATGCCTCCAGCAGGATTCGAACCCGCGATACTAGCAATCAAGCGGCTTCAGACACACCTCAGACCGCACGGCCACTGCGATCGGCTTGACCCCTAGCAGACCCTATCACATGCACGTCCTGCGATCGGGTCGAAGAAGACATGTTCGGGGCACACAACATAAAAGGAACTGATAAACCGATACGAAATTTAATGTGGAAACCGGAAGGGAAGAAACTATTTGGAAAACGTAGGTATAGGTGTGAGGGTAAAATTACTCTCCACTGATTTTCTTTTATTAAACCCAATAAAATGCAAATGTTACATACACAAACAGTACAGTACTTTATCAGTGCAGCATTGTTCGGCACCACTATGCCAAATTCTGGGAGTTCTGAACCAAAGTTATAAAACCAGCTAAAACATGGCAGATTACATTCGTGTGTCTGTATATATAGCACTTCGCGCCGAAGTTCAATCTGCAGTGTGGTGACACACACAGTCTGCAGTACATTATACCAGTATCAGGTGCACATCCTATTATTTTGACTGTTGGTACAAAATAAGTTAAAATATAAAAATTTGGCTAAAATCCTGCTCTCTTGGTATGTCGTTTGTGTGCACAAACATCTATCATTTTGTCCCACAGCTGGTCCTGACCACGTAGGTACGTGCAACAGACGTCTGTTACTTTAAAGTCACGGAATCAGTGATGTGGACTCATTAAATAAAAAATTAATCCACAGACACCGAATAAATTCAACTAAACTTTAATAAACCGAAACACATTAATCACTCATTACGATAAACACGGACGAGAATGTGTGTCGAATCCCTTTGTCTCGGCAGTGGGTGAGAGCGAGGCTTTTGTTGGTATGGTACTGAAACCGTTGGGCTTCATGAGAGGGCAGAATCATAACTTCCTGAAGGTCTCTGCTGCCTTCCGAAAGCACCCGCATGTTACACAAACTGCAGTTAAAATTCCGCCATTACGTCACACAAGCCAAGAGTGGCGTCACAACACGCAGAGACAGCCACGTCAGTCACCTAACGGACTTACGCACTGGCTGTCTGACAAAAACACGTGCAGATGCGTCTATCGTATTCTTACCAATGCCACAATAACGTACAGCGGTCACCATGTTATTAACAAACGTCACCTAAACCAGCTCCATAAAGACTGCGTCCTCAAACGCCAACAGTCACAGAGTCGGTCCTGAGCGTCCCTCTTGCCCAGAACCCGACAGACCATTACCATATTCACAAGACAGGTAATGTACGTATAAACGTAACATTCAGGCGCGTTCGCGTGACCACAGTTGCCGTGGAAAAGCAATAAGTATGACATATTCTGAGCGTGTGTCTGTAGTCTTAGTTACCCAGCACGCAAAGCGTATGCATCGTATTATATTGTCATCTGTGGCCTGCACCGCTCCAAAATGTTTTTCCACATTTTCTCATAAACGGCACGATATTCGAGAAAAAAGGTTACTGAACATAAAATGTTTTAATTTTCTCCAGCACTTGTGCCTGGAACTTCTTTCAATCTAAGAAAAATTCGGCGAGACACTATCATAATTGGGGCACGGCTTGGCGCAGTTGTTTGAAGCACTGCGCTACAAGCCGGTAGTCGCGGGTTCGATTCCCGAGTGTCACTGGAATTTCTCATTCGCCTCAGCCTCTAACAGAAATGAGTACCAGGACTATTTTCTGGGGGCAAAGGCAGCCGGTGCTTAGCGCTCACAACCTTACCACATTCATATGCCTCCTGTCGTGAAATGTGGCAGACTCTACCTTCTGGAACCCACAGGGCTTGTCGAAGCCCGTACAGGGATTGTTTTAGCTTGCAGAAGGCCGGGACTTGCTACGGGATGGACGGTCCGGGCATCGAAATTCGGTGTGGGCGAGATTTTCCGCACCCGTCCAAACCGGCCTTATACCACCCAGCCTCCTATACAATGAGTAACGGTACTTTACCGGGGGTAAAGCGGCCTGGGCGTGGCGTTGACCACCCACCCCCATTTAGCGCCGAGCTTGAAGAAAGAGCAGAGCTATACCTCTACTCCCCCTCTGGGACTTCGTGGCCTGTTATAGGATAAACGTTTACCTTTACCTTTACTACAATAAATATATAAACGTCATCATGCAAAGTACCCGTCATTCCTGTCAGATTTTATTAAAACTTGAATTTTCCCGACAGATTTTCGAAAAATACTCTGTGCCATGCGGACGGAAACCAGGTACTGGGACACTTAAGTACACAGCGCTTAGAGAAAGCTTTTTGAAAATACAGGTTAATAAGTGACGCTGCCAACAACCAAATTATTTTCTGAAAGAAACAGACCTGACAAGCAGGACACACAGAAAACGTGCACTTTTCTTTAAAAAAAATAAAAGGAAAAAAGAGGAACTGTCAAGAAGTTGTTTTAATGTGGCAGCTTCCTACGACTTGGAGATCTGAGAGAAAATTGCAAGGACAGGGAAGGCATTAAGGGCTACTTCTTACACGGGAACATCAAAGGCTTCCTAAATTTGTCGAAGTTAACGGGAAAAAAGAAAGCAATTCAGTGTGGCTATACAGGGTGGTTGAACTGTGTTCCTCTTATACGTATAAATCATTATTGTGTTGTGGCCAATACTTTTCACCCAGCTAAGTTAAATGCACTTATCAGACTGTGCCTATATCAGGTGAATTTCAATGCAGTGAGTAAAGACGTGTTCATTTTGTCAATTTCATTTCATACTGTACCATTAAATGGAGGACGGCAACCCCCACAGCCGACGACAAAAGCACTCCAGCGCACACACGCTGACATCAACATGTTGACTGGGGGGTTTACATATCAAACAGACCAAATAGTTCTCAGAAACCTGCGGAAGAACCTACTCTACATAGTGCACAAATATGTTAAAACATGATGTTCCCTACACTAACCAAATGTTACTATTAACCATAAGAAGTTGCAGAGAATATCAATCTGTTAACTCATGCACGAAACGAATGCCAAGCCAGCAATAATTATTAACCTTTAAAGCCTAGCGGTTTCTATACGTACCACTAGGTTTCACATTAAAAAATTCTACATTCTGCTCGCTTTGCGTTGAGTGTTTTGTGCGGATCTCAGAACAGACAGCGACTTTTGCATTATACATCATTACCGGATTGGTTTTTATAACCGTGGTGGAAAGTGTTTAGAGCGCGGTACGGACTGATTCCTTATATAAAGCAGATACGTTTAAGGTTACTTTTGTATATGAATGGCTGCTAGAAATTCCTATAAAGTTGAAAATGTTTAGTTCGCCCTAGAACACACCACGAAGGCCCAGAAGGAGAGTAGATGTATACGTCCACTCTTTCTTTAACCTCGGCGCTAGATAGGGGTTGTTGTTCAACGCCACGCCCCGGCCGCTTTACCCCCGCGATAGAGACCCGTTACCCACTGCAGAGGAGGCTGGATGGGCCTCAGGGCCGGTATGGACAGTGGGGGAAATCTCGTCTCCACCAGGATTCGATCCCCAGACCGTCCAGCCCGTAGCGATTTGCTACACCGACTGAGCTATCTCGGCCCCCACCGACACCGTACAAATATTATTCAAAGCCATGCGATCTGCACAAAATAAAGAAAACTGAAATCTGAGCAGTGCAGTTTTCTCTAATTGTATAATTTTCGTATCAGTTTTCTTCTACGCTTTGGGCACATTACACGCGCAAATATGTACAAGCACGGTAACACCACATTGCTGCCTGCTATATCCTGCAATGGAAGTCAGTTACACGCTAAGGCATGCACTATGCAATACTTGACTCGTTACTGTCCAGTGACAACACTTTCAATTCTTCAAGCGACACCGCCGTCACCAGAGGCGGTCTTAGCTCAGAAATAAAAACACGCTAAAGAATCGCCCTGTAGCCCTATCGATCTTACGTTACTGGCTCCATTTAAAGCAACTTGGAACACAAATTACAACAAAGCCAATATTCTACAAGGTCACAATCAAAGGAAAACTTCCTTCAGACAGTGGATGTCACTTCGTTTGATGTTGTAAAGACATTCCAGTGCTCGGTACCAACTTTCTCCACTCCGAGACCGACTCTTTTATCAAACTTTGCCTCTCGTATAGCTTACTGAATATACAGCCTCCTAACTAATGCGCTCTGGTTATTTGACATTGTGTGATAAAAAATTCATCGATGCTTCGCGACATCAACTAAATGATTCATTACCGCCGTCTATGCAGCTGCCCTCACGTCCCTCGGAAAGCGAACTCGGGTTGCTCTCAGGTCAACACAACATCTGTAGCAGACAAAAGCACGCTGAAGCGGGTTTCTTGGAGGGATTCGAACTCAGTCCAGCCTTTACCCGAACAGTAACTTATCCCAGAGCATTAAACACCTTTTACCCATATCAACCACATGCACTAAGTTTATTCATTACATAAATTGTGATACGGCTACATGTTTCGGTGTCGCATTCAACATCAACAGCGAAAACTTTTGTGCCCCCTACTTAAAGCCATATGACGTAATGCAGCTATCGACTATGGTGTGTATAGTACTTCTATAGTAGTTAGTGGATTTTCCTGTGTTGCAACCCTCCACTCAAACAGGCCACTGGAACTTCCTCCTCGTGTTATATCCAATGGACCCTATCCTAATTGGAGGAAAGATAGAGGAACATATTTTGTCACGATATAGCATAACCAACGAAAAACAACCGCCGATCACAGCCAAATGTACACACACTTTTAATGTATTGAAGATTTTAACCACAGATTAACAAGGTTTATAATAAACAGCACAGCAGTGCCACAACTACGTATGTTTTAAATACTGTATAAATACTGTAATTCCAGAACAAGCACAGTTCTAAAAGGTAAAGAAATCCCATAACAGGCCTGGACAGGCCCTGAGGGTTCCAGGAGGTTCAGGCTCCCAGTTTTCAAAGACAATCGACACATGAGGGTGGTAAGATTGTCAGCTCTACGCACCGGCCGCCTTTACCCCCACGAAATATTCCTGGTACTCATTTCTGTTACAGGCTGAGTCAACTCCAGGACCATAGTGCGGCCGGAAGGATTATGTCAATGAAAAATTCCAATGACACCATCGGGAATGGAACCTACGATCTTCCGGCTTGTAGCGCAGTGCCTCAACCAACTGCGCCACCGCGTGCCCCACACGCACAGTTGTACCTTGTACAATTTACGTTGTAACTGCTACAGAAACCACAGTTAATAGCTACATAACGACATACGGCTTTCAGTAAAGGGCACAAACGTTCTCCCTGGAGACGGTGAAAGTAATACCGAAACACCGGCCGCACCTTAACCCCCGGGGAAGACCCGGTACCCACTGTACAGGAGGCTGGGTGGTCCTCAGAGCCGGTCTGGACAGGTGCGGAAAATCCCGCCTCCACCGGGATTCGATCCCCGAACGGTCCAGCCAGTAGGCAGTCGCTATACCGACTACGCTACCCGGCCCACGTGTTTAAAATACATTATTACAACAAAATTAAACAATGACATCGTCCGACACAACTATATATGAATACTTCCATAGTACTCACAATAAAAATCCCAACACAACTTACAACAGACAGCACATCCAAAGGCTGGTAATAATTGCAAAGACTACTAATGAATGTAAATGGGATCGATAAAATTAACTTTTTTTACTATATGTACCAGCATTTTTAAGTTTTTTGTAAATATTGGCCTGATGATGGCCTTTGAGACCGAAACAAGTAGCCAATAGTAGAATAAGAGTAAAATAAACATACATTTGTGTCAGACAGAGTACATATTTAATTTCATTTTATTAATGTACCTGTGCATTTGGTTGGTGCAATTAAAAGTTGTTTAACACTATGAGAATGAGTGGAATGGAATCCTTCAAAAAAATGTATCCTAGTGTATTTGATCAAAGAACCAACACAGGAAGCACAATAAAAATGTAAGAAAACAATAAGACAAATTTAAAACAGGCCACATTATTCAACTCCACTACATGTTTCGGCCCAGCAGGGCCATCTTCAGGAAAACCAGACAAAATGAGTCGAACCTTCTCATTTTCAAGTGAGACATACCCGTTGTGTTGAATATAAGCTAAAATATATTATAAAATATATAGATATAATAGACACAGCTTTATATTTTATTAGATTATATTAGGTTATAATTCCAGCTACATGTTTCGGCCCTATTTGTAGGGCCATCTTCAGGCTGATCTTTGAAAAGGTGGAGTGAACAATTGATAATGCTTTCAATTTACGAGATCTCGTATTACAATAATTGGTTAAAATAACTGTGGTGTGTTACATAAAAATTTAAGATTAAAATTTAAATGTGGTACTTTGTACAATAAGCATTAAAAACAGATAAGTAAAATTGATGGGGTGGTTATGGGGGTATAAAGTGGTTGGGATTCTTTATTACTAAGTGATGGTTGTGAAGCTTTACTTTAAAGACGAAGTACCTTACGTATTATTTCTTATCAAAATATGATTGTAAAGTTTTTCTTAAAAGACGAAGTGTCTTCTGCATGATCAATATCAGCTTGCTGTAGAAGTGATGGAATTCAATCAGAAGTAGTTTGTAGTTATATGTGTCTGTGGTGTGTAACAGATATTATATTTAAGGTGTTAACGCTAGCGATCAATTTTTGTATTAATTGTGCATTATTTTTACTTTATAATTAGTACCTTTAATTTTTAAATTCAAGTTTGCTAAAGGTTGCTAGATATTATAAAAACCGCATGGATTTGAGAGTTACGCTCGCTATGACGTGGTTAGCGTCCTTCCTTTGCGTAGTGAGTCACGCGGGAAAAGTGGCGTGGTCAAGCCAGTTAGCTCGCTCTCGCAACTACAACCTCACACCTTGCAAAAGCACACACACTTACACAATGAGGTGCACCAACAGGTCACTAAGTGTATACGTACAAGTTCAATTGTCATTTCAAATGATCTATATCATTACTGTAGTGCAACTTGACATTACAGTGGATTATCTTTGTGCAATACCTTGGGCAAGAACACGCTAACTTCATGAGCGTTCTCAACCAACAATCCTCTTCAAACTCAGCACTGAAGGTGTACATTTGTGTATTACATTACTAGTGCCAATCAAGTGAGCCACAAGTTAGGATCACTTATCGAAATGGTAATAATTGTATGATGCTATCAATCAACAGTGTATTCGTGTGTTGAAATCACTAGCCTGCATAAGTATCAGCATTCTTTAGACATTACCACAACAGTGCCTTTAACTACTCACAAATTGTATTATCGCATACAACCATATTCACTCAAGTTTAGTGGAATAGTTAGAGAGCTTCTTACTCACAGTAATTATTACCAGTACAATAAGTCACAGTGATGACTACAGTTTTAGTGGCATTAACAATATCATCCTATTGAAACTATAGGAAGGTTGAGTACTGAAGAGTAATTATAAGGAAAGGATAATTAAATTTATAACTGTGCTTAATGACAATAAAACTAATCCTTGTTTTTAACCAGCATTTATTGATGGGCGGAAAAACGTTCATAGCTTTTATGTTCGCAGAGCCAGAGCATTGCAAAATAAGGTTAATGAAATTGGTTAATAAGGTTATATTATGATTTTGTTATTTATTAAGTGAACTATGGTACTTAATATTAATGTTCTTGTATGCACAGAGATGTAATGAGTTGTATGTTATATATATTTTATATTTTAGCTGGAATTACTCAAGTTACGAAGCAGCTGTGCCCCTTCTTACACGCCATTAGGAACAAAACACTTCAGCCATCGTCTGTCCGCCCTAAAGGCAGTGCACCTGTGTCAATACCGTCATCAGCAATACATACAGCACACTTACAATCCTCACTGACTTACCCTCTTAAATATCAAACAGATCACAGTACACTAATGATGTCCACATACATACTGCTTACGGTGCGTGGCGCGTAGGCCTATATATCGACCACCACAGACACATCTCCACCCTACATCACGCACCTATCCTTACGTAAATAACTTGTCACTTTGCTGGTCCAGCACCGTGAAGTCCTCTAATCATATTTGTGTGTGTGTGGCGTGTGCGCGTCATGTAATTAGTACTCTGTAAGATTAAAGCTGCCTTTGTTTATCTATATAGTATTAACGTGAAAAGCATTTACAACTGCTACCATGACTTGAGTGTACAGACTGTACCAAAGGCAATCTTAGCTGACACCGTCGCGCTGCGTACTTTTTATCATTAACCTTATAAACCCTACTGGTTACGTGATGCACAAACAGATTTAGCATTCAACAATTGTACGCTCTGCCCACACTGTATTTATGTGTTTTGTATTTATCTCAGAACAAACAACGACTTGTGCCACTTACATCATAAACTAATTGGTTTTTACAACCGAGATGAATGTCTGTTATGTGTACAATAGTATTTATCCTCAAGTGTTTTTAACCTTATAAAGACTAAACGTAATCTGCTTTATATAAAGTATCAGTTCGTACCGCGCTGTAAACACTTGAAAACAAGGCTGTAAAAATCAATCAGTTAATGGCGTACAAAGCAAAGGCCGCTGTTTCTTCTGGGATCCGTACTAAACACTTAACGCAAAGCCAGCACAATGTAGAATTTCTGAATGTTAAACCTGGTGGTACGTAAAGAAACCGCTGGGCTTTAAAAGGTTAAGTGGCAGTGCCTGTTAGTGGTAGCTGAGGCCTAAACATGTTGCACTAAGTGACGAATAATTATGAATACTAACTTGTAAACGAAGACCTGGGTGTTACTTTCTCTAACTGCAGGATTCATGGTGGGGTGTACAATACAGAAAATCTGTGGCAATCTGTGTAGTACGCCGTCCGGAAGTGCGCCATACAGTTGGCCACGCGGTACACACAAGTTTGTGGAAACTTTTAATTTCTCCCCCCCTCTCTCTCCCTCTCTCTCTCTCTCACACACAGTTCTCTCACACGTTTCTGCACTTACTATGAAAAGTAACAACACAACCTGTAAATCGCGCTTGTCTGTCAGTTTGTATGTTTTATCTCCACAATACAGTGACACATTTCGATCTAGATGAGAGCCGCGCTCTTTTGGGTTATTACGCGACGAGTAGTGGTAATTTCTTACCGACGTTTCTGGACAACCTAACGGTCACATCTTCAGGCTCGGCACCTGAAGATGGGACTCTCGGTAAGAAATTACCACTACTCGCTGCGTAATAACCCAGAAGAGCGCGGTCCTCATCTCCTTCCCGGCGGAAGCCTGAAATCACGCAAATTTCGATCTAGTTTGATATGACGCGGCTACATCACACGCTTTCCTCATTTATGAATTTCTCGGATTAATTACGAGGCAGTCTGAATGCTGTAGTATCTGACAGCAGCACATACAGAGCACTGACGGAAACCAGTGACACTTTGAAGTTTTTCGCACAGCTGCCGAAGTTTCATTGGAATTTTATGTTTAATTTTTCCTGAAGATGGAAGCAGTTTGTTCCCTCGAAATGTTGACCTATCAGACAACAGGGCGCCACACTTCAAAGCAGTGAGGCTGTCAATGTGCGACATGACTACGTGTAGAGGTGTGGAAGTATAGCCATATTCATGCTCTACTCCAGCATTAGGGATAAGCGGTCAGTTTCAGGCCCCGGCCACTTTACATTGGGAGGAAATGCTCCCGGCACAAACTGAATATAAGGCTTTTATGTATTTATTTATTTGTTTATAAAAGTTTTCTTTGTCTTTACAGTGAAAATTTAATGTTTTCCTAAACTACATAAATAACAGAAATGTATATGTATTTTAACCTCTATAGTGATAAGTCAGCAAAATTTACTTTTTCTGTCACTTCTCCTACTGGAATTTTAATTTTATTTTATTGTTAACAATAATATGCCTCTTTCTTTGGTTTCAAGTAATTTAAATTGAGAATAATTTTTTTAATCCAAGATCAGGTCGAAACTAATTGCAAGTTTTACTTCTCACTTACTTTGAGGCTAACTATTTCAATAGTACTTTTTGAATACAACTCAAATGTTATTGTTAACTATAGTCCCTCTTTAGTTTCTTCGTTCAAGAGATCCTTGATTTCATTCGTGTTATAGGCCGATGATTAGAATTAGTAGGAATACATATCTCCCTCTCATTTCCGCTGTTCCAGTGCATACAGTAACCAATACAATGAGCTACCCCGGTCTCGCTGCCACTTGTTAATTTCACTCAATATTATTAATTACATATATTCTTACCAGAAACCTGCAGCATTTATGAGACTTTTTAAGGTTCTCAGGGAATGGAAGTCACTCTAAAGACTGTCTCTTTGCAATCCGACGCCGCGTATTTTGATAGACATGTAAGAACGTTTCGAATACTCTGCTGTCTCCATTTTCGGGGTAGAAACACAATTTCGAGCGACCAAAACTTCAAGAAGCTGCTAGCGATTTCTGGGTCGCCTGTGAAATCTGAATGTGAATTCAACTTCCGTATTGCGGACCTGGAATGAACCACTGACTCTCGAAGAGACACGCAGTCATAAACCGCTTCGAGGTGAACTATCTATCGGCAGGCTCAACCGGAAGTGCCATGTTCGTCACGGCAACACAGTGTTAAATCTTCTCCCTCTACATACAGTGCCATTTCTCTGGCTCGCTTCCCATCAAAGCCTTCGTTTGACCTGATTTCTGTTCACAGTCTCCTTGTACCTCCGTCCACCGTTTCTCTTGCAGCAGCAGGAACAATGGAGATCTGCAGGACCGTGAAAGGAGTAGATTTCGCTGAAACGGGTGCAACAAAACCAGATGGAGCTAGGGAGTCTATGGAAATGATAAAGTAACGGGAAACTAAGTCGTCGCTCTTATGCCAAGATTAAACCAGAAGATAGCTAGACCCTGCCGCAGCGTATCGAGGAAGCGGCGCTGTGCGACGTCCACTAGAGCGTACAGTATACACTGTGTAAGAGTACAAACTGTCACAGTATACGGTCCGTCCGTCTACGGTCGCGACTCTGTCGGTACGACATAAGCTATGAACACGCTAGCCCTGAACGATAAATTCGAAGACACTCCCAAGCATTAAGACGAAAGGAGCAGCGAGACGCCAGCCTACGTCATTACCCGCAGAACACGTGCCCTCTCATCTGTCACGTGGTGCGTCACGTGAACAATGACGGGGGTTCGACGTCGAGTACTCGCGGTATGACCCATGCCAACTCC
>JGI20166J26741_11418892_pt1 | contig 13796 bp, 10 predicted proteins | sample TergutCu122P5_FD_26741 | JGI IMG/M metagenome (IMG submission 26741)
ACCCGGGGACGCCGCGGCGCTGGCGGACCAGCGCGTGGCGTTCCAGCGGGCCCTCGGCGCCGCCGTACCCGACGCGGGCGCCCTGCGCCGGGAGGTGATGGCGTACGTCGCCGGCGAACTCGGCCGGACGCTGTGGGCGTTCCTGGTCCGCGACGAGGTGACAGGCCTTGTCGTGGCCTCGGCATGGCTGGTCGTCGTGGTCCGCATCCCCGGGGGCCGGCACGGCAACGGCCGCATGGGCGTCGTCCTGAACGTGTACACCGACCCGGACCATCGGCACCGCGGGCTGGCCCGCCGGTTGATGCACGAGGTGATCGAGACGGCGCGCGCTCTCGATCTCGCACGCCTCGAACTGGCGGCGACACCACCCGGGCGGCCGCTGTACGAGGCGTTGGGCTTCACGCCGGACGTCGCCGGCAGCGTCCCGATGGAACTGGCGCTTGGCGCCGACGCGGCCCGGGCGTGAGTCAGCGCAGGTTCGGGGGAAGCGGCTGGGGCACCTTGGAGATCGGCTTCCGGACGCTCCGGCCGGCGCGGCGCAGGGCGCTGGCGGTGCTCTCGTCGACGGTGCTGACGATGCCCCGGTACAGGCGCAGGCCTCCGGCGCGCAACCGCGCGTCCAGGCTGGTCTTCCAGCTCTCGCCCATGCTCGCCCCGACGGCGAGGCTGTCGTCGCCCAGGCGGTGCCGCAGGTAGGGCGCGGCGTCGGTGTCGGTCTCGAAACGGGCGAGGCTGATCGGCCTCACGGCAAGGTACAACGGATGGCCGGTGGGCAGGATCCTGCCGTCCGGCATGAGTTCGTGCAGGCGCACCTCGCGCACCTCGTCCCACGCCAGGTGCAGCGGGCGGCCACGCCGGCGGGCCAACGTCAGGCCGGAGGCGTCCCACTCGACCCACGAATGCTCCAGGTCGCGGCGTTCCATCAGCATCAGCGCGATCGCCGCCACGGCCAGGACCGCGCCCAGGACCGTTCCGCCGTTCAGCTTGCCGCCGGGCGACCATATGCCCAGGGCGAAGAAACCCGCGCCGAGCAGCAGGCTGAACGCCGGCAGCAGGAAGACGCGGACCACCTCGACGGGCGTCGGGCCGAGGCTGACGTGTTCCGTGGTCGGTCCGTCGGGTTCGGGCATGTCTCCAGCCTAGACGGCGCCCGCGCCTGCCACGACCCGACGGGGCCGGGGCCTACACTTCAAGCGCCGGTGTGCGCCGAGCGCACCCGGGTCCATGACGAAGGAGGCACGACCATGGCGCGTCCCGCCGATCTTCCAGCCGGGGGCCGCGAGGCCGTCGCCAAGATGCGCGACGCCGGCGTGAACCCCACGGCCATCGCGGTGTTCGCCGGCTACTACGCCCAGCTGGTGCAGGGCGCCACCGGGCTGATCCCCGAGGCCGACATCGAACCGTTGGCGGATGTGCCCCGGTTGGACGACCCATGCGTTTCCGCGGAGGACGTCGGTGCGCTGGCCCGGACGGCCATCATCCGCCTCAACGGCGGATTGGGGACATCGATGGGGCTGTCGCAAGCCAAGACACTGTTGCCGGTGCGCGAGGGCCACACGTTCCTCGACCTCATCGTCCGTCAGGTGCGCTCGGCGCGGCGGCGGTACGGGGTGCGGCTGCCGCTGCTGTTCCTGCACAGCTTCAGCACACAGGACGACTGCCTGGCCGCGCTGGAGGCGTATCCGGATCTGCGCGTGGACGACCTGCCGCTCGACATGCGGCAAAGCGAGGAGCCGAAGCTGCGCCAGGACACCCTCGCCCCGGTCGCCTGGCCCGCCGAGCCGGCCCTGGAGTGGTGCCCGCCCGGGCACGGCGACCTGTATCCGACGATGCTCGACTCGGGCATCCTCGATGCGCTTCTGGACGCGGGGTTCGCGTACGCGTCCGTCAGCAACTCGGACAATCTCGGGTGCGCCCCATCGGCGAGCCTGGCCGGGTGGTTCGCGCGGAGCGGCGCCCCGTTCGCGGCCGAGATCACCCCCCGCACGCCGATGGATCTCAAGGGCGGGCACCTGGCGCGCCGCCGGGCCGACGGCCGGCTGATCCTGCGGGAGAGCGCGCAGACGTCCCCGGACGAGATGGCGTTCTTCACCGATGCGGCGCGGCACCCGCACGCCCACTGCAACAACCTGTGGTTCGATCTTCAGGCCGTGCGGTCCCGCCTGGCCGCGTTGGACGGGGTGCTCGGCCTGCCGCTGATCCGGAACGGCAAGACCGTCGATCCGGCCGATCCGGCGAGCCCCGCGGTGTGGCAGCTGGAGTGCGCGATGGGCGCGGCGATCGAGGTGTTCGACGGCGCGAGCGCGATCGTCGTGCCGCGCAGCCGGTTCGTGCCGGTGAAGACGACGAACGAGCTGGCGCTGCTCCGCAGCGACGTGTTCGATTTCGGCGAGGACGACGTGCCCCGGCCCGTCGTGCAGCCCCTTCCGGTGGTGAGCCTGAGCGCGGACTACCGGCTCATCGCCGATTTCGAGGCGCTGATGCCGCACCCGCTCGCGTTGCGCGAGGCGACCAGCCTGACCGTGCGGGGCCGCTGGCGTTTCGGGGCGGACGTGCGCGTCGTGGGCGACGCCGTCCTCGGGCCGGAGGGCGGCGAGGTCCCCGACGGCACCGTGCTGGGGGATGCGGCGCGCCGATCGAGGTCGTGACAAGGTAGTTCTCTTGCCAGGGGTGATGGCCGCCGTCCGGGCGCGAAAGCGGGGACGCACCCGCGGTGTTAGGGTGGCCGCATGCGTGAGGGGACGGTCGGCGACGGGCCGTTGTTCAGCCTCATCGTGGCCGTCTGCGACGTGGAGCGGTATCTGCCGGACTTCATCGCGTCGGTCGATCGCCAGCGGTTCGACCTGCGGCGCGTCGAGGTGATCGCGGTCGACGACGGTTCCACCGACGGATCGTTGCGGTTGTTGCGGGCCTGGCAGGCCCGCCGGCCCGGGCTGGTTCAGGTGCTGACAAAGGAAAACGGCGGCCAGGCCTCAGCCCGGAACCTCGCCTTGCCGCTTGCGCGGGGGCGATGGGTCGGGTTCCCCGATCCGGATGACGTCCTCGCGGGCGACTACCTGGCCAAGACCGCCAAGGCGTTGGCCGCGTGCCCGGGTGGGCCGCCGGACATCGTCCACGTGCCGATGCTCATGTGGGACGAGGCCCGGGGTGTGCGGTCCGACACGCATCCGCGCCGGGAACGTTTCCGGCACCGGGGCGTGGTCGATCTGGTCGACCACCCCGAGTGCTTCCCCGGCAGCGCGTCGGCGGCGTTCCTGCCGCGCGCGGCGCTTGCCGGGCTGACGTTCAACGAACGGCTGCGTCCCAACTTCGAGGACGGGGACTTCTGCGCCCGGCACCTCCTGAACCACGCCCGGCCACGCGTCCTGCACGTCAACGGGACGTGGTACCACTACCGCAAGCGTGCCGACCTGTCCTCCTCGCTCCAGACGCAGGCCCTCGATCCGCGCCGGTTCCTGGTGGTGCCGCGGGAGGGCTATCTCGCGCTGCTCACCGACGCCGAGCGCCTGCACGGTCGCCCACCCACGTGGCTCCAAGACCTGATCCTGTACGAGATCGGGGGGTTCCTGCGGGCCGATCAGCGCGTGTCCGAGTCGGCGTCGGCCGCGCAGGGGGAGGTCGGGGCCGCGTTCCTCGCAACCCTGGGGGAGATTGCGGGGCATCTCGAACCATCGGCCATCGAGACGTTCCCCGTGTATCCGTGGCCGGCCGAGTGGCGCGACCTGCTCATGTACGCCGCGCCCGGACTCGACCACGTGACACCGTACGTGTGGCGGGATCACGTCGACCGGGGAACGGGCGAGGTGCGCCTCCGGCTGCGATACTGCGGGTCCCGGCAACCGACCGTCGTGCTCGGCGACGACCAGGGCCGTCCGCTCGACGTGCGCGCCCGCAAGGTCAGGAGCATCGTCTACTTCGGCCAGCCGGCGATGCACGAACTCATCTGGTGGGTCCGGCCAGGGGCCGGGCTCCGCGTGCGCCGGGACGGCACCGACTGGCCGGTGCGCGACCGGGAGCCGGAACGGGGCCGGGACCGTGCGCCCCGGTCGGCGGCGCTCCTCGGGTCGCTGCGGCGCACGTCCGGGAAAGTGCTGCGCAAGCGGCCCGGGCTGCGAGCGCTGGCCGGCATGGCGCGTGCCCTGGCCGTCGGGGTGGCGTCGGCGCCCTACGTGCGGTTGCCGTGGGTGCGTGCCCGCTACGCCGGGGCGTGGACGTTCATGGACTGGTTGTCGGACGCGAACGACAACGGCGAGATGCTGTTCCGGCACGTCCGGGAGCACCGTCTCGACCTCAACGCCTGGTTCGTGCTGCAGAAAGACACGCCGGACTGGGCGGGGCTCGCCCGCGACCACGGCGACCGGCTCGTCCCGCTCGGCAGCCTGGCGTGGGCCGGCCTGCGGCGGCTGAACGAGACGTTCGTCACCTCGCAACTGACCCGCGACATCACGGAACCGCCCGGGCTGCGCCACCTCGGCGTCGCGGCGCCCCGGCTGGTGTTCCTCCAGCACGGTGTGATCCGGGACGACATCTCGCGGTGGCTCAACACCAAGCCGATCGATCTGTGCCTGGCGAGCACGCCCGCCGAGGCCGCCTCGCTCACGGACGACGGCACGCCGTACGTCCTTTCGACCAGGGACGTGGCCCTCACCGGCCTGCCGCGCTTCGACCGGCTGTGGCGCCTGGGGCAGGCGTATCCGCCCGGGCGGCGCGACCTCGTCGTGATCGCCCCGACATGGCGGGCGTCCCTCGTGACAAGGGGCGACGGTGTTGGCCGCCACGAACCGCTGGACGACTTCGCCGGCAGCCCGTTCGCCCGGGCGTGGCTGGCGTTGCTGCGCGACGACCGGCTGGCGGTCGCTCTCCGTGAGGCGGGTGTGCGCATCGGCCTGTTGCCGCACCCCAACCTGAAAGCGGCGTGGGCCGGCGTCGACCTGCCGCACGTCGAGGTGCTGGACTTCGTCGGGGAGAACGCGGGACTGGCGTTCGCCCGGGCCGCCGTGTTCGTCACGGACTACTCGTCGATGGCGTTCTCGTCGGCGTACCTGGGCCGCCCTGTCGTCTACTACCAGTTCGACCGGGACGACTACTTCCGCGGCGGCAACGTGTCCCGGCCCGGCTACTTCGACTTCGCCCGCGACGGGTTCGGGCCGGTGGTCACCTCCGCAGAGATAGCCGTGGACGCGATCCTCGGCCTCCTCGCCGAAACACCTCAGGTCTACGCCGAACGCATGGATCGGGCCTTCGCCTGGCGGGACGGGCACAACTGCGAGCGGGCCCTGGCCGCGATCGAACGGGGCACGCGTCCGGACACAGAAAACTCCTCGTCACTCGAAGGTGACGAGGAGTCGTCCTGTGCGCGAGAGAGGAGTTGAACCTCCACGCCCTTATCGGGCACTGGCACCTGAAGCCAGCGCGTCTGCCATTCCGCCACTCGCGCGCGATGCAGCCCAACGAGGGTAGCACGTGGCCGCAAGGCCTCGCACATCGGACTCGCCACCCGGCGGACTAGCCTGGAGGCATGAGCACTGAGGAGCCCGAGCCCGTCCTGGCGGATCGCCGCGTCACCCGCGCGGTCCCGCTGGGCCGTCTCAAGGTCGGGGGCATCGCCCCGATCACCGTCCAGACGATGACGACGACCCCGACCCACGACGTCGATGCGACCCTGCAGCAGATCGCCGAGGTGACGGCGGCCGGCTGCGACATCGTGCGGGTCGCCTGCCCGCGGCAGGAGGACGCCGACGCGCTGGCCGCGATCGCCGCGAAGTCGCCGATCCCGGTGATCGCCGACATCCATTTCCAGCCCCGCTACGTGTTCGAGGCGATCGAGGCCGGCTGCGCCGGCGTGCGCGTCAATCCCGGCAACATCAAGGCGTTCGACGACCAGGTGGCCGCGATCGCCCGGGCGGCCACGGACCACGGCACGAGCCTGCGCATCGGCATCAACGCGGGCTCTCTCGACGCCCGGCTGCTCGCGAAGTACGGCCGCGCCACGCCGGAGGCGCTCGTCGAGAGTGCCCTGTCGGAGGCTCGCCTGTTCGAGGACGTGGGCTTCTACAACTTCGCGATCTCGGTGAAGCACCACGACGTCGTGACGACGGTGCAGGCGTACCGGCTGTTGTCGCAGGCGTGCGACTACCCGCTGCACCTCGGCGTGACCGAGGCCGGCCCGACGATGCAGGGGACGATCAAGAGCTGCGCGGCGTTCGCGGTGCTGCTGGCGGAGGGCATCGGCGACACCATCCGGGTGTCGCTGTCCGCGCCGCCGGTCGAGGAGGTCAAGGTCGGCACCAAGCTGCTGGAGAGCCTGCACCTGCGTCCCCGGACGCTGGAGATCGTGTCGTGCCCGACGTGCGGACGCTGCCAGGTGGACGTGTTCAGCCTGGCCGACCAGGTGACCGAGGGCCTGAAAGGCCTGGATGTGCCGCTGCGCGTCGCCGTGATGGGCTGCATCGTCAACGGTCCGGGCGAGGCGCGGGAGGCCGATGTCGGCGTGGCGGCCGGCAACGGGAAGGGCCAGATCTTCGTGCGCGGCGAGGTGGTCGAGACGGTGCCCGAGGCCGAGATCGTTCCCCGGCTCCTCGCGCACGCCCAGACCGTTGCGGCCGGCGCATCCGCCGCGGGATGAGGTGGCGCGCCCGCCGGTTGGGGCATACCGTGGCGGGGTGTTCTCCTTCGTGCGGCCCCGTCTGGTGACGTTGGGCCAGGCCGACTGGCCGCGCCTGCGCGACCTGATCGACCCTGAGGTGCCCTTGAACATCTTCCTCGCCAGCCGGGTGGCCCAGTTCGGCCTCGACCCGGCGCGGCTGGGATGCGCCGTGCTGGGTTTCGAGCGACGGGGCCGGCTGGTCGCCGCGTTGCACTGCGGCGCCAACCTGTTCCTCCTCGGCGACGACGAGGAGGCGATGGACGCTTTCGTGGACCAGTTGGGCCCGCGCATCCACACGCAGTCGGTCGTCGGGCCCGCCGGGGTGATCCCCGAGTTCCACCGTCGGCTCGTGCGCCGCTGGGGCGGCAGCTGGGGTTCCCCGCGGAGCGTGCGTGAACATCAACCCATCATGGTTCTCGACGGCAATCCCCTTGTGGCACCTGACATGCGCGTACACCCCATCACCCTGGAGGAGGCCGATCCGTACTTCCAGGCCGCCGTCTCGATGTACACCGAAGAGGTCGGGGGCAGTCCCCTGGACGCCACGAACAGTTACCGGTTCTACATCCACTCGCTGATCCGCAGCCATCGGGCCTTCGGCGCGGTCACGGACGGTCACGCGTGGTTCAAGGCCGACATCGGCAGCACGTACGGACGGTACTGCCAGGTCCAGGGGGTGTGGCTCGCGCCGGCCCTCCGGGGACGGGGACTGGCCGAGCCGGCCATGGCCCAGGCGGTCGTGCTGGCGCGCCGGTCGTGGCCCGTCGTCACCTTGTACGTGAACGACTACAACGTGCGGGCCGTGCGCGTGTACCTGCGGCTCGGTTTCACCATCGTGGGCGAGTTGGCCACCATCCTGTTCTGACGAGATTCGGCACGTTAGGGTGGACGTGTGGCCCGGCTCCTGGCAGACATCACCCCCCTGCGCCGGTCGCCGGAGTTCCGGCGACTGTGGTGGGGACTCGGGCTGGCCAGCATCGGCACCCAGCTGACGGCCACCGCGGTCGGCCTCGAGGTGTACGACATCACGCGTTCGACCTTGTCCGTCGGCATCATCGGGGCGGTCGGCCTGGTGCCGACCGTCGTGTTCGGTCTGTACGGCGGCGCGCTCGCCGACGCGCACGACCGACGCCTGGTCGCCCTGGTCGCCTCGGTCGTGATGTGGGTCGCCACGCTCGGGCTCGTCGCCCAGGCCGTGTTCGACCTCCGCCGGGTCTGGGTCCTGTACCTGCTCGTGGCGATCCAGGCCGGGGCGTCGTCCGTGAACGGTCCCGCCCGCTCGGCGATCATTCCCCGGCTCGTGTCCCTCGACCAGCTGCCCGCGGCGAACGCGCTGAACATGGTCACGATGACGCTGTCGTCGCTCGCCGGTCCGATGGTCGGCGCCACGCTCGTGGCGCTCATCGGGTACCCGCGGACGTACCTCGTCGACGCGGTCGCGTTCACGTTCGCCCTCTATGCCATCTTGAGGCTGCCGCCGATCCGTCCCGTGGCGGCCGAGGAGGTCGCACCGGTGGTCGTGCGGCCGTGGGTGCGCGCCGCCTGGGCCAGCGCCCGGACCCACACGGCGGCGGTGGTCGACGGGTTCCGCTTCCTGGCGGGCCGGCGCAACCTGCTGATGACGTTCCTGTCGGACATGTCGGCGATGATCTTCGCGTTCCCGCGGGCGACGTTCCCGGCGGCCGCGGCGGTGATCCTCGGTGGGGGGACGAGCGTGGCCGGCGCGTTGGCGAGCGCGCTCGCCGTCGGATCGCTGTTCGCGACGGTGCTGTCCGGACCCCTGATGCGGCTCCGGCACCAGGGCCGGGCGGTGTCGGTGTCGGTGGGGGCCTGGGGGTTCTTCGTGGCGTGCGCCGGCGGGGCCTATCTCCTGGGCGGCCGCACGTCCCCGTCCCACGTGCTGTGGCCGGCCCTGATCGCCGCGATGGTGGCGTTCGCGCTTGCCGGGGCCGCGGACGCGGTCTCGGCGGTGTTCCGCGGCACGATCCTGCTGGCGGCCACGCCCGACGCGCTGCGCGGACGGCTGCAGGGCGTGTTCACCGTGGTCGTCGCCGGCGGACCGCGGCTCGGCGACGTGTTCGTCGGCGCGACGTCGAGCGCCGTCGGCGAGGGGTGGGCCCTCGTGATCGGCGGGGCGATCTGTCTGATCGCGATCGCGGCCCTGTCGCGCTGGCACCGGGGCTTCCTGGCCTACGACTCCCACCACCCCGTGGCCTGACCTCCGACGACCCCGTCCACCACCTCGCTCCACCCTGCCCCGGGGACTCACCCGACGTCCGACCCGAGGGCGTGTCCGCACCGTGCCGTGGAGCGACACGCGCGGGTTGTCGTGGCGGTGTGGATACCAAGTGGTGTACGGTGGAGCAAAGTGGAGCGTCGGGGAAGGGGGTGGTGCGAGCCATGTTCACGAGCACGTACACCCCCAAGATCGACGAGAAGGGGCGGTTCTTCCTCCCGGCCAAGTACCGCGAACAGCTGGCGAAGGGCCTGATCATCGCGCCGTTCCACGATGAATGCCTCGCCATCTACCCGATCGCCACGTTCCAGGCGAAGGCCGAACGGATCGCCGCGATGCCCGACAGCGTCTCCAAGGTTCGCGAGTTCCAGCGGCAGATGGCCGGCGACGCCTGCGACGAGGTGCCCGACAAGCAGGGACGCGTGCACATCCCGGGCTACCTGCGCGAGTACGCGCACCTGTCCGGCCAGATCGTCGTCCGGGGCGTGATCGACCGGATCGAGCTGTGGGATCCGAAGCGGTGGGAGGCGCACAGCGCCGCGCAGCGCCAGGCGTACTCGACGATGGACGCCGAAATCTGGCCCGAGCGCGAGCCCGGGCCGGCGCGCGGCTGACAACACGATTCCCGGCGGCGCCCACGCGCGTGTCCGGGACGGGGCGGACCACAACAGGGACGGAGGTGGGGTGATGGCAGACCCGGCGACGGCCGAGCGCGCGCGCGAGTCGGCGCCGCCCGTCCACACCCCCGTCATGGCGACGCGCATCGTCGAACTCTTGGCTCCCGCGCTGGCGCACGACGGCGCCGTGCTCGTCGACGGCACGCTCGGCCTGGCCGGACATGCCGCCGCACTGCTGCACGCCTGCCCGGCGGCCCGGCTCGTCGGGATCGACCGGGACGGGGAGGCGCTCGCCCGCGCCGGCGCCCGTCTCTCCGACTTCGGCACGCGGTGCCACCTCGTCCGGACGCGATTCGACGGGCTCGACGACGCGCTCGACGAGCTGGGCGTCGGCCGCGTGGACGCCGTCCTGCTCGACCTCGGGCTGTCCAGCCTCCAGATCGACGAGCGGAACCGCGGCTTCGCGTACGCCCTCGACGCGCCGCTCGACATGCGCATGGACACGCGGCAGGCCCTCGACGCCGCCCATGTCGTGAACACGTACGACGCCGCGGCGCTGCGCCGCGTGTTCCGCGACTACGGCGAGGAACCGGGAGCCGCCCGCTACGCGTCCGCCATCGTGTCCGCGCGCGTGAACCGGCGGATCGAGACGTCGGCCGACCTCGTCGGCATCATCGCGGCGGCCACCCCCGCGGCCGTGCGCTACGGGACGCACCGCGGCCACCCGGCGAAGCGCGTCTTCCAGGCGCTGCGCATCGAGGTGAACGACGAACTGGCGGCGCTGCGAGACGCGCTGCCGCGGGCGCTCGACCGGCTCGCCCCGGGCGGTCGGATGGCGGTGCTCAGCTATCACTCGCTGGAGGATCGCCTGGTCAAGCGGGCATTCGCCCAAGCGTGCACGGACCGGGTGCCCCGGGGGCTTCCCAGCGTCCCCGCCGGTCTCGAAGCCCGGTTCACCCCCTTGACGCGGGGGGCCGAGCGGCCCGATCCCGCGGAGGTCGGCGCGAACCCGCGCGCGGCCTCCGCCCGGCTACGCGCCGTCATGCGGCGTCAGGAGGTTGAACCATGAGCGCGCTTCCGATCAGCCTGCCCGCGCCGGCCGCACCTGGACCGGTGCGCCTCCAGCGGATCACGAACCAGCCGCACCGCCTGGCCCGCATCCCATTCCTCATCATGCTGTCGGTCATGCTGCTCGGCGGCATGGTCGGGGTGCTGGTGCTCACGACGATGATCCAGTCCCAGGCGCAGGCGCTCCGCACCTACCAGACCCGGGCGACCGCCCTCGGCAACGAGCAGGCCGCCCTGGCCGTCGAGGTCGCCCAGCTGCGCTCGCCGACGCACCTGATCCAGGCGGCCAGCGCGATCGGCCTGAGGCCGAATCCGGCGCCGGGAGTCCTCAGCCTCGTGGACGGCACGGTGAGCGGCGTGCCCGCCCCCGTCCCCGCCGACGCGCTGCCCAACCAGGTGTGGTCCGGCCCCGTGACCCGCACGTCCCCGCCACCGATCAAGCTCATGCCGGTTCCGGGTGCCGTCGCGGCGTCCGCGCCCGTCGCGGACGGCGGTGCGGTGGCCGCCGACCAGCCTGCGCCCGCCGAGCCCGCGACGACCGACCAGCCGGCCGCCGCACCGTCGGTGGACGCAACGGCTCCGGCAGAGCCGGCCGGCGATCAACCGGTGCCACCAGCCGACGGCACGGATGCGGCCGCCGCCGACGCGGGAGCCCAGCCGTGAGCGGCCCGTTCGGTGCGCGCGCCCACCGCCAGGTCGTGGTGCCGACCCGGACGCGTATCCGGGCGTTCCTGGTTGTCATGGCCCTGATCGCGAGCGTCGCCGTGGGCCGGGCGGTGCTGATTCAGGGGGTCGACGCGTCCGGTGCCGCCACGCAGGCCGCGGCCATGCTGTCGAACACGCGGACGCTGACCCCCATGCGGGGCACGATCTACGACCGCAGCAGCGTCGTGCTGGCCGAGACGACGCCGGCGGTGCGGCTCAGCTGCGATCCCGACGGGATCTCGCGCAACGGCTACGCCCGCGGCCAACACCTGAACGCCGCGCAACAGGCCAAGGCCGCCCGGGCCCCCCAGGCCCTCGCCGACATCCTCATGACATACCTGGGGGGGATGGCCAGCGACTACCTGCCGTACCTGACCAACACGGTGCGCAGCGACGGCAAACCGAACCAGTACGAGGTGATCGCCCAGAACGTGCCGACCTACACGTTCGCGAAGATCCAGGCCGACATGCTGGCCGGGGGCTGGTACGGGCTGTTCAGCGAGGACACCCCGATCCGCACCTACCCGGACGGCACACTGGCCTCCAACCTGCTCGGCTTCGTCGGGGCCGACGGCCAGGGCCTCGACGGGTTCGAGTCGTACGCGAACGCCCACCTGACGGGCGTGCCCGGCAAGGAGAGCTACGAGTCCGGGGCGTACGGACGCATCCCGCTCGGCAATGGCACGATCACCCCGGCCGTGGACGGCACCTCGTACCACCTGACGCTCGACGCCGGGCTGCAGAAGGTCGCCGACCAGGAACTGGCGGCGGCGGTCACGTCGTCGGGCGCCGGCTGGGGCACGGCGATCGTGATGAACGTCAAGACGGGCGAGATCCTCGCGATGGCCACCGCGCCGACGTTCGACGCGAACAACTACGCGAAGTCCACCCCCACCCAGCAGCGGAACCGTCCGGTGACGGACACCTACGAGCCGGGCTCGATCCAGAAGATCCTGACGATGGCCGCGCTGATCGACGCGGGGCTCGTCACCCCCGACACGGCGGTGGAGGTGCCGGCCCAGCTGTCGTCGGGCGGCTCGCTGATCACGGACGCCTGGCCGCACGGCACGCTCTACCTGACGGCGCGGGGAGTCCTGGCCCAGTCCAGCAACATCGGCACGGCCCTGTTGACGCGGCAGCTGGACAAGGGCGCTCTCGCCGGCTACCTGCGCTCGTTCGGCCTGGGTTCGCCGACCGGCGTCGAACTGCCCGGCGAGGGGCAGAGCACGCTCGGCCTCGTGCCGGACGCGACGATGCCCGACTACCAGCGCGACCGCGTGGCGTTCGGCCAGTCGATTTCGGTCACCGCCGTGCAGGAGGCGGCAGCCGTCGCCGCGATCGTGAACGGTGGCGTGTACCACGCGCCGACGATCATCGCCTCCATCACGAACGCCCAGGGCGGGAACGTCCCCGTGACCCGGACGCCGCCCCACCGGGTCGTCAGCCCGGCGACCTCGGCGTCCGTGCTGAACATGATGGAGGCCGTCGTCCGGGCACCGGACTACGCCAAGGCGCGCTCGATCCCGGGGTACGAGGTCGCGGGCAAGTCGGGCACGGCGCAGCGCGTCGACCTGGCGACCGGCCGGTACACGGGCTACACGGCGTCGTTCCTCATGGTGGCGCCGGTGCAGGACCCGACGATCGAGGTGTATGTGGTGCTCGACCAGCCCGTGAACGGGCATTCGGGCTCGACCGTCGCGATGCCGCCCTGCAAGAACATCATGCAGGCCGCCCTGCCCCGCTACGGCATCCTGCCGAGCGCCGACATTCCCGCCTACACCGACCCGCTGACCTACCAGCCATGACCCGTCCCGAGCCCGCGGATCTCCGCCTCACGACCAACCGGACCGGGTCCGTCCGTCCCCGGCCGGGTCCGTCCGTCCCCCTGGGCGACCTGGTGGCGGGTATCGCCCGGCTCGACGGCCCCGTCGGCGAGGTCGTGATCGGCGACCTCTGCCTGGACTCGCGCGCCGCCGTCCCCGGCGACCTGTTCGCTGCCCTGCCTGGCGAGCACGCACACGGGGCGCAGTTCGCCCGGGCGGCCATCGCCGGGGGCGCGGTGGCCGTGCTCACCGATCCGGCGGGGCGCGCGCTGCTCGGCGACGATGTGCCGTGTCCGGTCGCGGTGGTCCCGGATGCCCGGGTGGCCCTGGCCACGGTCGCGGTACGGCTGTTCGGCGAGCCGGCGTCCCGGCTGGCGATGTTCGGCGTGACCGGCACCAACGGCAAGACGACGACGACCTGCCTGCTCGCGGCAGGGCTCGCGGCTGCCGGCGCCCGCGTCGGCACGATCGGCACGCTGGGCTTCACGCTGGGCGACGTGCCGCTCCCGTCCGGACGCACGACGGTGACAACGCCCGAGGCCCCCGATCTCCAGGCCCTGTTCGCCGCGATGGCCGGCAACGGGGCGAACGCGGTCGTGATGGAGGTCAGTTCGCACGCCCTGGCGCTCCACCGGGTCGACGGCACCCGCTTCGACGTCGCCGGGTTCACCAACCTCGGCCGCGACCACCTCGACTTCCAC
>JGI20166J26741_11420003_pt1 | contig 13794 bp, 5 predicted proteins | sample TergutCu122P5_FD_26741 | JGI IMG/M metagenome (IMG submission 26741)
CGCTCTATCGTTCGGCCTCCGGGACGAACTTCCCGCCGACCTGGGCCTGGCGTGCCAGTCGGTGGTGGCCACGTTCATGCGATCGGCACCGTCCGTCCAGGTCAGGTTGGCGTTACCCGACGACTACCCGGGCGTCACGCCCACCGTGCGCGACGAGATCGTCCGCGCACTGCCGGAGTTGCTGGAGAACGCCCGGCAGCACGGTCACGCCACAGCGATAGACGTCGCCGTCGAGTGCACGGCAGGGGAGGTCACGCTGCGGGTGACCGACGACGGAGTCGGGCTGCCGGACGGTTTCGATCTGACCGAGTTCGGACGCGCGGGGCACTTCGGCCTCATCGGCATCCGCGACCGGGCTATGCGAATCGGTGGATCCTTTGAGATCGGTTCCCACCCGGGTGGCACAATTGCCACACAGAAACTCAAAACCGAACCAGAGAACGACGGGGGAACGCTCTGATGAGGGTATTGGTGGTAGATGACAACCCGATCATGCGGGCTGGGCTGGACGTGATGCTGCGGCGGATCGGCGGTGTGGACGAAGTCGTCGAGGCGAGGGACGGTCAGCAGGCGTTGGCGATCCTGAAAGCGCCGACCGGGGCGCCGATAGACCTGGTGTTCCTGGACATCCGGATGCCCGGCATGGACGGACTGGCAGCACTCGAGCAGATCGACCACGTCCCCGTCATCATGCTGACGAATGCCGATGACGCCGACAGCGTCCACCTGGCGATGGAACGCGGGGCGAACGGCTACCTAGTCAACGGCGAGTTCACCGAAGAAGACCTCGCCACTGCGATACGCCTGTGCCGGGGCGGCGGGCTGATGCTGAGCCCGACCGCCGCGCGCCGCACACACGAAGACAAGGCGCATCGAGTCGAACGATTCAGCCTCACCGAACGCGAGCGCGACCTCATCCAGGCGTTGGCCGAGGGCCTGAGCAACCATCAGATCGCCACCCGGCTGCACTTGTCCGAACACACCGTGAAAAACCAGCTCAACCGCATCTACACCAAGATGGGCGCCAACAGCCGCAGCCAGGCAATCATCGCCTGGATGCAGGGGTGACGCGCGGTGCCAGACAGGTGCAGGGCACCGCACGCGGGTCAGTGGCCCGCCACCCAGCGACAACCGGGCCATGGCTGCCCGAAAATGCCTCATAGCGGTCGATCGTCCCGCAACACCCGGGAGGATCGACCGCCGAAGGCCAAAATGAGTCGACCGACAGTGCGAACAGCGGTCGCAACGCCACTCGGGTAGCTCAATCGACGAACGGCTTTGCTGCGTTCTCCGCTCAATCGTCCGCTCGGATGGGCGCATGCGCGTTCCTACGGAACCGTATGTTACGGTACCGTAGGTAGCGTCGTCCCATCACAGCTAGGAGAGCGCCCCGTGCGAGATGAAAGCAGCGCGTCGCCAGAAAGCCGTCCCCAACCCAACCCAGCCGGGCCGATCCCGGGCGATGTCGCCACGGGCGAAGCCGTCCAAAGTGAACCCACGGCGGCCGAACCCACGGCTACCGAACCCACGGCCACCGAGCGCACGCCGTCCGAGCCGCTCCAGTTCCTCAACCCCGAGGGCGAGCTGACCACCGCCGGGCCGTTCGCGTCCTACCTCACCCACCTGGACGCGCGCGCTTTGCGCGAGCTGTACCGCGACATGGCGCTCACCCGGCGCTTCGACGCTGAGGCGACCGCGCTGCAACGACAAGGCGAGCTCGGCCTGTGGGCGCCATGCCTCGGCCAGGAGGGCGCGCAAGTGGGCTCGGCCCGCGCGCTCCAGCCCCAAGATTTCGCCTTCCCGGCCTACCGGGACCACGGCGTCCTGGCCGCCCGCGGCGTCGAGTTGACGCGCATCCTCATGCACACCCGCGGCGTCGACCACGGCGGCTGGGACCCGCGCGAGCACAATTGCCACCTCTACACCCTGGTCGTCGGCGCCCAGACGCTGCACGCCACGGGCTATGCGATCGGCGTCCGCAAGGACGGCGCCTGCGGCACCGGGGACGCCACCCGCGACGCGGCAGTCATCGTCTATTTCGGGGACGGCGCCACGTCCGAGGGCGACGTCGCCGAAGCCCTCACCTTCGCGGCGGTCAACCAGGCGCCGCTGGTCTTCTTCTGCCAGAACAACCAGTGGGCGATCTCCGAGCCGGTCGCGCGGCAAAGCGTCGTCCCGTTGGCGCGGCGCGCCGAGGGATTCGGCGTCCCCGGCGTCCGGGTGGACGGGAACGACGTCTTGGCCTGTTACGCAGCGACCGCCGCCGCGCTGGACCGCGCCCGCGCCGGCCAGGGGCCGCAGTTCATCGAGGCACTCACCTATCGTCTCGGCCCGCACACCACCGCCGACGACCCCACCCGCTACCGGGACGCCGCCGAAACCGAGCAGTGGCGCGCCAAAGACCCGATCGTCCGGCTGCGCCGTCTCATCGAACGCTACGACCCCGACGCCGCAGAATTCTTCGACGAGGTGGAGCGCGAGGCGGACGAGTTGGGCGAGCGGACACGCACCACCGCCCGCGCCTTGGATGCGCCACCGCTGGAGCACTTCTTCGACCTCGCGTACGCCGAGCCACATCCGCTAGTCGACGAGGAACGGGCGGTTTGGGAGGCGTTGTCCGGGCGGGAATTGGGCGGGCACGCGCCTGCGGGGGAAAGCTCGTCCCGGCAAGCTGCGGCCGTGCGGACTGAACCCACGCCCGCGCACGCACTGACCGAGCACTACTCACCCGCGCAATCATCACCTGCGCCCGCTATGTCCGCGAACATCCCAACGCCGGCCCCGCAACCCGCGCTGACCGGACGTCCGCAACCCATCCAGGCCCACGACCGTCCCACCACCCGCGTGGAACGCCTGAGCCTGGCGAAAGCCATCAACGCCGGGCTGCGCGACGCGCTGGCCGAAGACCCCCGCACGCTCGTCATGGGCGAGGACGTCGGACGCCTCGGCGGCGTCTTCCGCGTCACGGACGGCCTGTTCGACGCGTTCGGTGCCGAGCGGGTCGTCGACACTCCGCTGGCCGAGGCCGGCATCGTCGGCACGGCGATCGGGCTGGCGCTGCGCGGGTACCGTCCGGTCTGCGAGATCCAATTCGACGCGTTCGTGTACCCGGCGTTCGACCAGATCACGTCCCAACTGGCCAAACTGCACTCCCGCAGCGGCGGCCGGCTCACGCTGCCGGTCGTCATCCGCATCCCCTACGGCGGCGGGATCGGCGCGGTCGAGCACCATTCCGAGTCGCCGGAAACGCTTTTCGCGCACACAGCCGGGCTGCGCGTCGTCAGCCCCGCGACGCCGCAGGACGGCTACACGATGATCCGGCAGGCCATCGCCACGGCCGACCCGGTCATCTTCCTCGAACCCAAAGCCCGCTACTGGGACGCCGCCGACGTCACGCTGGGAACCCCGGACGAGTGGCCCCCGCTGAACGCCGCCCGGGAAGTACTCCCCGGGACGGACGTCACGCTCGTCGCGTACGGACCGTCCGTCCATGTGGCGACGCAGGCAGCGCAGGACGCGGCGGACGACGGCTGGTCGGTCGGCGTCCTCGATCTGCGCTCGGTCTCGCCCATCGATTTCGACGCCATCGAGGCGGCCGTTCGCCAGACGGGACGGCTGGTGGTCGTCCACGAGGCGCCGGTCTTCTTCGGCGCGGGCGCCGAGATCGCCGCACGCATCACGGAACGCTGCTTCCACCACCTTGAGGCGCCGGTGTTGCGCGTCGGCGGCTTCCACCTGCCCTACCCGCCCGCGCGCGTCGAACGCGACTACCTGCCGAGCGTGGGCCGCGTCCGGGACGCGATCGACCGCGCGCTGAGTTATTAGGCTCCCGCACCGCACACCAGACGCTGCTGTGAAAACTGAGAGGGGGACAACCCCCACACCCCCGACCGTGGCTGAGTTTTCCACCACCACAATGGGCGGCGTGCCGCCCCGGTCAACCGACAAGGAGAAACATGCCCGAACTGAAGACTTTTCTACTGCCCGACGCGGGTGAGGGCCTGACCGAAGCCGAAATCGCCCGCTGGCTCGTGGCGGTCGGCGACGAGGTGCGCGTGAACCAGCCGGTCGTCGAAATCGAAACGGCCAAGTCGCTGGTCGAGTTGCCGTGCCCCTGGGACGGGACCGTCCGCGAGCTGTGCGCCGCCGAAGGCGCCACGCTCGCCGTCGGGGCGCCGATCCTCACGGTGGAGGTGGCGTCCGTCCCGGAGCCGGAACGTCCGGAGGTGCTGGTCGGGTACGGCCCGCAACCGGAGCGCCGCGCGTGCGACCGGCCGTCCGCGCGCATCCTCGCTAAGCCGCCGGTGCGCAAGCTCGCGAAGGATCTCGGCGTGGACCTGGCCACCGTCCGTCCGAGCGGGCCGGGCGGGATCGTCACCCGCGAGGACGTCACCTGGACGCACGAGCAGCAGGCCCCGCAGCGCCTGGCCACCTACCCCGGCGACGACCAACCGTGGCTGGTCGGCGGCACCGTCGCGCAGGACGGACGCCAGACGCGCGTCCCGATCCGCTCGGTGCGGCGGCGCACGGCAGAGGCGATGGTCACCAGCGCGTTCACCGCGCCGCACGTCACTGTTTTCCACACGCTGGACGTGACCCGGACGATGAAGCTCGTGCAGCAGTTGCGCAACGACCCGGAATTCGCCGACGTGCACGTGACGCCGCTGCTCGTCGCCGCGAAGGCCCTGCTGCTCGCGGTGCAGCGGCACGCCGAGATCAACGCCACTTGGGACGACGCCGCCCAGGAGATCGTCTACAAGCACTACGTCAACCTCGGCATCGCCGCGGCGACGCCGCGCGGCCTGGTCGTCCCCAACATCAAGGACGCCCACCGGCTCCGGCTCCACGACCTCGCCCTGGCCATCGGCGAGATGACGCGGGCGGCACGGGCGGGCACCGTCCGTCCAGACCAACTCGCGGACGGCACCATCACCATCACCAACGTGGGCGTCTTCGGCATCGACTCGGGCACGCCGATCCTGAACCCGGGCGAGGCGGCGATCCTGGCGTTCGGGGCGATCACCAAGCGTCCGTGGACACACCGGGGCAAGATCCGGCCGCGCTGGGTGACCCAGTTGGCGCTGTCTTTCGACCACCGGCTAGTGGACGGCGGCCTGGGCTCCACCGTCCTGGCGGACGTGGCCCGCGTCCTGGCAGATCCGGCGCAGGCGTTGGTGTGGGGCTGAGCGATTGAGTGGGCTGTCTTTCCATCATGATGGACGATCGCGCGAGTTCGTTGTATGATTCTATCGTGACAGATTCTTGGCTGACTCATCTGGAGCGCAACACTTACCTGGATAAGCTGCGTCCCCTGTACCACGATTGCGACTTGGTGAAAGTACTGACAGGAGTGCGACGTTGCGGAAAGTCGGTGCTCCTGCGCCAGGTGGCCGAAGACCTTCGGCGAACCGTGCCGGCCGACCGGGTGATCGAAGCCAACTTCGAACTTGCCAGCTTGGCCTCGGTCCAGACTTGGGAAGACCTGGACCGACTAATGACCAGCAAGATCGACGATGCGAGCGCGGTTTACTACGTTCTGCTCGATGAGGTACAGGAAATCGAGCATTTCGAGAAGGCAGTGAACTCACTGCGCGCCCGAGGCAACATTTCTGTGTTTATCACGGGGTCCAATGCCCACATTCTCAGCGGCGAACTATCCACCTACTTGGCTGGACGATACCGCGAGATTCGTGTCTGGCCGCTAAACTACGCGGAGACCCTGGCGCTTCAACGACTCAACGGCCTATCCGTTGACAACGCGCTGCAGGATTACCTTCAGTGGGGCGGGATGCCGCATCGATTCAGGCTTGTCGACGACGATATGCGGGGATACCTGCGCGATGTTTTCAATTCGGTTGTGCTGCGGGACGTCGTGAAGCGGACTGGCATCCGCGACATCGCCGGGCTTGAGTCGATCATTGACTTCACCTTGGAGAACCTGGGGCGCGTCATGTCTCCGGCGTCATTGTCAAACTACCTGAAAGCCCAGCGGCGCACTGTTGCCGTCGAGACGATATACACCTATCTGCGGGCACTTTGCGATGCTCTGCTGCTCAACCGGGTTCGCCGATACGACGTGCGCGGCAAGAAGGTGATGGCGTCCCTGGACAAGTACTACGCAACCGACGTGGGCATTCTGGCGTCCAAGCAGGTCGGGTCGGGCCCGGGCCTTGGGGATCTCATCGAGAACACGGTTTACACCCAGTTGGCCGCCCGCGGTTTCGATGTGTACGCCGGCGAGACCAAAGCGGGCGAAATCGACTTCGTAGCCGTCAAGGACGAGCCCCGTTACATCCAAGTGACCTATCTGCTTGCCAGTGATGAGGTCGTACGGCGCGAGTACAGCGCCTTCGCCGCTCTGCGAGACGGGTACCCCAGATTCCTCATTAGCGCCGACCCGCTCACCAGCAACCGCGACGGAGTGACCCACCTCAAGCTTGAAGACTTCCTGCTGAATCCGCCAGAGGCCTTGCAGTAGCGGACGGTCGCCCGCGTCCTGGCAGATCCGGCGCAGGCGTTGGTGTGGGGCTGACCCCAAACGCCAAGATGGCGAGGGGCCCGCGGGCCCACTCGCCATCCTGGGATCAAGTGGTGTTGTCAGTTGGTGTCAGTTGAGGTAAATGGCGTAGTCGCATGCACCTTTGGCCACCAGGCAGCTCGCCGAGTCGTCCCCAAGATGCTTGACCGGCAGTTTGACCGGGTCAGCGTAGATCTTGTCGAGCACAATCGGGTCAGCGTAGATCTTGGCTAGCACGATCGGGTCAGCGTAGATCTTGGCGAGCACGATCGGGTCAGCGTAGATCTTGTCGAGAACCTTCGTCTGCGCGGGGCCGGTCACCGTGACCGCGCCGAAGTCGACCGTGACGGTCTTCCCGGCCACGACGGTGACATCCTGACTAAACTCGCCCACATACGGATCATCGGCGCTCAAGGTCACCTTGTAGGCACCCGGCTTGAGGCCGGTCACCGTCCCGCACTCGGCGAGCGTGCCCTTGCATGTGGACACCACTGCGTTGCTCGCATCAGTGACCGTCACCGTGAAGGTGCCTTCGTAAGCCTCGGTCTCGGTGGTGACGGTGACATCGTCGCGCAGCCAGGCGTCCTTGGTCACATCGTCGCGCAGCCAGGCGTCATTGGTCACATCGTCACGCAGCCAGGCGTCCTTGGTCACATCGTCACGCAACCAGGCGTCATTGGTCACATCGTCACGCACCCAGCGGTAGCCGACGAACTCATACTTGCCTGTCGTGTACCAACTCAGCGAGCCGCCCTCGAAGTGGGTGTACAGGTAAACCTGAGCGCAGCCAGCCGGCAGGGTGAGCTTCACGCCGTTGGCGTAGTGCTTCGGCGCATTCCCCGGGAACGAGGCGTCGACATCAATGGCGCCCTTCGTGTTCTTCACCAGCGAGCACACCGCATAGGCGCCCACGCTGGCCGAGATCAGCCGGTTGTCGAAGGAAATCGTCAACACACCGTTCACGATCTTCACGTTGTACTGGTAGTTGATCGGGTTGTTGTACTGGCTCGGCGTCTTCTTGCCGTTGGAGTTGTAGCTCGAATCCGCGATGGTAAGCCACTGACCGTCCGCGCTGGTAGCTTTCGCCATGTCTAGCGTCACGACCGTGTGGCCGTTCTTGAACACGTACCCGTTCGCCGGCGTAGCTTTCGCATCAGTGCCGGAATACGTCAGTCGCGTCACGAGCGTGTCCGGTCCGCCGGTGGAGATCTTCTTCTCGTACGCCGGGGCGTCCCAGGGTTGGATCGTCTTCTGCCAGACCGGCTGGATCGTCTTCTGCCAGACCGGCTGTATCGTCTTCTGCCAGACGGGCTGGATGGTCTTCTGCCAGACCGGCTGGGTAGTCGTCACCTTGTACGACAGTGTGGCGTCCGCGGTCACCTTCAGCGCGCCCAGGGCGGGTTCACGATATCCCGGCACCTTGACGTAGCCGCTGAGGTTGAACTGGTTGATCGCTGCATCCACGTAGCCGTCGAGCAGCGTGCAATCCATAGCTGTCATCACGACCCAGCCCGGGTTGTTCCCGCCGTTGTTGGTCGAGAAGCCCATGCTGCGCGTCCATGTGAATGTTGACTCGCTGCCGCCGCAGTTGAACAACAGCACCATCTCGGTCGCGGTGGGCTGCGTGCTGGAGTCGGTGCCGGAGTCGACGAAGTGCCAGAAGGCGACGTCGGACGCGCCGTTCGAGAAGTCGAAGACGTTGTTCCAGTTGGTGTCGAAGCCGTTCCCGGTGCCCTTGACTTCGACCGCGCCGGGTGGGAGTGTCAGACCGCCGTAACCGTCGGCCGCGTGCGCCGGTGACGCAAGAGCCAAACTCGATACGGCCAAGAGAATGGTGATAGGTAATGCAAGCAATTTCTTCATGCGAACCCCCTCGTTCTTTCTTGAAAGTGTGTAAATGTGTGATAGATGCACACGTCTGGCGGAGTTGGGACTGACACCAGATAGTCGCGCGCTGCTTTTCCAACATACACCCGCCGGCGCCGGACGAGTAATCGGAGGTGCCCGAATCAGAGGCAGGCTCAGGGACGTACCAGAGCGTACGTCCCTGAGCGATTGGTAGTAGTTAGCGCACGATTGAGCAGCGAGCTTGCTCGCTGCGCCGAGGCGATTGCGTCCCCTGGAAGCGCCGTCTTTCCGCGCTTGCGAAGCGCGCTCAGCGACGCCAGCGCACGACGCCACCTACCGAGAACGCCATGCCCAACAGACTCAAGCCTGCCAGCGCGCCGAGCGGCGACGCACTCGCCGACACCACCGTGCCGCCGGTGCTCACCTTCAGCGCCTTCGGAGTCGCCATCACCTTGAAGGTCGTCTTTTGCACGCCGGACACCGAACCCGTCCACGTGATCGTGTGCGTGCCGATGGCGAAATCGGACGGGATGACGAACACCGGGCCCAAGCCCAGACCGTCCGCGCCTGCCGTGATTTCGCCCAGATTCAGCGTCGCCGACTGGACCGTCACCGTGATCGTCTCGCCCGGCACCCAACGGCCACCGAACGAACTCTGCGGCTCGCCGCGGTGCACCACCGCGAACCTTGCCTTCACCCACGCGGCGCCTACCGTCACCTTGATCGGCGTGGACGCGTTGCCAGCGGCGTCCGTGGCCGCCACAGTCATCGGCGTGCCGTCGGGCAGCGGCGGCTTCGGCTGGCACTTGAACTTGCCGTTCGCGTCCGCCTGCACCTTGTCACAGCCCGGTACCGGGATCTGCTTCCCGGTCGCCGGGTCGGTCATCGTGATGGCCACCGTCGCGCCCGGCTCGGCCGAACCGGAGACCTGCGACCCGTTCGTCGGATCGACGATCGGATCGTCCGGCGGGGTCGTGTCAACGATGAACTGGTGACTGACCGGCTTGGACGGGTTGCCCGCCGGATCCGTCACGACCACGTTCAGCGTGTTGCTGCCTTCCGGTAGCGGCGACGTCGGCGTGCAACTCCACTCGCCCGTGGCGTCCACCACGACGGCGTCACAGCCTGGAACCGGCGTGCCGTTCTTGTCGGTCACACTGACCGTCGCGCCCGGCTCGGCCGTCCCGCCCAGTTGCGGCTTCGTGTTGCTGGTCGGCGCACCCGCGGCCGGCTTTGTCACCTTCGCCGCATCCGGAGGCGTCGTGTCGACGTGCACCGTGATGGTCGTCGGGTCGGACACGTTGCCGGCCGGGTCGGTCTGGGTGGTCACCAACTGGTGGTCGCCCTCGGGCAGCGTCGTGACGGAGCACGACCACGTCCCGTCCGCCTTGACCGTCGTCGTGCACACCGCCGGACCGTTCGGCCCGTCGGTCACCGTCACCGTCGCGCCCGGCTCACCGGTGCCGGCGAGCGTCGGCGTCTGGTTGTTCGTGGACGTGCCGTCCTTCGGGGACGTCACCACCGGCACAACCGGCGGCTGCGTGTCGATCGTGATCGTCTTCTGCGTCGCATCGGACGGATTCCCGGCCGGGTCGGTCGTGACGATCGAGAGCGTGTGCTCACCGTCCGGCAACTCCTTGCCCGGCGCGACCTTGCACGACCAGGCGCCCGTCACCGGGTCGGCCGTGGCGGTGCACAACTCGTTGCCCTGCTCATCCGACACCGTGACCGTCGAGCCCGGCTCGGCCGTGCCCGCGACCTCGGGGGTCGTGTCGTTGAGTTGCTGGCCGTCGGCCGGCTTGGTCACCACCGGCGGGACGGGCGGACGCGTGTCCAGGTACGCCGTCCCCTCAGGTGAGACGTTCCCGTACGGATCGGTCACCACCGCCTTGATCTGGCCGGACGGAAGCCCCGCAGGCGTCGGAATCGACCAGTTGCCCTGGTCGTCCACCGGCACCGGGTCGGACTTCGAGCCGTCCGGCCACGTCACAACGACCGTCGAACCCGGAACCAGCGGCGTGCCGATCGATGCGGTGCCCGCGACCTTGGCCGCATTCGCGGTCGTGATCGCCGGAGCGCCCGGCTTGTCGGTATTGAGCTGCGCCGTCTCGCTCGTCATGTTGCCGGCCGGGTCGGTCGCCGTCACCGTGATCGGGCCCGATGGCATCCCGGGCGGCGTCGGCACGCTGAACGTGCCGTCCGGGTTCACCTGCACCGGCGCGGACGTCGTCCCGTCCGGCCAGGTCACCACGATCTTCGCCGTCGGATCGTCGGACGTACCCGCGATCTTGGACGCGTTCGCCGTGTCGACGCTCAGGCTGGGCTGCGTCACATCCAGCGGGACGGTCGCCTTCGGCGAAGTGTTGCCCGCGGCATCGGTAGCCGTGACTGTGACATCGCCGTTCTTGGCCCCGTCCGGCGTCGGAATCGACCACTCACCAGTGTCCGGATCGGCCACCACCGTGATCGGCTTGGCCACGCCCGGAACCGTCACCGTCACCGTCGCGCCCGGCTCGGCCGTCCCGCCGATCGTGGTCGCGTTGGCGGTGTCGATCTTCGGCGCGCTGGGCGACGTCGTGTCAACCGTGAACGGCACCGGCATCGTCGGCGACACATTGCCCGCCGGGTCGGTCTGGGTGACGTTCAGCGTGTGGTCGCCGTCGTCCAGCCCCTTGTTGGCCGGTGGCGTGCACGACCACGAACCGTCCACCACGGTCGCGGTGCACAGCACGTTCCCGTTCTCGTCGGTCACGCTGACCGTCGCGCCCGTCTCGCCCGTGCCGCTCACCGTCGGCGTCGGGTTCTTCGTCTGGTCGCCTGGCGCCGGCGTGTTCACCACCGGAGCGACCGGAGCCTGCGTGTCCACGGTGAACGTCTGCGTCGCCTCATCCGAGACGTTCCCAGCCGGGTCGGTCGCCGTCACACTCACCGTCTGCGATCCCTCGCCGAACGGCGTCGTGGGCGTGCAGCTCCAGGCGCCACTGTTGGCGTCCGCGATCGCCTGGCACAGCGGGTTGCCGGACGCGTCCGCGACCGTCACCGTCGAACCCGGCTCAGCCGTCCCGTCGAAGGACGGTGTGGCCGACGGCACCGGCTGACCCGCACCCGGGTGGTTCACCACCGGTGCCGCCGGAGCCTTCGTGTCAATGACAACCGGCGTCGTCGTCGCCGGGGACGTGTTGCCCGCCGGGTCGGTTTGCGTCGCCGACAAGGTGTGCGGCCCCTCGCCCAAAGGCTTGGACGGAGTGCACGACCACGTCCCATCGACGACGGCCACCGGGCCACACACCACGGGACCGCCGGGGCCGTCCGTGATCGTGACCGTGGCGCCGTCCTCGCCGGTGCCGGCGATGGGCGGCTGCGCGTCGTTCAGTTGCGCTTGCGGCGTCGGCGCGGTCACCGCGGGCGCGTCGGGCGCCTGCGTGTCCACGTCGATGGCCGTGGTCGCCGGGTCGGAGTGGTTGCCAGCGGCGTCGGTGGCGACGGCCGTCAACGTGTGCGGACCGTCGTCCAGCGTCTTGGCGACCGGAACCGTGCAGCTCCAGTTGCCCTGCGGCGTCACCGTCGCGGTGCACAGCTCGGGCCCGCCGGGCCCGTCCGTCACCGTCACCGTGGTGCCCGGCTCGGCCTTCGTGCCCGACACCGTCGGCGTCGGGTTGTTGGCCGGGCCGGCGACCGGCGTCGCGATAGCGGGCACCGCCGGGGCGGCCGTATCGATCGACACCAACACCGGCTGGGACGCCGGGGACGGGTTGCCCGCCGCGTCCTTCTGGACGGCCGTCAGCGTGTAGTTACCGTCAGGGACGGTGACATCGCACGTCCACGTCCCATCGGACGCCACGGATGCCGAGCAGAGGACGTGCCCGTCCTGATCGGTCACCGTGACCGTCTGGCCGGGCGCGCCCGTCCCGGAAACCGGCAGCGGCTTCGCATTCGTCAGCGCTCCGTCAGCGGGCGCGCTGACGATCGGCGCGGGCGTCCCGTTCGTGAACGTCACCGTCAGCGGCGAGTTCTTGATGGGCGTGTCCACACCGCCGACCGCAACACTCGCCGTCAGCGTCACGTCTTCCGCGACGTCGTCGGTCAGCGTCTGCTGGCAAACGCCCGCGGTCGTCCCGTCCGTCCCGTCGCCCGTCACGCAAGACGCCGTCTCCGCGAACTGGGCCGAGCCCGTCTTGCCGAACGTGACCGTCACCCCCGGAATCGGGTTGCCGTTGGCGTCCTTGACCGTTCCGGTCACGACCACGTTCCCGCCGACGCTTTGCGCCGCGGTGTCCACGCTCAGCGCCGAGTTCGCCGCCGACGCCGCACCGGGCGTGAAGTTGATGGTCAGCGGCGCCAAGGGATGACCCTCGACCGAAACCGACACCTGCTTCGCCCCCGCGACCTTGGACGTGTACCAGATCGTCGTGTTGCCGTCCGGCAGCGCCGTGGACGAAATGCCTTGCTGCACGCTCACATCGGCCCCGGCCAGGGACGACACGAACGCGCCGCCGACCGGGTTGTCGTAACGGTCGTACGCCCACACCGTGACGATGTCACGCTGCGTGCCGTCGGCCGCCTTGTAGTCGTCCGTCACCTGCGCGTACGTCTTGCAGGACGCGTCGACGCACACCGCGTCGGCCTTCCACACCAGCTGCTGCGCCGACCCGATCGTGCTCGTGCCGCTCTTCGCGGTCACGTCGAACGAGCCCGCGACCGTCGAGTACACCTGCACCTTGCAGGTGCCGTCCAGGCCGGTCTGGCAGGAGTTCACACCGCCGACCCACGTCGTACCCGGCTGGGTGACGCTGAACGTCACCCCCGAACCTGGCAGCGCGTGATCGTCCGTGTCCCGGGCGGTCATCGTCAGCGTGTACATGTTGGCCGCCTGGTCGCCGACCGTCAGCGGCCCGGACGGGGTCACCGTGAACGACGACTTGGACTGATCCAGCGGCTTGCCGAAGTGCAACGCCACCGGCGAACCCGGGATGCCCGCGCCACCGATCGTCACGTCTGCCATATGCCCCTGCGGCCCGGACGCCGTCGCGGACGTGTACCAGATCGTCGTCACACCGTTCGCGTCCGTCGGCTGGATGGACGCCGCCGGCTGCACCGTCAACACGGACGGATCCTGGGCGACCGACGCGACCACGACACCCGGAACCGGGTTGTTGTTGGCGTCGTAGACCCAAACCGTGACGCTGTCGCGCTGGATGCCGTCGTTCGACTGGTTGTCCGTGGTCACCTGCACCTTGGAGTTGCACGGCGTGCCCGACAGGCACGGCTGGCCCACGACCCACTCCAGCGCCTTCGGCGAGCCGCTCACCGGCGCCGCCGGATCTGCGGGCGTGTTCACCGTCGCCTGGAGGTTCGCCTTCGCGACCACGGACGCGGCAACTGTCACCTGGCAGGTGCCGTCGGCGCCCGTCTGGCAACTGGTCTGCGGG
>JGI20166J26741_11422226_pt1 | contig 13792 bp, 2 predicted proteins | sample TergutCu122P5_FD_26741 | JGI IMG/M metagenome (IMG submission 26741)
TTTTTACATCCCTTCAAAACGAAAGTTTCGATAAGATCAAGTTAACGTGTTTCAATGGTTGTTGTATATAAAAATATGGTGGGCTTGGGTGGGTTGGCACACTGAGTATATAAAAATATGGTGGGCTTGGGTGGGTTGGCACACTGAGTGACTTTGCAACACTACTTCAGCACAACACTAATAAAAGGTTGCCGACCCCTGTTTTAGAGGTTCTTTTGTGTTGTAATTTAACCCTTTTTTCAACCATGTTTTTTCCTCAGAAGAAAATGCCAAACTTTCTTATATCCTAGCAATGGTAGTTACTTGGGTTTTCCCCAGCAGAACTCACAAAACTTATTTCCTATTTCAGAATTTTGTGCAATTGCGATGTTTGTTATAGTTGCCTGTATGTCAGTACCAAATTTAGTGAAAATTGATCTTCTGGTACAGAAGTTGATTACTTGCACACATAAACATATTGACGGCATAATGATTTCATAAACTTACCCATTTCCCTTGTAAGGAAGAAAACTAGGTCAAAAATGGATCTTCTGAGATAGGGTGGCATGGTGTGGATTGGAGACATGTGGATTAGGATAGGGACTTGATAGCAGGCTTTTGTGAATGCAGTGTGGGAGGTTAAATTTCCATTAGAAGAAGCAAATTTTGTGCCAAGTTGAGCAACTTTTGCCTCCACAAAACTGGATTATTTATGATGGGTTTCAGTGACACCTGTATTAATTTTTATGTTTAATTGTGGTTCCTTAAAGGGATGACAAATGATTGTTTTCTGAGATACAGCATGAGAATTTCAATTGCTCATGTGAATTAAATTGGACTTACTTGGCTTTACCCAGGAGAGTACCTACATTAATTTAATTTGTGTAACAAACTTCACATGTGCAAAATATGTTCATCAGACGTTAACAAATCTCCAACATGTTTTGGCACATCAGGGGTGCCTTGATCAGGGGATTCTTCTCAGCAGCCATCATAGCACCCTCAGAGTTGTCTGTTGCATGATAAGTGAGTAAAAACACATTCATATACTTGCACACATAAAAATTCAGTTCAAGAACATAAATATCCAAAACACAAATTTTAAAACACTAGGAAGATGTTCCATCGAGCACCATATAGACTGTGGGTGGGGGCTGTACAGTCCTTGCTAGACATTACTGATCATGCAGAAAAACTCCCAGATATGGGTTGAGGCTTGGTGCTGATACATATATGCTCTCGATGTTGAGTAGAAATTGGAATGATAGAAGGCAATGCGAACTTAAATAAGTTTTATTAAACATGGTGCTATGTAAAATGGAAATGTTGCTGTGCCTTCTACTCAACATCGAGAGCACACATAAGACATTACCAGGAGTCAACCCATATTTGGGCTTTGAGGTGTACCTGGATTATCACTAACTTCTAGAGGACTGTAGAGCCCCCTCCCTCAGTCCAAGGTACTCTGTGGATTGTTCTCCCTAGCGTTTGAAAATTTGTGTTTGAGATGTTCATGTGTTTTAACGGAATTTTAATGTGTGTGCAAATGTATGGCTGTGTTTTTACCCACTTAACCATGCAACAGACCACTTTGTGGGTGCTGTGATGACTGCTGAGAGGACTGTGTGATCATGGCATCTGTATTGTGCCGAAACATGGTGGAAATTTGTTAACATCTGATGAACATTTGGTACAAATTAATTTTCATGTATATGCACAGAATATACAACATTAAAAAGAGTACATATATATTGTGAAATGAAATTCAGTTGATGATAGGCTTACTGTATAGTATCCTTGTATTACAGGTATGGTGGTGGCATAGGGGAAGAAGAACTGTCTGAACAGGAAATGCCTCGTACATGCAATATTTCTAATGCATTCACCAGTAACGCACATCTGACACTTGATAACAAGAGCCATATGAAGGAAGCTGTTACAGAAGATCATTCCAATCAACCATGTCATCAGACCAGCAGACCTGTGGACAAATCACTGGGTCTTAATAGGAAGAGTGGTTACTATCGTCCTTACCGTTGCGATCTGTGTAATAAGTCATATTCAACTGCAAAGCATCGTTGGGGACATGTCAGTGTATGTCATCGTGGCAATCCTCTTGTAACATGCCCCATATGTTCAAAAGTATTTTCTATTTGCCACAACCTTGAAGAACATAAGAGAACAAAGCATGGCTTGGAGGAAGGAGAGATTGTTGACATAAATGATGGTGAGGTAGGTGTCATTGACAATACTTCAGCATCTGTTACTGATTCTTTGAAACGCAGCACATCATTTACAACACAGCATTCAGTTGATAACATAAATTCATACTCAGCCAATGCAGACAGCTTCCAGAAATCAGCAGGCAACCTTAATAAGAGTACTCAGAGTACAACCAGCAAGTCATCATTAAACAACCCAGGAGCTCTGCATACATGTGTGAAATGTCTTAAGGGTTTCAAAACGGGAGGAGAATTGGAAAGGCATTCTCTTTTTCACTCAAGAGTGTCCTCAGACATCACTAGCCATGGTTTAAACACATATATTGGCAAGAAATCTGAATTTACAAAAAGTTTCAAGATTGGAAAGAAGTCTGAGACATCAAAAGGCTCAGAAACTTTAAGAAAGATGGATCTCAAGGCAAATCGAGGAACCAGTAATGAGACAAGTTTATTAAAACAAACACTGTTACAAAATCGGGAATGTACTGAAATCAGATCAACGAAAAGAAGCCCATCATTGGATGCCAGTACTGATGATGTAAAGATTAAAAAACGAATAGGTTTATTAACCGAGATGGGAAGTAACAGTGGCAGCCGGCGTAAGAATTCAAAACCACGAAAGATAGCAAGGAATGAGGAAGATGATGAGGACTCTGATCGGGCGGCTGTGAACATTTATACCTGTAATAATTGTTCTCAAGTTTTCCATACACCATCAGAGCTCCAAGACCATAAAGACACCCATGATGTTGCAGAGGAAACAAAAATTGGACATGGCAGTAACACAAAACCGTATACGTGTCTTCTCTGTGAGAAAGATTTCTCCCTGCGTACATCTCTTAGCCGACATTTTAATGCCTGTCATGGTATAGATCCTTCAGAAGTCATGGATATTTCAAGGTATCAACGAACACCTCAGAAGAAGCAGGAAATATGCAGTTTTGTCCCTACCGGGAGTAGCCATTCCATGTCCAAGAAACTTGATGGGCAACACAAAAATGGTGTTAGTCAGATGTCTGGCAACCAGAGCACTATGGAAGAAGATGTAATAGAGTTAGACAATAGTGAAGATGATACATTGCCAGTGGAGAAAATGTGTGAAGCACAGACTGGTTTTTTGTGTGAGGTATGTACCAGGGAATTTGGAGATCGTGCTAGTCTGTGGCTCCATCTGCGATATACACACAAGGAATGTGCAGCATATGCCTGTGGCATTTGTCTAAAGATCTGTGAGAATAACACTCAGCTTTACCAACACTGGAAAACTTCCCATCCTCCTGATAATTCATTAGATCAACGCCGGTACTGTTGTCAGATGTGCGGTCGACAGCATGATTGTCGAAAGAAGTTGCTAAGACACGTGTCTGTTCATAACCTTGACAATGGTACTGGAGGAGTTTATGATCCTGAAATGCTTGTTACACCAAACACTGGTTTTTATAAATTTGAGAATCGTGATGAAAATTCAGTGAATGAGCACAAATCAGTCTTAGAACAGGAGGTTTTTGCAGGCTTTGGCAACAGTGAATGTGCAAGTGCAAGAATCACTGAAGAAACCTCTTCCTTTGGCTGTGAGTTATGTTATAAGTCATTCCCAACAGAGGATGGGCTGGTGAAGCATAAGAAAGTTGCTCATAAAGTGAATGTCAACTCAGATGTAGATATTCTGAGCAATTTGAGGGATTCGTATCAACTTTACTTTGTTTGTGAATTGTGTGGAAGTTCACACAGAAGCAAATCTGAGAGATGGAGGCACGTTTTTCGGGCTCATAATGGTGAATCTGCTTTAACGTGTGACAAAGAAGGATGTGGAAAAGTGTTTCCTACACGTACATTAAAACAAGAACACTGCAAAAATCATCACCGGCTACAGGGAGCAACACCAAATGTGTGTGAAATCTGTGGGAAGCTTTGGGGTACACGTGTTGATTTCTGGAAGCACTTGATGGGTGTACACCCAGATTGTGTGCCACTGACATGTGGTGTATGTCTTAAGATATTTTGTACTGTTCCAGACCTTCAGAGCCATGTCCGTTCAACACACATGCCATTAACTGGTGGAGACTTTTGTTGTGACATTTGTGGTCGTCCATATTCTAACAGGTCAAAGCTTTCAAGACATCGCAGAATACATATGATAGACCATAATGATGTCCCTCCAGTCCCACTTCCTAAAAAACCATTCTCCTTGCCTACCAGCATTCCTGAAAACAGTAACCATGACATTTTCTTCAGTGCACCTGGTACTCCATCAGTAGCAACAGCCAAGAAATTTGTACCAGCAGTGAAGACTGTTACAAAACCTACAGGCAAATCAGTGTCATCGCAGTCAAGTACCATTTCAAAACTCGATAAAATTTCAGGTTTGTCACCAGCAAATAAACCTTCAGCTCCCAAACCTCAGCCAGTGCTCTTCTGTGATGTCTGTCCTGAGGTGATATTTCATTCCATAGCACAGTTGGCAGAGCATCGTCGCAAAATTCACTCTCTTCATCCATGTGACCTGTGTTCAAAATTTTATGGTAGAACAGCAGGTCTATGGAAGCATGTCAAGAGAGTTCATGACAATCACCCAGAACTGACATGTCAGATATGCAAAAGAATTTCAGCGAGCAAAACTCACCTAGAAATTCATATCTCCACAAAACATTATCCCAAGAAACCAAACCCTGCCAGCAAACTATCTTTATCTAGTTTATGTTTCACACCTGGGAAAACTGTGAAAATCCCAACACTCTATCCTTGCCATAATTGCTCAAAACGATTCTGGAAATCCCACCTTCTCAAGCAACACCAGCAGCATTGCTTGCGTGCAGTGAAACCCAAACCACTGAAAATTTCAAACATTAGATCAGATTCTTCTGCTTCCACACAGGATCGAACTTGCGGTCTGTGCTCTAAAGTTTTCTCTACCCCATCACGAATGAAGGACCACCAGAAAATAGCTCATGTTCTGCAGCACTGTGAACTATGTCCTGATGTCTCCTTCACATCCAAAATGGATCTCTTTGCACATATCAAGGAAAATCATAATGGTCACCCAAACTTCTGCTGCCCTGTTACCAGCTGCTCAAGAATAATGAGGTCGAAATCCGATCTCAGTAGGCACCATAAACAACATGCTTCTGTTAAATATCCTCCCACATGCTATCTGTGTGGTGAAGTCTGTATAAGTAAAGTGAAATTATGGAGTCACCTTACATCAGCACGACACAGGGCTGCCATCCCCCTTACATGTGGTGTTTGTTTCAAATACATTCCATCGACTGAAGAACTTGTTCAGCATGTAGAGAGCTTACATCCAAGAGCCTTAAATGCTCCAGACACATGTCGAATATGTGCCAAGACTTACTCCAGTGCATACAAAGTAATGGAACATTTTACAAAGTGCCACCCAGAATATTATGCTTGTAAAGATTGTCTCCAGGTATTCAAAAGTAAGAGAGAATTACAGGAGCACAGTGAAAGGGGACATGTCAGAACACTTGCAAATGCAGAAGGTGTGACAAGTGATGTTGAAGCTGAAGAGGAAGTAGGGAAAAATAAACAAGTATCAAGGAAGGTGGGTGGAAGTGACATTGACGATGATCAGTTGCCATGTGAATTCTGCAGCAAAATCTTTCCAACATATGCAGAATTAAGGAAACACACTGAAGCAAAACATCTGAATTCAAATTCGGGCGCTGAAGAAGAACCATTAAATAATCCAGAGAATGATGTAGAATTGAACAGGGTTTCCAAGAGGCCAAAGCGTTCCTACAGTTGTGAGAAATGCTCTGTAACCTTCCGTTCACCATCAGATCTTGTAGACCACAAAAATCTGAGACATACCTCTTCAATATCAGATATAAAACCATACCATTGTGTGCAGTGTGACAGACATTTCACTAATAAATCATATTACTGGCAGCACATTAACTCTCCTGCTCACATGTCCAAAAAAATGCATCGTAAATTTGTCACAGCCACAGTAGTGTCGCAGGGGAGTCCTATGGCCGGAAAACAACAGTCATACAATTTAAATTTCTGTGAAAGTGCAGGAGAAAGTTCCAGTGTACAAGCACAAAGGCAGATGAAGTTCAATTCTGAAGTACCTTTTGTGTTCATACCAGAATCGAGTCTGCAAGGTAATCTTATAAAAGAAGTTAAGAATGAGATAAATCACATTAGTGGTACCACTAGTCCCATGAACAAAAGCGATGAGAAAGATAAGAAGAATGATCATGAAGATGATTTGACATTTTGTTCTGAGAGTGTGGAGTATAACAGTGAGCATGCCCTTTCTTATGGCGAGGGCCATGATACATCTTTCAGTGTAAAACTGAATCGTCGAAAGACAGAAGTCCGTACTGTTTACAGCTCCAACCCTGGCTCAGAATCCCCTTGTTACTGTCAACTGTGTGGAAAGGAATGGCCAGCCCTTAAACACCTTTGGCAACATCTTATTCGTAATCATCGGCCAGAGGCTGCAGTAACTTGTGGGGTGTGCCTTCATGTTTGTCATGATTATCACAGCCTTGCCTCTCATCTGAATTCACAGCACCCTGACAATTTTACTGGTGAAGGAAATAATTTCACATGCCGTATATGTGGCCGTTATCACAATGCCCGATCGAAACTGATCCAGCATGCAACTATACATATTGTCTTAGGTACGGAACCAAAACATCAACCACAGTCAAATCTTCATAATTGTCAGACATGTTTCAGATCTTTCACCAGTGAACAAAATCTCCATGAACATCAGAAGACACATCAGTCTTTCATTAATGTTTCCAATTCAGTAGTCCAGAATAAGAAGGTGGAACACCGGTGTGAAGTGTGTTACAAAGTTTGTGGTAATGTAGGTGCCCTTGTGACACACCGAAAGAGTCATACATTGAGTCCACATGAACGCGATGATTTGGTGGAAATGGAAACAGAAGAATTAGAACATGATGTGACCAGTAATCAAGACTGTGAGAGTGAACAGTTCTATAGCTGTGACATTTGTTTGAATGTTTTTAAAAATGAGTCACTTTTCTTCGCACATAAACAAACCCATGTTGAATCGTTTAGTAATGAGAATATAACAGCGTCACATGGCATAAAGTTACAAGTACCCAAGATCGAGAACCAACATATCTATGTGTGTGACATTTGTGCTTTAGTATTTGAGACAGAAAACAGTTTAGCAGCTCATTCTGAGAGCCACGATATCTCTTTGCAGTCGACATCTTCAGTTTCAGATGCACAGCATTCACATATCAGTAATCTCAGCAAAGATTTTTTGGGCTCAATCAGTTATAAATCACAAGCAGTGATACCCAGTGGTAAATTTTCTTGTGCTGTCTGTCATATGATATTTCCTACCCCAGTTGTCCTGTCTGCACACTTTGAAGTTTCCCACAAAAAACGCTACACCTGTAGCTGCTGTAAAAACAAGACATTTACATCATACATAAACCTCACCAAACATTTTCGTATCTGCCGTCTTAAAAAGATGCGAACACATAACCATCCAGGTAGCATCCAGCTGCTGAAGAAATGGAAAGTGCAGTCAAAACATAATTCAGTTATTTTGTCAGTGGACAGTCAAAAACCTTTCAATGCTAAACAGTCATCAGAGGAAACATTGGCTGTGGACCTTCTTGTGAAAACACAGAGTGATGAGCCTTATTCCAGTGTTGTAGGAGAGTGTGAAGAATTGCAACATGACATAACGTCTCAACCACTGGATGAAGCTACAGTTGTAGAGTGTAAGAAAAAGTATCCCAAGAATCCTAATTTCAAAATTGCAACAGAAGGCAGTAATGTAAAAATATCTAAAGAATATACTGCCATTAATGCTGAGTCTCTCTTTATCTCAGAGTTCAGGTCTGCCATAATTGTAGATCCTGAACTTAAACCAAGTGAATTTAGAGATGATGGTAGTGAAACACATGGAAGATCTTGGAGGGAAGTAGGTCCTATTAAATCAGACAGTAAAATTTCTAATTTTGAGAATAATACTGACTCACTTGTTGAACACTTTGAGGAGCTTCAGCAAATTGAAATGGACGAATCTCCTTACTCTTCATGCACAGAATCAAAACCCCTCATTAACAACCCTTTGGGAATTAGTGCAGAAAGGAATGATCTAGAGATCAGAAACTATAGAAAAGATCAATTTGTGTGTGATGCAGAAATCGATTTTAGATTAGAGGATGAAATGACTGACTATTTAATGAAAGGAGGCAACTGCCTGGATGTTGCACTGCCAGAAGTTTCAAGTCCTGCACCAAATCCTGGAGAAGAGTTGATGGAAGTAGAATCTCCAGGTGACTGTTTTGAAGCATCAGTGACAGAAAAGCAGGAACAAGTTACAACAGCAACTGGGCAACATAGTTCTGTTCAGCCTGAGCTTTATCCAGAAATCATACAGAAATACATAATTCAGAGTTCACAGAATTCTGAAAGTGTTTTGCAGGAATCACCTATACATACGACAGAAAACAGAGACAGATCTGTTCAGAATGGCCCTGTTAACATTGGCCTGGGACATGACATCATGGCAGAAGTAACAGATAATGAAGTTATAAGTGCAGAGGTGAGTGATTTCTCTGAAAGCAATCTGTCAACAAGTGCTGAAAGTCAGCAGAAATGTGTGTCTGAGGACTGTCATGTCATCTGTAAAGATGACTTGAAGAAAACTAAGGACTGTTTATATTCACTGGAAGATGCTTTAGATAAACTTGAGGCTCAGAATAGTGAATAAGGAAAGTGATGGCTGCCCGTTCTGTTTCCTATTGTACATTTGCTAAGAGCCGTTCCTCATTAAGCTAGAAAGTTAATATTCTTTATACTATGAAGTCATTGAAAATTCCACACAGAAACAAAACAGTTAAGTTTAACGTTAAGGAAATGATATATTTATGATGCCACTTAAAATATACTAAGCCATTTTTTCATTTTATGACATTTTTGCTACCACGTAATTAATATTTAAGTTTCATATTATTTCATTCAGCAAATTACCTTGTGAGGTAAATTTTAAAATATGTTACCTCCAGGGGGTGATTTTCCCAGTACCTGTCACTGATTATTTGTATTTATATGCCAGAACAAAAGTTTTGGGTTTCACAAAGTAGTTCATTGAAAGCTCTGAGAATAACCTTCTCTCAAGTCCTGTGCTGATGACTGAAGTATGAAAGGATGGGGTATTTGACAGTGACCATTAATCATACCTGGTGTTCCAGTAGAAAGACAAGTCACAATTAACTTTTTTCTAGTTAGAAACAGTTCTGGGGGGGGTTAATAATATGATATCGGATAGATCCTCAATGCAAGAGTGTTAATAGCAACATAGTATATGTGTGTTAAAAAAACCTATGTGGGCAGTTTTGTTCATGGTAAGTAGTGATAAGTACAGCAAGCTGGGATGATAATTATCTTGGCTTCCATGGATTGTACATGTGCATCTTTTAATGTATGCATGATGTGAAAATATGTGGTTTTGTGTGTGAGTAACAGCCTGATGTATATAGTTTATTCTTTAAACAGTAATAAGCTAACCTTTTCTACTTCAGCTTTATTTTCTACTTGCGAAAGTGGTCAGTTCCAGTTGTGTTAGTAGTATTGAATAGAAAGTTATGTGTTTAAAATTTGTTCACTTTACATTTCATCTACCAATCATTATCAAATAAATGAGTATATGGAAAAAGAAGAGTGTTTTCTGGCTTCATGTTAAACTCTGTTCTCCTTCAAGTGAAAGGGCAGAATCAATGTGACAATACTGAGAACTACTAACAGTTAAACTCTCGCAGCCCCCCCCCCCCCAAAATCTAAAAAAAGACGAGCAAAAAGGAAAGGCATGTTACATGCAGCACATATTACAGTAAAAACCCAGAATCAATTGCTGCCAGTTCTAACCAGTAAAAAATTAGAAATTACTGCACCTGTTGGTGAAAAACTGAACTGAATTTGGAAGGCCTAGTATACATGTCCATATCTCTTTTCAGCAAAAATTAGTTCTTATCACATCTCTATTAATTAGTATTATTGGTTTTTTTATAATTCGAGAGAAGTGTCCCATATTTATTGAGTACATTCTATTTAGGCCATTGGTACAGGACATACAGCAAAATAAAGAAGTCATATTCCATTATTATTTTTTCTTAAAATTTTATGAAAACTTCAACATGCTAAAGTCATTGTAAAAAGAAAACAGAAATTTGTAGAATGAAAATTGAATGATTGAGAACAAATTTCGTATAATGTAAAGGAAAACACACATATGAACTGGCAGTGTGAATTGCAGGATCAGTTTCAAGTTAATTCCTATTGACTTGTTCTCGGAGAAGAACTAACGGACAGCACTACAACATGCCCTAAAGACATTTCAGTTCCTTCATCAACCTCTGTTATGGCGATAACAATTTTTCTGCTAGTATTGCAGTGAGTTTCTGAATACACATTCAGGTACGAACTTTAGTTCATGGTCAATACATTCCATTCTCACTGCTATTTAAAGCTGCACTAGGAACATGCTGCAATACCTTCGACATCTTTGTCACCAGTAAGAGCAGTGACACTGTCCAGTTTCAGCTTATGTCATTTGCAAGGGTGTTTCATGTCCTGTACTTGCTTTGTTAAAACTCGGACTTTCATTCTACTGAGATGTTTTAATTTTTTATTCATAACAGTTGACATGAACTGTGAGCTAATTTACTTTGTGGTGTCATTCAATATGCCAATTTGCACTAATGGTCTTCCATTTTGTGCGCCAATTCTTTGTACTATCTCCTTGATAATAGCCAAAACATCAGTTCTTCACTTCTTCCCATATCATACTTCTGTTGCTGTAAGCTTTTGACAAACTCTGGGATCAGTATCAATCATTGCCGTATTTAAACTTTGGTTTGTACCAAAACACCATGTTCAATATATTCAGGTAGTGACTGGATGATAATCCAAGCAACCAGTATATTTTTTGTAATTTTATTACTTGTTCAGCACACCCTTGGTTGTGACTATGCTGTAGATTTCCAAGAATTGTTCCAAATTCCACCTGAAATCTGACAGCTCCTTTATAGAACTGCAAACTCCCCGCCAGTGTCACTGTACAATACATGGAGGACAAAAATGTTGAAATGTACTGTTGAAGTGACAAGCAGCTTTTCCTACACATCAGCCTGCAGAACACAAAATGAATTTAGTGAGATGGTTCGTGTAAACCATAATAATTTCATTCATTTGTCAGGTCTAAGTTGCATGCACATTACAGCTACTTGGCAATGAGTATTGAGCTCAGTGTGCAAAACAAACTTATAAAACTAGCTCTGTTTCTTTGTTTTCATGGTAATGAAAACTCTAAAACACTGACAAAAGCAAGTGTACCATTGCTGTTACAATATGCAGTCTACCCATTTCGTTCTGATGTCTGTTATTACCACCATGACCACCCATGAGATGCACTACTTCACCAACATATCATTAAAAACAGTACAGAACTTAAATGGTAGCGGATATCACAAAACATTTTTACACATCACTAGATTAAATGGATCATTCTCTACTGCAGTGTTGCAGTTAGCAGCTTTCATATCTACCATCTCCTGTAAAAGTTCTACATTGTTTTCTTGCATTGGTAAAGTGTGACATGACTGCTTATTCACTTCACTCATCACCAGCTCTTACACAAATATATTTCCAGTCACCTTAGTTCTTAGCAGCAACCGCAATACATCACAAAGAAACAATTTTCATGCACTTCACAATAATTTCTGTGTGTATGTACTGTGATAGTGACCAGTAACAATGACACTGTAGAGTTACAGCCAGCAAAACAACAGTGGGTGGCTTAGGTGGATGTGAAAACTCTGGGTGCAAGCCAATGCCCACATAGAATGGCTGCGAAGTGTTGACAAATGCTGAGTTGCACAGTGCATGGGCAGTCCAGCTCTGCCAGGATAAATAATTCAGAATCATCTGGAACCACTTTCAGTTATTGGAGATGTGACTAGACCTGATTTTCACTGAAAACAGAAGTAAATACTGGGTCTTTCCAATTTGGATTCAGAATTTTACTTAGAGATGAAACCATCAGAAAGAACAAACAGATATATGGTACCTAGTTTTTAATGGTAGAGGATTTTTAGTTTTTAGTAATAAGAACTAGTAGTAACAGATGTTCAGTTTTTACTGCAACATATATGTGTATCATTAATCTTCAATGTTCACAGTGCATAACCAGAGCTTGAACAATAACACATGAAAAATGCAAGTACAAATATTTTTTGTTTCTTTTATTATTTCTGTTTTTGTACTGATCAGAGATCGTATCATATAAGTATCATGTATGTGACACATGAAAAGCTGTGGTTTTAGTGAAGTGATAATTAAAGGAAAAGTAAATTAAATTTTTATCAATTGCATTTGCATCAGTCTAGTGTAACTGCAGTGAAGACTTCTTGAGCAGTCAGCTTCCATAGTATGGGATCAGTTTCTGTTTCAGGCACTTTCTACGCCTCTGTCAGGGGCTGATGGATTAGAATGAGAGTTTTAGTCTATATATACTGTATTTCCTGGCCCGTAAGACGCACCGTGTTTTTTTTCATTAGAAATTTTAGAAAAAATAATGATGACTGTATTTTAATTTTAGTAATTTATTGGAAGAAAACAGGATTGTTACATACCAAAATTAGGAACAATAATGTAATTTATTCATCATAGAAACCCAGAATATCGTCATCACTGCCACTACAATCATCTTCATTGTTGTTTTCACTCAATGCGTCACTTTCTTCACATGAAAGATGTACGGGTATTTATAAGTTTAGAAATAATACTTACCCTCAGCACATAAGACACAGGTCGAATTTAGGCCACATTTTTGGGGGAAAAAAGTGCGTCTTATGGTTTGGGAAATACGGTATGTATGTATATGTGTATATATATTCAGTCTGCTGTTTTGGCCTGGTTTTATTGTTCGAGGACAGTGATTCTAAAATGGAAATTTATACCATACTAACGTGCCTGATTACCCAAGAATACCTTATTATAGTCAGTTGCTGTGAAAGCTTCAGTTCTCATATGTGTAATGAATTTCATACTGTATTGTTCCATGTAGGATAGAGCCTTATATGGTGGAGGGTACAAGAATAATTAAATTTGTGCTCATAAATAAAAAATAGTCATTTCTTTTTTTTTTTCTCCCTATTCCAAACTTGTTATTGAGAACAACTGCATAACTTTGTATTATTTTCAACAGGCACATAACAGTCTTAAGAAATAGATTTTTAATTGTATTACAAGATCAAAAACAGTGTTAATTCAGTCAACACAACTTTTATTGATAAAATGAAACTACTTTGTTGCACAACATGACTACATATTTTGGTCCAAGGCAATATTGTTATATATATATATATAGAAGAAAATACTACAAAATAGTTGTAGGTTCTAAAGGGTAATGAGATCTTGAACCTTACAACTGTACAATGAAAACGGCTAAAACATAAGCCATCGTGTATGTGTGTGTGTATATATACAGGGTGTCACAGGAGGAAAGGACCAAACTTCGGGAGGGTGTTCCTTATGTTAAACTATACCGATATAACCCAAAACACCTG
>JGI20166J26741_11423337_pt1 | contig 13791 bp, 10 predicted proteins | sample TergutCu122P5_FD_26741 | JGI IMG/M metagenome (IMG submission 26741)
TGTAAGAGCATTCACTCTTGTTGAACTTCTCGTCGTCATCGCGATCATCGGAATTTTGATCGCACTCTTGTTGCCCGCCGTTCAGGCGGCTCGCGAAGCGGCACGCCGGATGCAGTGCACCAATAATCTCAAGCAGTTGTCTCTTGCCGCTCAAACATTTCACGATGCCCAAAAGCGTTTTCCGAACAACGGGGAAGACAACATTTGGATGAATATCAGCCCGGTAAATGGGGCTGGTCCCTATTTAAATCCCTGGCCGTGGGGGCCGCTTCGTCAGGACGGAGTCGACCAGTACAGTGTTTTTGTCAGTCTGTTGCCCTACATTGAACAGCAACCATTGTATGATGTTCTTATGGGGATGGCCAATACCCCTCATCCGTTCCCAAGCGGCGGCTGGGAAGATTGGGTTCCCAGTCCCGACCCGACCAGAACCGGTATGCATGATAATACCAGAAGCCCATTTTGTACTTCGATCAACGCATACAGTTGCCCTTCGGACGGAAATTCTCTCTCATCGTCTAGTGGTCGTTTGGCGGGAACCAGTTATCGCATTTGCCGTGGTGACCGGGCGATCGGCGATACGTGGGGGGAAGAAAGCAACATCCGTGGAATGGGACGATGCGGACGTTTCGGAAAAATCACGATGGCGACCGTCTCCGACGGGACAAGCAATACGATGATTTTCTCCGAATCCCTGGTTTCCAGCGGGGATAATTCCAGAATGTATAAGTCTTCGATTGCAGGAAATATTGGAGCAATCCATGGAGGAGCTCCCTATCACTGTTTTGCAACACGCGGTGTTTCGGGAAGTTTTGACGTAAGTGTCGACAATCTCTTGAATGGAAAGGGACAAAGCTGGGCAAATCTCAGGACGATGTACACCGGCTATATGGCCTCTCTGCCCCCCAATTCACCCTCCTGTGCCAGGAACAATTTTAATAATAACACCGATTGGGGGTATGGCGATTGCATCATTATTTCAGCCACCAGTAACCATACCGGCGGCGTCAATGTCGGATTGTGTGACGGTTCCGTGCAATTCATTTCCGATACGATCACTTGTGATATCAACCATCGTTTGGGTGAACTTCCCACCGATCCGATCAATGGTTCCGGTGATCGCGGCGGCTTTGGCCACCAATGGAACGGCCCGTCCACAAATGGCCCCTGGGGGAGCCTGGCAACCCCGGCCAGCGGCGAATCCAACGTTTCGTTCTAGGATTTTGTGAATCGTTTGATCACCCCGCCGGATTCGGCGGGGTATTTTTTTAGCGCATCAGAGCCCAATAGCAGCCCGGAGCGTAAGCGACGGGGTCGAAGCAGCACTTGACAATCAATCGGACTGATACCCCCCGCGCTTACGCTTGGGGCTGCTATTATGGCACTTGCTTACGCTTCGTGCTCTGATTGAAATGACCATGTTGTTTCCTCGTAAATCCTTAAATGACAATGATCTATCGATTTTTCAGGAGTATCGATTTCATGCAAAAAACCATGTTGATTTTTCTGGGTTTTTTGACCCTTTTTTTCACGGCCGGTTGCGGCGATAAATTCAAAACCTACCAGGTCACCGGAAAGGTCACCTACAAAGGGGAGCCTGTCGCCGGTGCAATAGTCTCATTCAGCCCCAAAGTCCAAGGGCAAGGGGACGGTGCCTTCGGCAGAACCGACAGCTACGGGGTGTATAAGCTGCAAACCCGGCAAGGCAAACCGGAAGGGGGGACCACACCCGGCGAGTACATCGTCATGGTGTCGAAAACGGAAACCGTGCCAACAGGAAGAACCAGCGTAGGCCCCGGCGGGGCGATGATTCAGGAACAAAAACCGGTTCAGGTGTTGCCCGCCGAATACGGTGATCCCGCCAAATCGCCTCTCTCGTTTACCGTCGAGAAAAAGAGAAACACGTTCGATATTCCCATCGAAGGGAAGTGATTTCCAGGTTCCTTGCCAACCGGGAACGAAGTACAAATCGTTCGTTGTACCCTCGGCACAAGAAACCAGAGCCGCGACAGTCATGGAGCGGTTACCCTGGTTCGACCGCTCGGTGACTCTCGCGGCTCTGATGGATTGCCCCATCACACCCGTTTGAACATTTTGTCAAGTTGTGTGCAGGTGAATATCAATGTGGACGGGCGGCCGTGCGGGCAATGGTGTGCGTTGATTTCGTCGCGTGCCAGTTGCAGCAATTCCGCCATCGCTTCCGGTCGCAGTTTGTCGCCGGCCTTGACCGCCGCTTTGCACGACATTTGGTGCATCATTTCGTCGAGCAGATCGTTGCGGTCCGGTTTCCTGCCGGCCACCATGAGCGGTTCGAGCAACGACTGCAAAATTTCGACCGGGTCGCAATCCTGAAACACCGCCGGGTAACCGCTGATCAGGATCGTGTCGCCGCCGAACGGCTCGACGATCAATCCGAGCCGTGCCAGCAATGACCGGTTTTCGAGGACGCACGCCGATTCGTTCGGCGGGAGATCGACCGGTTTCGGCACGAGCAGCCGTTGCGATTCGATGGTTCCCTGCGTCATCCGCAGCTTCAGTTTTTCATACAACACCCGCTCGTGGGCCGCATGTTGGTCGATGATCGCAAGACCGTCTTCCGTTTCGGTCACGATGTAACGCCGGTGTATCTGGATCATTTTCGGAAAAACAGGTGTTGGAACATCGCCGTTGTCCGCCGCTTCTGCATGGCGAAATGCCGGGCGACTCGTTATTGACGGATGCGAGTCGTCGTTTGGTGAAACCGCAAGCAATTCGTTATTGAGTTCGTGCAATTGCAGTTGCAACCGGCTTGCCGGCTTGTCGCCTTCACAGGTATGATCGACACTTGCCGGATCGCTTTTTTGCCCGGTGCCGGTCATTCCCGCGAAACGGCTCAAACGGAATTCGTTCTTTCGCGATTCCGAACCGGGGGCATTGTCACCGGTTTCCGTGTCCGTTGCTTTGATGTTCTTCGCCCAATCGAGAACCTGTTGCCGCAACTGTTCGGCGGTTTGGTCGGCCATGGCCGTCCGGGGATCGTTGTTGCCAAACTCATTGCCGCCAAACTCATTGCCGCCGAACTCGTTGTTGCCGAACTCGTTGTTGCCGAACGGCGAATCCTCGTCGTTACTGTTACCCGCATTGTTTTCCGCAACGAACCGTTGTGAAATCTGCGCGACTGGCTTGCCGGAAGCCTGCCCGAATGATTGCAGCGATTGATCATTCGAATGCCGTTCGAGCGTCGGGCGCGATTTGAGGTCGGCACTTAAAAACCGTTCGCGAATCGCCCCCAGGAAATGGCCGTACACTTTGTTCGAATCGAGAAAACGGACTTCCATTTTCGTCGGATGCACGTTGACGTCGACCTGGTCGGGCGGAATCTCGACGTGCAAAAACGCAATCGGAAAACGTCCGACGGTCAGCAAACCGCGATACGCTTCGGTCAACGCATGTTGCAGGGCACGGTCGCGGATGTGCCGGCGATTGAGAAAAAAGTATTGCAGGCGGTTGTTGCTGCGGCTTTGATTCGGATGCGCGACGTAACCGGACACGCCAACCTCGCCGCGACGACTTTCGACGGCAATCAGATCATCGGCGACTTCCTTGCCGAACAATTTGGCGATCCGGTCGATGCCGTCCGACGTCGGCGGGAGATCGTACATCATCCGGTCGTTGTGTTTGAGCGTGAAATGCACGTCGGGATGCGGAATCGCAAGTCGCAAAAACGTTTCGGTGACATGCCCGAGTTCCGTCTGGTTCGACCGCAGGTATTTCCGACGGACCGGTGTGTTGAAAAACAGATTGCGGATTTCAATCGACGTGCCGACCGGATGACCGCACGGAGCGACCGGACTGAATACGCCCCCTTCACTCCGGATTTCGGCCCCTTCGTGATGCTCCGGCGTTCGCGAACGGATCGTCATTTGACTGATTTCGGCAATCGACGCGAGCGCCTCGCCGCGAAAACCGAACGTGCGAATCCGGAACAGGTCTTCCGTCTCGGCGATTTTACTCGTCGCATGACTCGACATGGCAAGCACCAATTGATCCGCTTCGATGCCGCAACCGTTATCGACGATCCGGATCGATTCGATCCCGCCGCGATCCACCGAAACGTCGATCCGCGTCGCCCCGGCGTCGATGGAGTTCTCGACAAGCTCTTTGACAACGCTCGCCGGTCGCTCAATTACTTCGCCGGCGGCGATTTTGTTGATCATACTGACCGGAAGCTGTCGAATCAACGGCATGGGATTTTCTTTTCAGTGTTTAAAGATGGAATCTTATCCGACCCGGACGATTTGCACGCCGCCGCGAGTCAGGATTTCTCCAACGATTCCCTCCTTGTCGCAGGAGGGACTGCCGCCCTTCATGTACGCTTTTTTCGCTCCGATGATTTGAGCGATTTCCAACGTGTACTCACCTCCGGCTACATGGAAATCGGTCACATCTTGACCCGTTTCCGGAGCAATGAGCCGCAGGCCGTGGTCCAAAACGTCGGCTCCCGTTTTTCCGGCGGGCAGATATTCGCTTGTCCTCGGCGTCGGCATGCCGCTGAGTTGTTCCGGGCAAACCGGCACCAGCACGTATTTTTGTTGCAACCGTTCGATCAGGTCGCTCCATTTTTTCGCCCGGCGACCGTGATACCGACAAGGAATTCCAAGCAAACAGGCACTGATGAGAACCGGCGGCTTCGCCCCAGTGTCTTCAAAAAAACAGCGCTGCCCGGATTCGGTGGTCATGTCGGTTTTTCAATAATGAATCGTCGCCGGAAACGATGTTTCCAACCCATGCAATACTTGAGATTCATATATTTTCCACATTGCGTACAATTTGTCAATTCAAATCGTTTTTTTATTGTTCGGGTCGAGAAAGAGGACGTAAATGGCAAGCAGGATGACTCCGGCGACCAGGAACGAATCGGCGAAGTTGAAATTCGGCCAGTGATACGTGCCGATCATGACGAGAATCCAATCGCGGACGGCATACACCGGCGTTCCGTCGGGCCAACGAAGCCCGTGCAAGCCGAGCCGGTCGTATAAATTGCCGGTGATTCCTCCGGTGATCATTCCCATGACGATCACGAGATACCAGCTTTTCGGACGTCGCCAAAAAACGAGCCAGAACACGATTCCGAGCAACACGAGGCACGAAAGTCCGGCGAAACCGAGTACAAATCCCTGTCCCATCCCGAACAGCGCTCCTTCGTTGAGTGCCGTTTGAAAGCCGAAGACTTTTCCCCATCGCCAATCGACGTCGTTTGTCCCCGGCATCCCGAGACGATTGAAAATCCAGGCTTTTGTCGAAAGATCAAGTGCCGTCACCGAAACGGCAATCAAAAAGAATACGACAATTTGAATCCAATGTTTTTTTGTCATGAGACGTATTTCCTTGTGATTTTTTTAGCCACGGATTAACACGGATTTTCACGGATTTTTTTTGAGAAAAAACATCTGTGAAAATCTGTGCCATCTGTGGAAAAAAATAAATCCGTGTTTCATCCGTGTCAATCCGTGGCTCATGGAAAAAATGGCTCCGGTTATTTTTCCCCCGGGAACTGGCGTTCGCCGCGTGGTTCGCGGGCACGCGGGGCTTCGCGAGTGCCTTCCAGATTTTTCGGGACGCCCATTCCCGGCACCCACGAGTTGGCGCCCGGTCGCCAGGCGGCGGACGCTTTACCGACGTCATCGGTTTTTTTCATGTCGCCCAATGCCTGTTTCATATAATCCGGGATGTTCTCTTTGAGCTGCGCGAGTTTGGCCTTCTGCTCGGCGGTCAGGAGCGTGTCGAGTTTGGCTTTCATTTTGGCCAGCAGTTTTTGGGAAGATGCTTCGGCGGCTTTTTTGCTTTCCTCGCGAACCTTTTTCAGCCGTTCCTCAATGTCCGCACGTTCCTCGTCCGTTTTGGCTTCCGAGAGTTGCGTTTCGAGTGATTTTTCCTCTTGATCCTGCATGATTTCAATGCCGATTTGTTCCGTAACAAACTCTTTTTGAATTTGTACAAGAGCGTCCAGTTGGTCCTTTGTCAAATCAATCACATCCGGCAACAGGAGCATTTTGAATATTTCATTGCTGCCATCCGGTCCTCGTCCGCCCAAAAATGGCAATTCACCGCCCATATCCATGACTTGGTAAAGTCGTATCGCCAGTTGGGCATATCGATCTTCCCCTAAAAAACTGGCCGCTTCCGCCCGTAAATCACTGATGGCGGGCCGGAGAAGTTTGTCGGAAAAGATTTCGGCAGCTTCGACATAGTTGTCTGACGACAAGTTGCCAAAAACATTTTCGTATTTTTCAGCGATTGGCATATACGATTCTTCAATACCAGCCATATTGACGCCGAGTTGCTCGGTTTCCGCCTCCGTGATACCGATTTCGTCAAAAATCCGGCGTTGCAGTTCCTCCTGTTGGCGTTGCTGCTCTTCCTGCTGACGTTGCTGTTCTTCAACGAGTTGTCGTTCTTCCTCTGTGGGAAAAGTTATTTTTCCCTCATCAATGAGACGTTTCGTTTCCGGTGTCATGATTGATGGTGGCCCACCACCACTTGTAATTACAATGAGCTTGCCTTCGTCAATGAGGCGTTTCATTTCCGGAGGCACGAATATTTCCTGCCCATCAATGACGACTTTCTCAAAGCCTTTGGCAAAGTCCTGGACAGGTATGTTAATGTCAAAATCCTGTGCCTGCGCCAATACAATGTTTCCCACCAACATCAGCATCAGGCACGCAACGATGATTCCCAAAATCCAATCTCGCATGTTCATTTCCTCCGTGTCATGTTTTTTACGAGAAAAACGGGTGTATAACAGCAGCCCGGAGCGTGGTACAAAGTATCGAATTAACATTCATAATTCAAGTACGATGCGTCAAACTGAACTACCCCAAGGGGGCAAAACTCCATAGCCAGGGGTAAGACCGAAGGTCGCAGCCCCTGGTCATTGTTGCGCCCAACAACAGCCTTGAAAGGGCGAAACAAAATTCCACCTTTTTGTTCGACCCTTTCAGGGTCGCATTATTATTGTAGGTATATCGTTACCCAGGGTTGCGGCGAGTACGCCTTACCCTGGGCTATTATGTTTTGCCCTTACAGGGCATTTTAATGAACCTCAATTCGATAATTTGTAGCACGACAGGTTTGATCTGCTGAATCGTTATAAACCGGTCACTGACGTTCCCGGCTGTTGTTTTCGTCGAACAAGTTCGACCGCGAACCCGATATTTAATAATAACAGAATTGTGGAATCCATTTAATACTGCTTTTCCGTTTCGGACGCGCATTTGACACAAAGATGGGCATACGGAATGGCATTGAGCCGGGCTTTGGGAATTTTGCACTCACACTCTTCGCAGACTCCGTAAGTCCCCTCGTCAATTCGCTCAATCGCCGCTTCAATCTGCGCAAGTGTCCCCGAACCGGATTCGACCAGCGAAAGCGTGAATTCCTGGTCGAAATTGTCCGTTCCAACGTCGGCCAAATGCAGCGGGGCCGCCGACAAATCGCCCGATGATTCGAGCAGGCTTTTGTTGAGTGCCTTGTCCGCCATTTCGGTCACGTCGGAACGGAGCCGGGAACGCATAAAAAGCAACTGATTTCGATATTGGCGTAACTCGTCCTGTGTCAAAGCCTTTTGTTGCATCAAATCCCTCTTTCCCCATGAAAAATGCAAAAAAAACTGTTTGGAAGTGTCTTGGAAGTTACACAACTTATCTTGCCGCAATGTCTCACTGCTGTATACTTTGAAGTAAGGTTGCGTTGCCAAGTCGCACACATTGTAAGAATGTCGGGGCGAAACGTCAAATCGTTTCCTTATTAATATCGTAAAAAACGCCGGAATCATGCCATCGCATTTTTTCAATCCTTCCTTTATCTTGGAAAATGACAAATGTTTAAGTAAAGTTGTCTTTTTCCAACCCATGCAAAAAAAATTCTGAATCTCACGAGACAATCATGTCCAAGTACGCTTTTCAACAATGTATCAACCCGAAATGTGCTGAGAAATTCGATATTTCTGAGACACATCATGCCTGCCCGATGTGCGGCGAATTGCTTGATGTGAGATACGATTGGAACAGACGCAGCATTCCGAAAAAACTGGCGGATTTCGAAAAATATTGGGGAGAACGGCATGTTTTGCAGCGAATGAGCGGCGTTTGGCGGTTTCATGACCTGATGCCGTTCGTGCCGCTTGAGCAATGCGTCACCGTCGGCGAAGGTCAGACGATTCTCCAGAATGCGCAAGGAGTTGCGCCGTTTGTCGGTGTACAGGAATCGAAGCTGTTTTTGCAGTACGAAGGCTTGAACCCGTCCGGGAGCTTCAAAGACAACGGAATGGCCGGGGCGTTCACTCACGGAAAACTCGTCGGGGCGAAACAGGCGGCCTGCGCTTCGACAGGAAACACAAGTGCTTCACTGGCCATGTATTGCGCCGTGACAAAACTGATGAACGCGGTCATTTTTATCGGTTCCGGCAAAATCGCTTACGGGAAACTTTCGCAGGCACTCGATTACGGTGCGAGAACCGTGCAAATTGAAGGGGATTTTGACGACGCGATGGCCCGTGTGCAGGAAGTTTCCAAACAACTCGGCATTTACCTCGTCAACAGCGTCAATCCGTTCCGGCTCGAAGGGCAAAAATCGATCATGTTTCGCGTCCTCGAGCAACTCCGCTGGGAACCGCCCGACTGGATTGTTGTACCGGGAGGTAATTTAGGTAATTCAAGTGCTTTTGGCAAAGCGTTTATCGAGTTGCATCAGCTTGGATTGATCAAGCGGGTTCCCCGAATCGCGATTATCAATGCCGCCGGTGCCAATACCTTGTATCGATTGTTTGAAAAAGAGGGGTTGCGTTGGAACGGCGGAAATTATGATCGAACACTGGTTCAAAAATTTTACGCCGACATGTCCGCCGAAGGACGCCGCGCTTCCACGATTGCAAGCGCGATTGAAATCAACCGGCCGGTCAATTTGTCGAAATGCCTTCGTGCGCTTGACTTTACAAAAGGGGTTGTTCGGGAGGTTTCGGAACAGGAAATGCTCGACGCCAAAGCCCAGGTCGGTGCCGGAGGGTTCGGCTGCGAGCCGGCAAGTGCCGCAAGCGTCGCGGGTGCCAAAAAACTGGTCGCCGAAGGGGTGATCGGTCGCGATGAACGGGTCGTTTGTGTTTTGACCGGCCACCAACTGAAAGACCCGGACGCCACCGTCGCATATCACGGCATGGACGCGGATTTGTACGAAAAATACCTCAAAAAACGCGGGGTGACCTCGACGCCGTTCGCCAACCGACCGGTGACCGTCCCGAACAACATTGGCAAGATCATTGAGGTTTTGCGATAAGACTTTCGACGGAAATTTAACGCGGTTTTCAATGACAGCCGGGAATGAAGCGGAAAGAGCCGGAAGTGTAGCACAGCGCAACTTCCGGGAGTCACGCAGTGACCGGATCATCCCGAGTGCGATCCGGTCGCTTCACTTCGTTACGCTCCCGGCTGCCATTCCCCTTCCAATGCTGGGAAACGGATTCGCTTTTGTGTATAATAATAGTTGATTGTTTTTGTTCCGGGATTCTAAAACGGTTTTGGTGTACAAATCATGCGTTCGATTGCAATCATGAATCAAAAAGGGGGTGTCGGCAAAACGACCACGTCCGTCAATCTCAGTGCGGCCATTGCGGAAACCGGGGCGAAGGTTTGCCTGATCGACCTTGACCCGCAGGCGCATGCGACGTTGCATTTCGGGATCGAGCCGCAAGTCGAGTTTCGTTCGATTTACGATGTGTTGGTCGACGATGCCGAACTGAAAGAGGTCCGGCAACAGATCGGCGACAACCTTTGGCTGATTCCGTCGCATATCGACCTGGCCGCCGCGGAGCCGGAATTGCTCGGCGTCGTCGGTCGCGACATGATTTTACGCGACAAACTGGCCAAAGACGACATGCAGTTTGATTATATCATCATGGACTGCCCGCCGTCGCTCGGCGTGCTGACGATCAACGCCCTGACCGCCGTCGAGGAAGTGTTGCTCCCGTTACAGCCGCATTTTCTCGCATTGCACGGACTCAGCAAACTGTTGCGGACGATCGAACTGGTCGCCAAACGACTCAATCACAAACTGCGACTCAGCGGCGTCGTGTTCTGCATGTTTGAGGCCAACACGCGACTGGCGACGGAAGTCGAATCGGACGTAAGCGCATTTTTCCAACAAACCAACGGCGGTCGCGTCACACCCTGGTCGGGGGCCAAAATTTACGCGACGCGGATACGCCGCAATATCCGGCTTGCGGAGGCTCCGAGTTTCGGCAAGCCGATTTTCGGTTACGACAACTCTTCGAACGGTGCCGACGATTACCGCCGTCTCGCCGAAGAAGTCATTATCAGTGAATAGTGAAAAACTAAAAGTGAAAAGTTGGATTCGTTTTTAGTTTTTAGTATATTTTAGTATATTACAGTAAAAAAATCTGGAGAAAAGTGATGAAATCTCATATATTGTTGGGAACGGTTTTTCTTTGTTGCGGACTTCTTCTGACCGGTTGTCCCCAGTCGTCGCCCCAAAAAACGGACACGTCAAAAACGCCGAACGCCAAAGCACCGGATGCAAAATCAGTCGAAGCAAAACCGGCGGAACCCAAATCAAACGGCAGCGAGAATGCTGTTCCGAAAGACGCAGGTTCTTCTGCGGCCCAAAAACCGGCGGAAAAGCCGGCACTTCCCAAGCCGACGGCCAATGAAGCGGATGTTGCCGCGGCACTGAAAGTGCTGGTCGAAGATTTTGACGGTGAAGGAAAGTTCCAGAAAAACGATGCAGGTGCGGTTATTGCGATTTCCGCACGGTTCAAAACCCCTTCCGACGACAAGAAAGAGGAGTATCTGCAAAAAATCGCGTTGCTTGCCAAATTGACCGATCTTGAAAGCATTGATTTTTACGGACCGATCACCGAAGAAAGCCTGTTGGAGTTCAAACCGCTGACCAAACTCAAAAAAGCGGTCTTCGAGAACACGCTGATTACCGACGTGGTGCTCGAAATGCTGGCGGAAAACATGCCGGGACTGACCTTTCTGAACATTCGCCGGAGCGACCAACTCAATGACGATTCACTTGACATTATTGCCAAGATGAAAAATCTCAAAACGCTGGAACTTTTGTATAACAGTTTCACCGGTTTCGGCATGGGGGCGTTGGAACCGCTCGAACAACTGGAGGTGCTCGACCTTCGCGGCTGCATGAAAATCGACAATTACGGACTCGAATGTCTTGAAGGGCTGCCCAAACTGAAGGTGTTGAAGTTGCGTTGCGCCATCACGGACGCAGGAATCGAAAATCTGGCCAAATGCCCGTCGTTGCAAAGCGTCGATATTCAGGACTCGCCTGAAATCACCGACGAAACGTGTGAACATCTCGTCAAAATTCCACAACTTCGCGATGTCAATTTCTTTCGGCTCGGCTTGACCGACGCCGGCTTGAAAAAACTGGAAGGCTCGAAAATCCAGCGTTTCATGATTCGTGATAACGGAAAAGTCACCGATGAAGGGATTGCAGTGCTCAAAACGCTCCCGGAACTGAATCGTGTTTCCATTTATGAACAGGCGCACATCACGGATGAAGGACTTGCGACGGCTCTCGCCGATAACCAGAAAATCACGACGCTTGCCATTTGCGACCTGAAACTTTTGACCAATGACTTCGGGAAAACCGTCGCGTCGCTGAAAAATCTGCGCAATCTTGAACTGCGCATATCGCCGGTTTTTGACGACACGTTGCTTGAACAGGTCGCGACGCTCCCCAAACTCGAAACGCTGATCATCGGCGACGCCGCCGGGTTCACCGACGCCGGATTCGCCAAACTTGCCAATATCAAAACTCTGAAAAGCGTGGAAATCAAAGGTACGGCAACGAAAATCACGCAGGAAGCGGCTGACGCCTTGAAAAAAGCGATCCCCGGCGTCACCGTCAAGTTTACTTTGGTCGGTTTGCATGCGGATTGACCGGCTTGAGTATTGCCTGTCTCAGCACACGACAGTGCAAGCTCAAGAACAGCAGCCCCAAGCGTCAGCGCGGGGGTCGAAGCGGTGTGGACAATCCATCGGAACAATACCCCGTCGCTGACGCTCCGGGCTGCTGTTGCCCTGTAAAATTTAGTTTTTGGGATTGCTCGACATTGACTTATGTCCCGTAAGGGACGTCATCTTGGTAGAAAATACGATGCTCCCCAATGGCCCCGCGTCCCGGCAGGGACGCCATCAAAGCACCGGTCACATTGCGTCCCTCACGGGACGCAGACTTATTTCAGGAGGCCACGTTTTCTACCAATATTCTGTCCCTATCGGGACAACCTCGCTTTCCTACTCTTTCCATATATCCCGATGGCCTCTGACGCTCCGGGCTGCTCTTTCTTGTACGGCGCGCAAAAAAGACGGAGCAACCTAAGCCGCTCCGTCCTGTCTGTTCCACTCCATGGATCACGCATAACAAGTCATCGGGTGACATGATAGTCTGGATTTATTTGCAAACGCAATCGTTGAGGAAGTTATTGCAACCTTCGCACTATTCGATTATTTTTGCACCGATGGGATTACCGGCTGCATCCAGGAACAACTCAAATGACAAGGATGCTGTGCCTCCCACATCTTGCACATTGCCGGCACCGTTGACCTTCGGATATTTCTCAACTGAAATCTCATAAATGCCGGCGTAAATACCTTTCGACATGATGTGGATGCCATTACCCTGATTCGTGTTGACTTGAGTCGGATCAGTGATTTCATGGCTTGCCCAGTCTTCCTCGTTCTCTTTATTGAGAACTTTTACAATGACCATTCCTTGTTTGTCATTGTTCGGCACCAAATTGTTCAACAGCTTCCCGGAAATGTAAAGACCACCGTTACCGTCCGGGGAAATTCCATCCGGGAAACCCGGGGCTTGCGGAATAACGTTGATGACAATCTTGTCGCCGCGCAGACTGCCATGAAGCTGATCCTGGAAGTTCTTATTGCCAAGACGTGTCCAAATTTCGATGGTGTCAATCACAAAGGGACCTGTTTTTTCGGGGATAAACGGACCGACGGTGAATTCAAGAGAAGCTCCATCGGACAGGCTGTAATTGTAGAGGGGGTTTCCCAAACTATCGCAGGCAACAATTTGTCCGCCACTGATGTAGCCGCCATCATATTGGGGGCTTCCATCCTTGTTGAGCTTCTTGGCAACCGGGTTTACCCAAGCTGTCAAGTCGGGAATCGCACGGCCTGCATGGTTCGTGATGGTGAAAGTGACATAAATCTTGTCGCCGACAAATGCCACAGTGGGGTGTGATACTTCAACACCGACAGCGACACGGTTCACAAAGCCGTTATTGACTGCTTCTGTCGAATTGTCAAGTTTGTCCTGGACCTCAACGAAGAAACTGTTTTGTTGCGCGAACGCATTGGCCGCCATCGCCAACACAGCGACGGCAAAAAAAGTTGTCATCATTTTTTTCATAACTGTACTCCTTTTGGAATAAAACTGGGGTTAAAAAACACGATACTTTGCCTCTAATGATCATGGAGTTTCGGCTTTCTCCGTTTTCAGCCGCGTTTTCGACCTTGCCCGGTCGGAACACAACAAACACCGGCCCACGAATGTGATTTGAAAATATGGATTAACGGCATCCTGATGCCACGAACTTCGCGCAACAAAGAATGCCGTTTTGAGAGACAACGAGTTTGTCGGGGAGAGAAATAGAAATACGATGCCTGAGCATCAGGCCAAAGAATTGCGACGAACGAACGAAAGGTCGCATACAGGAAAAGGAAACAGACAGCGCAGATGCAATTATATTGCAGC
>JGI20166J26741_11424448_pt1 | contig 13789 bp, 25 predicted proteins | sample TergutCu122P5_FD_26741 | JGI IMG/M metagenome (IMG submission 26741)
TCTGTCTCAGCGCATGGGGATCCGGAACGGCATCGCGAGTGACGCCGCGCCCCTGACGGAGATGGTCGCCGCGCTGCGGGGCTGCGGGGCGCCCGTCCACTGCCTGCGGGACATCACGCGCGGCGGCTTGGCCACTGTGCTGAACGAGGTCGCGGGCATTGCGGCGTCCGGCGCGGGGCTCCGCGCGGAACTCGAGGAGCGCGCCCTCCCCGTTTCCGACGCCGTAAGCGGCCTGTGCCGGATTCTGGGCCTCGACCCGCTGACCATGGGCAACGAGGGAAAAATGCTCGTCGCCGTCCCCGAATCTTGGGCTGGGAGGGCGCTGGAGCTCATACAAAAGAGCCGCTACGGCGAAAACGCGGCTGTGATCGGGCACTTTACAGAGGGTTCCGGCGTGACGCTGCACACGGCGATCGGCGGCCTGCGGCAGGTGCCGCCGCTTTCGGGGGAAGGGCTGCCCAGGATTTGCTAAGCCGGGGAAGAATAATGATAACTTTACGACAGGCCACTCAGGCCGATATTCCCACAATAAAACTTCTGTATCGGGATTTTATCGCCGTGATGAACCGCTTTGCCTCAGACGACAAAACCGACGAAAATGACCCGCAGATTCTGCTCTGGATTGAGACGGCGATGAGCGGAACAAACTCCGTCATTTTTCTCGCCGAAGACGGGGGATGTGTCGTCGGCTTCACCCGGTTACAGCGGAAGGATCGATCGTCTGACAATGAACAGAGGAATGTACATTATGCGCATATCAGCGATTTGTATGTCGTTCCTGAAGTCAGGAAAAGGGGAATCGCGCGCCTTTTGATCACCGCCGCCATGGATTGGGCAAATGAACATGAACTCTCGGAGATCACTTTAAACGTCTATGAGGACAATGAGGCCGCTCGTGCATTGTATAAAGCCGCCGGATTTGGCGATGTCTGCCTCATATCCGGCAACCGGATCAGAATGAAATATGATCCGCAGAGATAGGCCATTTCAAAATATAAAAACCGCAACCCCTGGCATCTTCTGCCAAAGGTTGCGGTTTTATCCTGCCCTGAGTCACACCAGCTCGATGACCGCCATCTCGGCGGCGTCGCCCCGGCGGAAGCCGGTGCGGGTGATGCGGGTGTAACCGCCGGCGCGCTCGTCATACCGCTTCGAGACGTCGTCAAAGAGCTTCTTTGCCACATCCTCCCGCGTGATAAAGGACAGGGCCTGGCGGTAATTGGCGAGGCCGCCCTTCTTCCCCAGGGTGATCATTTTCTCGGTCAGGGGGCCGATCTCCTTGCAGCGGGTGACTGTGGTCTCAATGCGTCCAGTGTCCAGCAGATCGGTCACCTGCTGGCGGAGCATAGCCCTGCGCTGATCGCTGGTCTTGCCGAGTTTCCTTGTTCCAGGCATTTCTCTTCCTCCTTGGACGGTGGGCGGCGTCAAGCCGCCCGCATATCGTAGGGACGCGATTCATTGCGTCCGCGGGCGTTCGGTTGTTTCGCGGGCGCCGTCAATGGCGCCCCTACAAAGGCCTATTTTGTGAATTAGACGTTCTCGTCGCTGGCGAGAGACAGGCCCATCATCATGAGCTTGTGCTCCACTTCCTCCAGTGACTTCCGGCCCAGGTTGCGCACTTTGATCATCTCTTCCTGGGTCTTGCTGATGAGATCCTCCACCGTGTTGATGTTCGCGCGCTTGAGGCAATTGAAACTCCGCACGCTCAGATCCAGTTCCTCGATGGTCATCTCCAGCACTTTATCCCGCTGGGTCTCCACTTTCTCCACCACCATAGAGCGGCTGCCCACGGTGTCGGAGAGGTCGGTGAACAGCGTGAAGTGGTCAACGAGAATCTTCGCGCCCAGCGAGATGGCGTCCCGCGGCGTGATGGTGCGGTCTGTCCACACCTCGATGCTCAGCTTGTCAAAGTCCGTCTGGTTGCCCACACGGGTGTTCTCCACGGTGTAGTTGACCTTCAGCACGGGGGTGTAGATGGAGTCCACCGGGATCGTGCCGATGATTGACTGCAGCGCCTTGTTCTTCTCCGCCGTGACATAGCCGCGGCCGTGGCTGAAGCAGAGCTCCATGGAGAGGGAGGCGTCGTGGCTGAGTGTCGCGATGTGCAACTCCGGATTCAGGATCTCGATCTCGGCGTCGGCCTTGATATCCCCCGCCGTGATCTCCCGTTCGCCGGAGCACTCGATATAGACGGTCTTGGGGCCCTGGCTATAGAGCTTCGCGATGATCCCCTTGACATTCAGGACGATCTCCGTGACATCCTCTTTGACGCCCGGAATGGTTGAAAACTCGTGCTGTATGCCCGCGATCTTGATAGATGTCACGGCCGTCCCCGGCAGCGAGGAGAGCAGAACCCGCCTGAGGGAGTTTCCCAAGGTCGTGCCGTAACCGCGCTCCAGCGGCTCTACAACATACTTGCCGTAGGCCTCGTCGCCGGGTGTCTCAATACACTCGATGCGCGGCTTTTCTATTTCAATCATAGTATAAAATACCCCTCCTTCAAAGTTGGGCGTGGCCACGCCCCAAAATTCAGCTTACCAATTGTGAGGGTCTGTTTTGTTACTTGGAATACAGCTCGACAATCAGGTGTTCTTCGATCGGCAGGTCAATGTCCTCTTTCGCGGGGGATCCGACGACTCTGGCCACCATGTTCGCGGCGTCGTAGTCCAGCCACTTCGGGGGCTTGCGGAACGTGTTGGCTTCCACGTTGCCCTTGATCTTCTCCAGGCCACGGCTCCTCTCCTTGACGGCGATGACCATGCCGGGCTTCAGCAAAAAGCTCGGGATATTGACCTTTCTGCCGTTGACCGTAAAATGCCCGTGCCCCACAAGCTGGCGGGCCTCCGCCCTGCTCATGGCAAAGCCCAGCCGGTAGACGGTATTATCCAGTCTGCTCTCCAGGATGGAGAGCAAATTTTCGCCCGTCACGCCGGGGCGTCTGGCGGCAAGCTCAAAGTAGCCCTTGAACTGGCTCTCCAGGAGGCCGTAGTAGCGCTTGGCCTTCTGTTTCTCGCGCAGCTGCAGACCGTATTCGGAGGTCTTGCTGCGGCCCTGGCCGTGTTGGCCGGGGGGGTACGTGCGGTTTGTGACGCCGCATTTCTCGGTATAGCAGCGGTCGCCCTTTAAAAAGAGCTTCTGTCCCTCTCTGCGGCAGAGACGGCAGACCGCATCAGTGTATCTGGCCATATGCTGTTTCCTCCTTACTTACACGCGGCGGCGCTTGGGCGGACGGCAGCCGTTGTGTGGGATGGGGGTCACGTCTTTGATCATGGTGACCTCCAGGCCCGCCGTTTGCAGAGCGCGGATGGCGGCCTCACGCCCCGAGCCGGGCCCTTTGACAAAGACTTCCACCGTCTTGAGTCCGTGCTCCATGGCGGCTCTGGCCGCGCTCTCCGCCGCGGTCTGCGCCGCGAAGGGCGTGGACTTCCTGCTGCCGCGGAACCCCATGCCGCCGGCGGAGGCCCAGCTGATCGCGTTGCCGCCGGGATCCGTGATCGTGACCATGGTGTTGTTGAAGGAAGAGCTGATATGCACGGCTCCTTTTTCGATGTTCTTGCGCTCTCTGCGGCGCGTACGGACTTTCTTTTTCGGTGCTGCCATGATTCAGTTTCCCCCCTTACTTTTTCTTATTGGCGATGGTGCGCTTCGGACCCTTGCGGGTGCGGGCGTTGGTCTTACTGCGCTGGCCGCGCACGGGCAGGCCCCGGCGGTGCCTTAGCCCCCGGTAGCTGCCGATCTCGGTCAGGCGCTTGATGTCCAGCGCCACGCTGCGGCGCAGATCGCCCTCCACCGTATAGTTGTGGTCGATCACCTCGCGGAGCTTGGACTCCTCCTCGTCCGTGAGATCCTTCACGCGGGTATCGGGATTGATGCCGCATTTTTGCAAAATTTTGTTCGCGCTCGTCCTGCCGATGCCGTAGACATAGGTCAGGCCGATCTCGATCCTCTTGTCCTTGGGCAGGTCAACGCCGGCGATACGTGCCATACTTGATAACCAGTCCTTTCTAAAATAACGCGCGTCGAATCAGCCTTGACGCTGTTTGTGCTTGGGATTCTCGCAAATTACCATAACTCTGCCCTTGCGCTTGATGATCTTACACTTCTCGCACATGGGCTTGACAGACGGTCTGACTTTCATAATGTTAACCTCCTATTTGCTCCGCCAGGTGATACGCCCCCTGCTGAGGTCGTATGGAGACATCTGCACCGTGACCTTGTCACCGGGGAGTATCCTGATAAAATTCATCCGGAGCTTGCCCGAAATATGGGCAAGAATCGTATGCCCGCCCCCGATGTCCACCTGGAACATGGTGTTGGGCAGAGACTCAAGTACCGTACCTTCGAGCTCTATGACATCGTCTTTCGCCAATTTATCTCCCTCCTCGGCGCTCAAATGCCCTCCCCGCCCGAAAAGCGGCAAGGGATTCTCGAATTTCACGATCCGTGACCGGGGACGCACTTTGTCCCGCGCAGGCGAGATGCTTTACTTTCTTACGCTTTGGACTGTGGAGCTGCCTGCGCTTTCCGTCCACAAGAAAAGCGTATTCCCCTTCCGTGCGCAAGACGTGGTACAGGCGGCCCTTGTCGTGTCCGGCCAGAGAGCGCACAATGTGCGGCGGTAAACCCGGCTGCATCGCTAAACCTCCGGAACCGTCAAAATCTCCGGTTCCCCGTCCGTGATGAGAATGGTATTCTCATAATATGCGGAGTTGCTGCCGTCCACGGTGACAGCCGTCCAGTTGTTGCCCAGAACGCGGATCGCCGGCCCGCCGGCGTTGATCATGGGCTCGACGGCCAAAGTCATGCCCGGCGCCAGCCGGGGGCCGTGGCCCGGATCACCGAAATTCGGCACCTCCGGATCCTCATGCAGATCCGCCCCAACCCCGTGGCCGATATAGGCCCGCACCACGCCGTAGCCGTTTTGCTCGGCGTAGACTTGAATGGCATGGGAGATATCGCTGACTCGGAAGCCCTTTTTGGCATAACGCAGCCCCTCATAGAAGCACTGCCGCGTCACCGCGATGAGCTTTTGGGCCTCCGCCGAAACCGCCCCGCAGGGGACGGTGACACCGCAGTCCCCGTGAAACCCCCCGAGCTTCGCGCCCAAGTCCAAGCTGACGATGTCTCCCTCCCGGAGCTTGCGTTTGCCGGGGATGCCATGGGTGACTTCGTCGTTCACCGAGATGCACATACTGGCCGGAAAACCGTTGTAGTGCAGAAAGGACGGGGTGCCTCCGCGGTTCTTGATGAACTTGAAAACCTCCCGGTCGATCTCGAGGGTTGTTGCGCCGGGCCTCACCATCTCCCGCGCGAGGGCGCGGGCTGCCGCGGTAAGTTTTCCGGCCCGGCGCATAAGTTCGACTTCCCGAGGGGATTTGACGCGGATCATTATAACCCTAATGTCTCCCGAACCATGCGGGAGGTGTCCTCCAGGCGCTCCTGGCTTTGGACAGTTCTAAGCTTGCCGGAGGCGGCGTAGTGCGCTTTTAACGGCTCCGTCTCCGCGTGGTAAACCCGCAGGCGCTCGCGCACCGTCTCGGGGCTGTCGTCCCTGCGGATGATGAGTTCTCCTCCGCAGGAGTCGCAGCGCCCCTCTTTTTGGGGCGGATTGGAGATAAGGTGATAGCTCGCGCCGCAGTCTTTGCAGATTCTGCGCCCGCAAAGGCGCTCAACGATGGTCTCGTCCGGGATTTCGAGGTTCAATACGACATCCACATCCACGCCCATTCGCTCCATAGCCTCCGCCTGGGCGAGGGTTCTGGGCACACCGTCCAGGATGTAGCCTTTTTGGCAGTCCGGCTCGGCGAGCCGCTCCTGAATAATGCCGATGATTACGTCGTCCGGCACCAGGCGCCCGCTGTCCACATAGGCCTTGGCCTCTTTGCCCACGGCCGTGCCTTTTTTCATGGCGGCGCGCAGGATCTCACCGGTGGAGATGGTCGGGACGCCCAGCCGTTTGCTGAGAAACTCCGCCTGGGTTCCCTTCCCCGCGCCGGGTGCTCCGAAGAGAATCAGTTTCATAGAGAACACACCTCCTGTAGGGCCGGGGTTCCATCCCCGGCCGAACGAACACGTTTTCCCTTGGCCGACGGTGTGGCATGGAAACCGCACCCTACAAATTCGCCGAACAAATCCGCCCTATTCCAAAAATCCTTTATAATGCCGCATGAGCATCTCGGACTCCAGCGCCCGCACGGTCTCGAGCGCGACGCCCACCACGATGATGATGGATGTGCCCCCCAGGGAAACGCCCGAGTTCTTTGCCGTCACGGAGAAGACCGTGATGACAATGGGCACGACGGCGATGATGCCAAGGTAGACCGCGCCAAAGAGCGTGACCTTGTTCAAAACCCGTTTGATGAAGTCACTGGTCGGCCTGCCCGGGCGGTAGCCCGGGATGAAGCCGCCGTTCTTCTTGAGGTTGTTCGCGATCTCAATGGGGTTAAACTGGATCGTGGCGTAGAAGTAGGAAAAGCCCACGATGAGCAGCATGTAGATAGCGGCGTACGTGATGGTGTTGGAGTTGTAAACCCTGAGAAATCCGCCCCAGAATCCGGGGCTGGTATTCGAGACGCCAAACATCATCAAAAGTGTCGCGGGCAGCGAGGTCAGCGTCTGCGCAAAGATGATGGGCATGACGCCGGACATGTTGACCTTCATCGGCAGGTGTGTGCTCTGGCCGCCGTAAAGCTTCCGGCCCACAACCCGCTTGGAGTATTGGATCGGGATTCGCCTTTCGGCCGTGTTGACCAGCACAATGAGCACGATGATCGCGAGGCCTCCAAGGAGCATGAGCACCACCGCGTACCACGAGGTTTTCCCGGCGGCGACATTGTTAAACATTCCAACCACGCCGGGCGGGAAACGGGAGATGATGCTGGCAAACAGCAGGATGCTGACGCCGTTGCCGATGCCAAACTCCGTGATCTGCTCGCCCAGCCACATCATCAGGGCGCTGCCGGCGGTAAAGGTCAGGATGATGACGATGGCGGGCCAAATGCCGGTGGAAGTCAGCAGGCTGACCTGTGTGCCGCCGGTGGTCTGATATCCGTTCCGGATAAGGATATAGAACGCGAAGCCCTGGATCAGGCCGATCCCCACCGTGGCGTAACGGGTGATGGCGGCGATCTTCTTCTTGCCCTCCTCACCGCCGTCACGCTGCAGGCGCTCCAGGGCCGGGATGGCGATGGTGAGCAGCTGCATGATGATGGAGGCGTTGATATAGGGCTGGATGGACAGGGCAAAGATGGTCGCCCTGGAAAACGCGCCGCCGGACATGACGTTCATGAGGCCCAGCACGGTGTTCTGCAGGCTGGCAAAGTGCGCCTGCAGCAGCGTCACATCAATGTAGGGCACCGGCACCGCGTTTCCGACGCGGTACATGAGCAGAATGAAGAGCGTGAAGATGATCTTGCGCCGCAGATCGACCAGTTTCCACGCGTTTCTGAGGGTCTCTAGCAACTAAATCACCTCTGCCTTTCCGCCTGCCGCCTCAATTTTTTGCTTTGCGGATTCAGAGAAGGCGCAGGCTCTGACTGTGAGCCGTTTGTGTAGCTCCCCGCCGCCCAGAAGCTTGAGGCCATAGGGACACTTGGAGATAACACGGCTCTTCAGCAGATCTTCCACTCCGACCGTAGCGCCGTCCTCGAAGCGATCCAGCGCGGAGACATTGACCGCCGTGAGCGGTTTCGCGAAGATGTTATTGAAGCCCCGCTTCGGTACCCGGCGGGCCAGAGGCATCTGTCCGCCTTCGAATCCGACGCGCACGCCCCCGCCGCTCCTGGCCTTCTGACCTTTATTGCCCCGGCCCGCGGTCTTGCCGTTGCCGGTGCCGTGCCCCCGGCCCTTGCGCTTATCCACATGCGTGGAGCCCGGGGCGGGGGAAAGCTCGTGAAGTTTCATGCCTTAAACCTCCTCTTCTTCCGTGACCCGGAGCAGGTAGCCGATCTGCGCGATCTTGCCCCTGGTCTGGGGGTTGTCCGGCTGCAGGGTCTCGGAGCCGATCCTGCGCAGCCCCAGGGAGTTTGCGGTCTCGATGTGCTTGTCGTTTCTGCCGTTTAAGCTCTTGACCAGTTTAATCCTGAGATTTTTTGCTTTCTCAGCTTTTGCTTTCTCAGCTTTTGCCATGAAGACTCCCCCCTATCCCCTGACTTCTTCGGCGGTTTTGCCGCGGTACGCGGCGACCTGCCGCGCGTTGCGCAGGGAACGAAGCCCCACCATCGTGGCCGCGACCACGTTCTGGGGGTTATTCGAGCGCAGACACTTGGTATACACGTCCCGGATCCCGGCCGCCTCCACCACGGCGCGCACAGCGCCGCCGGCGATGACGCCGGTACCGGGGGGCGCCGGCTTTAACAGAACTTTGCCCGCGCCGAACAGCCCGGTGACCTCATGGGGGATTGTGGTTCCCTGAACCGTGATCGTGACGACGTGCTTTTTCGCGTCCTCAATGCCCTTGCGGATCGCCTCGGACACCTCGCCCGCCTTGCCCAGACCGTAACCCACACGGCCCTTCCCGTCCCCGACCACGCACAGGGCGGCAAACTTGAAGATGCGCCCGCCTTTGACGGTCTTGGAGACACGGTTCAGGGCGACGACCTTTTCGCTGAACTCGGACGGGGCCTCTTCCTCGCCTCTGCGGCGATTGTTCCTGTTGTCGTTGTAAGCCATAACTTTTCCTCCCTCCGCTTTAGAACCGCAGGCCGCCCTCGCGGGCGCCCTCCGCCAGCGCTTTGACGCGGCCGTGATAGAGATAGCCGCCGCGGTCAAACACCACGTCCTCGATCCCCTTGGCGATGGCGCGCCGGGCCACGGTCTTTCCGACCTCTGTGGCCGCCGCGATGTTGCCGCCCGCGCCGTCAAAACCCTTTTCCACGGTGGAAGCGGACACCAGCGTGGTCTGATGCGTATCGTCGATCACCTGGGCGTAAATGTGGTTGTCGCTGCGGTAAACAGAGAGCCTGGGGCGCTCGGTTGTGCCGCTGATTTTACCGCGCACGCGCTTATGGCGCTTCAGGCGCTGGCCCCTTGTATCCGGTCTTTTAACCATTTCAGCACACCTCCCCTTACTTCGCGCCGGTCTTGCCCTCTTTGCGGCGGATATGCTCGCCCGCATACTTGATGCCCTTGCCCTTATAGGGTTCCGGGGGCCTCAACTTGCGAACGTCCGCTGCGAACTGGCCGACCTTCTGTTTGTCGATTCCTTTGATGACGATCTGGTTCGGGGCCGGGACATCGATGCTGATGTCGTCCGTCTCCTCCACAGAGACCTGGTGGGAATAGCCCACATTGAGCTGAAGCTTTTTGCCCTCTTTCACGGCGCGGTAGCCCACGCCGTTGACCTCCAGAGTCTTGGAAAACCCATGGGTCACACCCTCGACCATGTTGTTGACCAAGGTGCGGGTCAGGCCGTGCAGGCTGCGGTTCCGCTTCTCGTCGTCCGGGCGTTTGACGTGGATGACGCCTGCGTCCACGCTGACTTCGATGCCGGCGGGGAGGCTGCGGGTCAACTCACCTTTGGGACCCTTGACTGTGATGTGATTTGTCTCGTCCACGTTGACGGACACGCCGGCGGGCACTGTGATGGGGGCTCTACCGATTCTAGACATCTGTCAGCTCCCCCCTACCACACAAAGGCCAGTACTTCGCCGCCGATATTGGCGGCGCGGGCCTTTTTGTCGGTCATCACACCCTTGGAGGTGGAGACAATGGCGATGCCGAGGCCCCTTAAGACCTTCGGCAGATCGTCCGCCCCGGCGTATACGCGCAGGCCGGGCTTGGAAACGCGGCGGAGGCCCTGGATGGCCTTTTCCTTGCCGGGGAGATACTTTAAGGTGATGCGAATGACGCCCTGGGTGCCGTCGTCAATGATCTGGAAACTCTTGATATAGCCCTCTTCCAGCAGGATCTCGGCGATGGCTCGCTTCATCTTGGAGCTGGGCACATCGACGGAGTCATGCTTGGCGCTTCCGGCATTGCGGATGCGGGTGAGCATATCCGCGATGGGATCCGTGATTTGCATGGATGTTCCTCCTTCTTAGCGTTACCGCCTAAAACGCGGTGAAAACGGTGAGGTTCCGCGCCGATAGGGACACGGCCTTTCATCGTCTTGTAGGGAACGGATTTATCCGTTCCGTCATGCAAGGTATCGGAACGGATAAATCCGTTCCCTACGATTTAGATGTCACAGCATACCACAAAGGGCATTACCAGGACGCCTTGCGCACCCCGGGGATCTGGCCCTTGTAGGCCAACTCCCTGAAACAGATACGGCAGACACCGTAGTCCCGCAGGTAGGCGTGGGGGCGGCCGCAGATCTTGCAGCGGTTATAGCGGCGGGAGGAGAACTTGGGTTCCCTCTGCTGCTTTAAAATCATAGACTTCTTTGCCATTATTCAGCCCTCCTACGCCTGTGTGAAAAACGGGGCGCCCATAAGCCGCAAGAACTCCCGGGCCTCTTCGTCCGACCTGGCGGTGGTGCAGATTGCGACGTTCATGCCCCGGAGCTTCTCGATTTTGTCATAATCGATCTCGGGGAAGATGATCTGCTCTTTCAGACCCAAACTGTAGTTGCCGCGGCCGTCAAAGGCGTCCGGGCTGATGCCGTGAAAGTCGCGGACGCGCGGCAGGGCGATGTTCAGAAGGCGGTCTAAAAACTCCCACATCTTATCCTGGCGCAGGGTGACCTTGACGCCCACGTTCATGCCCTCGCGCAGCTTGAAGTTGGCCACGCTCTTCTTCGCCTTGGTGGGCACGGCCTTCTGCCCCGCGATGGCGGTGATGTCCTTGATAACGGCGTCCAGGCCCTTGGCGTTGTCCTTGACGTCCCCGCAGCCCACGCTGATGACGATCTTCTCCAGGCGCGGGATCTGCATGGGGCTCTTATACTGGAATTTGTCCATGAGGGCGGGGGCGACTTCCTGCTGATACTTGGTCTTTAATCTGGGCATTTTCTTCGTCTCTCCCCTCTCATATGGTCTTGCCGCACTTTTTGCAGACACGGACTTTTGTGCCGTCATTCAGAAACTTATGCGCGGCGCGGGTAGGCTTGCCGCACTCCGGGCAGACACGCATGACCTTGCTCACGTAAATGGGCGTCTCCAGCTTGATAATGCCGCCCTGCGAACCCGGCTGACCCTGCTGATTTTTGGGTTTCTGGTGCCGTGAGGCCACACTCACGCCGCCGACGACCACCGTGCCCTCGCCGTTCTCGGCGGGAAAGGCCTTCATGACTTTGCCCGTCTTGCCCTTGTCTCTTCCGGCGAGGATGATCACCGTATCGTCTCTGCGAATATTCATTGTCGCCATGCGTCGTCCTCCTATATCACTTCCGGAGCCAGCGACAGGATCTTCATGTAATCCTTGTCTCTCAGCTCACGGGCCACGGGCCCGAAGATGCGGGTGCCCCTGGGGTTCTTATCGTCCCGGATGAGGACGGCGGCATTCTCGTCAAAGCGCACATAGGTGCCGTCCTGCCGGCGGACGCCCTTGGCGCTGCGCACGATGACGGCCCGCACAACCTCGCCTTTTTTGACCGTGCCGCCGGGGGCCGCCTTGCGCACGGAGGCCACGACGACATCGCCGATGTTGCCGTATTTGCGCTTGGAGCCGCCCAGGACGCGGATACACTTGATCTCCTTGGCGCCGGTATTGTCCGCGACCTTGAGATAGGTTTCCTGCTGTATCATACTTGCGCCTCCTTACTTGGCCTTCTCAAGGATCTCGACCACGCGCCAGCGCTTATCCCGGGACAGAGGCCTTGTCTCCATCACCAGAACCCGGTCGCCGACACCGCAGCTGTTTTCCTCGTCGTGGGCCTTCAGGCGGTAGGTGCGCCTGATGATTTTCTTATATTGTTTGTGGGCCACCCGATCCTCTACCGTGACGACGACGGTCTTGTCCATCTTGTCGGAGACCACCTTGCCCACCCGCGTCTTGCGGGAAGTTGTTCTAATTTCTTCACTCATGTCCATGCCCTCCTACTGCTCGAGCTGCTTTTGACGCTGAACGGTCTTGACTCGGGCAATGTCCCGCCGTACGGCACTGATCTTGATGGGGTTATCCAAGTGATTTGTCGCGTGCTGCATGCGGAGCATGAACAGATCCTTTTTGAGCGCGCTGAGCTTTTCCTCCAGCTCGGTTTCGGTGAGCGCACGGATTTCACTTGCCTTCATCAGATTCACCACCTGTCTCGATCGCGCCTTCCCGCAGGATGAACTTTGTCTTGCAGGGCAGCTTGTGTCCGGCGAGGCGCATGGCCTCCCGGGCGGTCTCCTCGGAGATGCCGGCCATCTCAAACAGCACCCGGCCCGGTTTTACCACCGCGACCCAGTACTCGGGGGAGCCCTTACCGGAACCCATGCGGGTCTCGGCAGGTTTCTCCGTCACCGGCTTATCGGGAAAGATTTTGATCCAGACCTTGCCGCCGCGCTTTGTATAGCGGGTCATGGCGATACGGGCGGCCTCGATCTGATTGCTTGTGACCCAGCTGGGCTCCAAGGCCACGAGGCCGTAGTCCCCATAGGTGATCGTGTTCCCGCGGGTGGCTTTGCCGGTCATGCGCCCCCGGTGCACCCTGCGGTACTTGACTCTCTTCGGCGTAAGCATTAACCGTTGCCTCCTTCCTTCGGCGCGGCCGGACGGGGCGGATGGGGCCCGGTTCCGCCGTAGCCGCCGCTCGGACGCGATCCGCCCTGGCCGCCGTAACCGCCGGAAGAGCGATTTCCGCCCTGACCGCCGTAGCCGCCGCCCGGACGATTTCCGCCCTGACCGCCGCGGTTTCCGCCCTGGCCGCCGTAGCCGCCGCGATTTCCACCGCCCTGGCCGCCGTCTCTCCGGTCACCGCCGCGCCGGTCATCCCGGCGTCTGTCGTCCCGGCGCCGGTCGTCCCGGCGGGTCATATCCATGGTGCGCGGGGTGCTGCGCAGGGTTGTGGTCAGAATTTCGCCTTTGTAGATCCAGACCTTGACGCCGATCTTGCCGTAGGTGGTGTCCGCCTCGGCAAAGCCGTAGTCGATGTCGGCCCGGAGGGTCTGCAGGGGGATCGTCCCCTCGTGATAGCTCTCGCTGCGGGCGATCTCGGCGCCGCCGAGACGGCCCGCGACCATGATTTTGATGCCGCGCGCACCCATGCGCATGGCGCGTCCCATGGCGTTTTTCATCGCGCGCCTAAAACCGATGCGCCGCTCCAGCTGGGAGGCGATGTTCTCCGCCACGAGCTGGGAATTGGTGTCCGGCGTGCGCACCTCGACGATGGAGAGGGCCACGGGCTTGCCGATCATCTTCTCGACAGACAGGCGCAGGCGCTCAATCTCCGCGCCGCCCTTGCCGATGACCACGCCGGGACGGGAGCAGTGAATATAGATGCGCACCTTGGCGCTGTCCCGCTCGATCTCGATTGTCGGCACCCCGGCGGCGTAAAGGGTCTTTTTGAGATATTTGCGGATGTTGTAGTCCTCGACCACCAGGTCGCCGACTTTGTCGTTGCGGGCAAACCAGCGGGAGTCCCAGTCCTTGATAATGCCCACGCGCAGGCCGTGCGGATGAACTTTCTGTCCCATATTCTCCCGCCCCCTATTCTTCGTCTTCGTGCTCGGCCACGGCGATTGTGATGTGGCTGGAGCGCTTCTGGATGGTATACATACGGCCCTGGGCCCTGGGCATCTGCCGCTTGAGGATGGGGCCGGGATTTACATAGGCTTCGGAGACATAGAGATTTTCGGGATCCATCTCATGGTTGTTCTCCGCGTTGGAACAGGCGCTCTTCAGGAGCTTCAGCATGAGTTCTGAG
>JGI20166J26741_11425559_pt1 | contig 13789 bp, 6 predicted proteins | sample TergutCu122P5_FD_26741 | JGI IMG/M metagenome (IMG submission 26741)
TGCTTAAATCAAGGACAGTAAGAGTGGTGGGATGTGTAGCATGCATGGGAGATTTGAACAAGACAACGTTTTGGGAGCAGGATACCAGTTAGAAGGCAGTGGAACTTTGAATGATGGACAAATATGTTGTGGTAATGCATGCAGAAATTGTGGAATAGTTGGGCTTTTTTGGCACCACTAATTCTGTCCTGTCACTGAGTATTTTTACTGTGGGGACTGTGGTTTATTTTTGCCTTGTTCATTCCTGTCTTAGGTATTTTTGGTCTATTTTAGTGAAATGAGCTTTTCCCAAGTGGCTAATAACATTTCACATGTGGGATTAATTTTTATTTGTGCCCCAGTGTGTAAGTAGTTAAGCACAGGAAGGATTAAAGAGATGAGAAGGTGGAGTGAATAGGAGGCTGGGAGGGTACCAGGGCTGGTCTGAGCTTTATATAGGAAAGACATTTCTTGCCTTTGTCACGAATTGGATAGTTGATCTTCCAGCCCATAGCCTGCTCTCTAGCTTAATCAGTTGTTCTAAAAATATATCCGGTCACTGCTAACAGTGATTATACAAATATGTTGGGTGAAAGCTAGAAGTTTAATAAAAGTCTCCAACTGTTCGTATACAATTCACTGAGATAAACTAACACTAAAGAGCCTTTTTAGTCATCCCTTTGTGGAATGTAGGAAAAATATAGAAATTATAAAGGTGACAGATAAATCCTTCAGAAATGTGACAGAGGGCAGATGTTTGGACAAAACTTTAAGAAATCCAATTTCTGTCCATGAAGATATCAAGAGCAGATTCATTGCAGAGGATGATTGTTGTTATTTAAGTCAGAATCTTTTGTCTTTCCATCTTCTGCTTATGTAAATGAAGATTAAAATGATTATACAAAACTGTGATTATCCTCCTGTTTCGTGTGAGTGTCAAACTTGGAGATTAAGGCTATTTGAGAACACAGCAATGGGGAGCATATTTAAATGGGGGAGGGAGTAAGCAGTAGAATGCTAGAGAAAATTGCATCATGAAGCATTACACAATTTTTATCCTTACCAAATGTTATTTGAATGATTGAATGACGAAGAGTGTGAGAGGTAGAGCATGTAGAAAAGACAGGAGGGAGGAGAAATGCATACAAAATTTTGGTCAGGAATCCTAAATGGAAGAGACAACTTGGTAGTCTTAGGATGATAATGAACAGAATCTTAAAATAAATAGGATGTGATGATGTAGGGACCAGTGGCAGTCTGTTGTGAGCATGGCAGTGAATGTTCAGGTTCCATAAAAGGGTGGAAAATTTCTTGATTGTCTGATTGACTGTTGGTTATATGTAAATAGCTAACCGATAGAGTGGTGTATTTTAATCAGTGTGCAAAATTAAATATAGCCCTTGACTTTTATGTGATAAAATTGGCCATAGTATTTTAATATTTTATTTTACTAGTACTTCACCTACCAATGCTGTCTACTTCAAGATTATATAATGTTTGTGGTAGGTGAATGAAATGTGAGTATGGAGTGGTAGTGGAAAGATAGTGGCATAGGGAAGCTGAAGTACGCAGGGAAAACCTGTCCAAGTGCCACTTTGTGCACCACAGATCCCACATAGACTGGCCTATAGTTGAATTAGAATCTCAGCAGAGACCAGAAACTAACTGCCTGAGCCATGGCATACTCTGCACCTTTGTACATGAGGTAATTTGTTTAGATTTTGTCTTCTCTTCACAGTTGCTAGTGCAAGCTGAAGTTCATCCGCAGCGTCACTATGTGAACGTACCTGATCCGAAACCTTCCGGCGTCATCTCCCCTCCCGCCGCATCTGCTGACAGTCCTCCGAACACAGTCAACACCATAAGTGCTCATACGAACAATACAAGTCCGTCATTGGCAGAGGCAACAGTCTCTGATAATGAAAGCTTCACAGTTCACAGTTCAGGACTGCCCACTCCTGACACACCACTGCTCTTGTACTCACCACTTCTGGATGAAGAAACTTGCAGCACCAGCAGTACCACAAACACTCCAGATTATGATCTCAAACTTACTCCTAGTCCTGCCACACCAGGCAGCACAAAGTATCATCGACTGGGAGAGCCTAGTGTTTCTGCTTCACCCACACCAACCCCAGCACTGACACCAAATTTAGAGCATGAGAACAGCTATGAGAGTATGCTTTCACATGCATCGAAGTGTGGTGGGACAAGGTATGAGAATGTGCCAGGGCCAATCACAAATGTGGACATGTCAGACATAATTAGTCATTCCAATGGAATATCACTTCATGATTCGAAATATGTCAATATTATGAGTCCACTGCAAACAGGAGGAAAAATATTGGCGGAAGATACTAGTCTGGTATTACTAAAATCCGAGAATACAACTGGGTATGAAAATCTCCCATCCAGGGGGACGGACTGTGATGTTTATGAATCCATAACAGATGAGAAGCAAAGACTGGAAGATAATGTATCATATGAACCTGTAAATATTCCACAGTGTCAGGACAACTGCGTTCATTTGGAATTGACTTCAGAATGCAAGGAGCACCATATGTACCAAAATGTGCCAAAGAGCAGCTGTGGAAATGAGGAACACTTGTATGAGGATGTTCAGGTAAGATTATTTTAAAACTGTTCTGGGTGTGTAATTTCTATGGAAATAATTTATAATATGTACTGTGAAAATTGAGTTGGAAACAATAGTGGTCAAGAAATAACTGTCTTCTGGGGTGTGATGCTATGTATTTGGGTAGATAGGTTCCTAGATTTCAGCAGCTTCGGTGGTCTAGAGGTGGCCATGCTGGCTTTTGGTACCCAAGTTCACGGGTTCAAACCCAGCCGAAGCCATAGGATTTTTCAGGCGAAAAATCCTCAGCGCGCCTTCCTTCAGAGGGGAAGTAAAGCCATCGGTCCCATGTCGTAAATTTACGGCATGTAAAAGAAAAGTGATGTGGAAGTCGCCACTCTTGGCAAAATTCTCGGCAATTTCTCACCCATAGTTCCACCTTCTGCTGCTGGGGTTCGCTCGCATCGTTTCAGACGTGAGGGACACCTGGTGGCGGGAATTGGAATGTTCTAATCACTGGTCCTCCAAGTTTGGGGTTTGATGTGCCGCTGGCAACAGCACTCTGTAAAAAACCTTCCTGCTGAGAATACTCAATGATACTTGAGCAGACCATAACCCACAAGGGTTGCAGTGCCGATTGAAGAAGAAGAAGAAGATGGTTCCTAGATTTCAGAGGAATCTGCTTGCTTGATCTATGTGGTATGAATTGTTCACACTAAATAATGAACTTGAAACAAACAGTAATAACAACAATATCAGGTACTTGTATAGGGGCATCAGTGACTTTGAGAAGGGTTACCAGTGTAGAATTGCTATAGTAAAGGATGAGAGGGGTTATACTGTTGCACACTCCCACAATATTTTGGTGGAGGAATCGATTCAGCTGTTGAATGTAAATGGGGTTAATGATGATAGGCAGACTGATTTACGTATAGCTGAGCCACTAGTGCATGAACCCATTGCCTTTGAGGTTGAAATGGCTATTGAAGAGCTAAAAAGACAAAAGTCACCAGGTACTGATTAAATTCCAGCAGAAATGATTAAAGCAGGAGGTAGGACAATTCATTCTGAGATCCATAAACTTAAAAATTCTATTTGGAATAAGGAGGAATTGCCTGAGAAGAGGAAGTAGTTGGTCATTGTACCTATCTATAAGAAGGGCGATAAAACAGATTATGGTGATCTTAGAGGCATATCACTTTTGTCAATTATGTACAAAAATTTTTCCACCATCCTGCTGTCAAGGGTAAATCCATATGCTGAGGAAATTATTGAGGATCACCATTGTGGATTTTGACAGAACAGGTCAACTACTGGTCATCTACTTTTCATTCATCAAATACTTGAGAAAAAGTGGTAATACACTGATGCAGTGATTCTCATCGAGTTTGGTATCATGCTAATAAAAATGTGTCTTAAATGAAACCTATAAGAAAGTCTGGGTAGGCAGACATTTGTCTGACATATTTCCTATTTAAGAATGGTTTGAAACAAGGAGATGCTGTATCACCATAGCTTTCCAACTTTGCTTTAGAATAAGCCATTGGGAGGGTTCAGGCAAACTAGGAGGGCATGAAATTAAATGGTACACATCAGCTTTTGGTTTATGCTGATGACGTTAATATTTTGGGTAGAAGCATATATACTATAAAGAATATCACAGAAGCTTTAGTAGTCACTAGGAAGGGGATTAGTCTAGAAGTATATGCTGAGAAAACTAAGAGCATGTTCATGTCTCAAGACCACGTGCAGGACAAAATCACAACATAAAGACAGGCAATAAATCCTTTGAAAGAGTGGAACAGTACAAGTACTTGGGATTATCCATGACAAATCAGAATTGCATTCATGAAGAAATTAAGAGCAGAGTGAAGTCAGGTAATGTTTAACTGTTATTCAGTGCAGAATCTTTTGTCTTCCAATTTGTTACTCAAAAACATAAAGATTGTATATACATACATAGTTGACCATATTGCTACTGAATTATGACTTGCACCAAATGTTCCAGAATGTGCCTACTGCACAAGTCAGGGAGTGTATGTACAAGATAAGAAATATAATTGGGCTGTCTTTCCATAGTAGTAGTAGTAATAGTAGCAGTAGTAGTATTGGTAATGGTGGTGTAAGAAATATATTTTCTCTGCATTTATGGGTTATGTACAGGAAATATGACAGAGCCAGATTGTGGGAGATCTTCTTCTTTGTAAGAAAAACTGTTGTTACATAACACATTTATTTTCCTTCTTACTCTTACAATCAGCCTGACTAACTTTGATTCTTAGTCCCTGCCTCTTTGATCTCTCACACACTGCCTCCTTTGTCTCTCACACCTCCTCCTCTGTCTCACAAAGATTATATCCTTTTAGTCTGGAACTTAAGAGTTCAGCTTGTTTTTCAGACAAATTCAAATCACAGACAAGGTTGTTAAGATCTCCTTGTTTTAATAAATGGGGTTCAGACTTGCTTCAAATGTTGGATTGCAATCAACATTGTCCCCTTCTTGCTGTCTTTGATCTTCATCAGAGTCAGAGTTGTAATCGCTAAATGTAAGATTTTCTGGAGGCTTTGGTGCAGGCAACTCTTCACTGTGTGGACAATCCTCATTGCAGATGGTAGATCTGGATATTTCACTATGTGTTTGGATTTGGAGGTTATGTTTGTTAAACTAAAGTAACACTCAGATGAGTGGTCTTTTGGTTCCCTCCAAACCATGGGAACAACAAATGCTGTAGATAAATAATAAATAAAATATAATCAATATAATCTAATAAATGCAATCCTTTTACACAACACACTTCACTAAAAAGAACACACCACATTTGCAGCTGATCACAATGCAGTCTGGCACACCACTTGCAGTGCAGTGTTCCTCAAGCAGAGCTTACTGTTACTTCCAGTGTGTTAGTATGTGCCTCAGCTTGCACAGTCTGGCTTTCTGTAATTGGGCTGACATGCCTGCTGTCTTTGTTGCAATTAAGTTTTCATGCCCACGCAATGTTTAAAATATAATGAAGTGCTTCATCCATATTTAACACATACTGGTAGCATGACAATAAAAACCAAATTTTCCAAAACTGAATTTTAAAAAATTCTGTCTTATAAGAACTGTGGGTGGTAAAGTTCTCGCCCCAATTTTTTGAGATCAAGACAGCATCTTCCGCATTGATTATCTTCCAAAAGGCCAAACTATCAACGCAGAATATTACTCATCTCTGCTGGTGCAATTAAAGGACATTTTGAAAAAAATGCCACAGGAAGGTCACCAAGGATGTCTTGTTGCACGACAATGCCCCGGCTCACTGAGCACTTGCAACACAGAAGAAACTGGCCTACCTGGGCTTCCAATGTCATGATCACCCACCCTATTCTCCAGATCTGGCCCTTTTGGACTACCACCTGCTCCCTGGACTGAAAAAACCGTTGAAAGGTCGCCATTTTTCGTCCGACACAGAGGTCATTGCTGCCGCGGAGACCTGGTTCGATGGACAACCTTCTGAATTTTTTTTGAGTGGCTTGCAAAAGTTAGAGCAAAAGGCTAAGAAGTGTATTGGTCTTCGTGGGGAGTTTGTTGAATAAATCCTGAGTTAGGTTGCTGTAGCTTGTTTACTTCCTGGGTGGGCTAAGGACCATCAGGACCCCCTCGTTTTTGAATTCAGCATGAAAAAATATGTAAGAAATAAAAATTAGTTTTCATGTGACAAAAGTATGTTTGCCAGTGCTGTGTAAACATAATATAGTGCTATATAGATGCAGTTTACATGCCAGGTAATTAGAGCATAAACACAAACATACAGTCATGAGATCTGAATGCACTGGAGTGTTGTGTTGTCTTTATACTTCCTATCTTGTTTACTCCAAGTTTATATAATTTAAAAGAGGTTGAAGGTAGTGGAGAGTGAAGTATGTTACATACAGAAAAGTTCTTGAACTTAATAAATAAGATACAATACAAACCAAATAAATTTTTTTAAACGTTGCCTTCAAAAAGGCCTCTCTGCTTTAGTATAATAATTTCATTAATTTGTTATCCCACATTCTTTGTACATTTGCACAAAAGCTGGGTTAGCTCGTCTAATATTTTTCTTTTTGTCCTGTACTGATTCAAATCCGGTCCTTCTTACACCCTTTGGTGTTTGCAGCCCCCATTTAAATTTCCATCTTCTGCAGATCACTTTGGGCATTTAATTCTGGCACCAGAAGTTGAGCTTACCTTTAGCTTTGGGAACAGGAAAAAGTTTGCTGGAGAGAGATCAGAGCTGTAGGGTGTCTGGGGAACTGCTGGAGTTTTGTCTTTTGCAAGAAACTTCTGCAAGAAGAACCCTGTCTGTCTGAGGATGTTGTGGTGAAGACATGAGTTGTGTTTCCACCTGAGTTGTGTCAATTCTGTCGCACTGTTGCTTGTAGATAAAACAAATTTCATAAAAGTGCACTGTTCTATTAATGAGATTTGATGTGATTTTGACTGTGCATCGTCGTTAATATGTGGAAAGAAAATGCCAACTAGATGCAACAGAGGTTTTTATTGCAGATCTTATTGCTTGCTCATCATGTTATGGGCACCACTATGCCCATCATCAGGAGCTCAAGAGTATTATACAGTGGTTGCTGCCACAGGCAGCAACCACTGTATAATACTCTTGAGCTCCTGATGATGGGCATAGTGATGCCCAAAACATGTTGAGCAAGCAATAAGTTGTGCAATAAAAACCTCTGTTGCGTCTAGTTGGCATTTTATTTCCACATGTTTACTTGGTATCTTTTGTCTATGCATTTATAGTTCAGTGTTTCTTGGTATGATATTTTAAGAAAATGGCTTAAATTTCCAGTGTAAAGAAATCCACACATCCAAAAGCAAAGATTGCCAAAATATATTAAATGTCACTAGCTACATAAAACCATAAATCTATAACAATGTCTGAGATGGGTTTCAAATGACACTGGAAGCTCAAAGGGCAACACAGCAGGTCCTTTTTTTTTAATCGTTTTAAGGAAGCAAAAAATGATCCAGTGGCCGTTATGTATAAGCCAGAAAGAAGAGAAGAACGAATTGAAGGCATGGAAATGGACCTCAGTCATTCAGACAGGAACTGAATAATGCTCATACTTCATGAATCATGCTTCGAAAGTACATTAATAACGCCGAATTCTGATATTATCGGTCATCAAATAATCTTCATTCTTTTAAAAAATCCAGACCCCCTGTCATCTTGAAAGTTTGATTCCGTTTGAGAGAACAGTATAGAAATAGATGACATAAAACTTCTGGTGTCACAAATACCTCACAGAGACTGAATTCGACTGCAGAAGAACGCAATATAAATTTAACAAAGGCGTTCCCTTTGAGGTGATAAGCTCTTCATATAAGCATATAAGACAATGATGAAGTGCTGCCTTTCACAGTTACTTGTTACTTGTTCCAAGAGTCGAGAAGAAAACATTTTATACAATGCTGGAGAAATAAGTAGGCAACAAAAGAACCAATATCTCCTGCTACTGAATTTATTACAAGAAAAATAAGTCCTTATATAGCTTTTACGTTACATTTTTCCAAGTCGTAATGCAATATAATAAATCATTAAGATTCATAACTGTCTAAAAGAAACCGAAATTATCTTTTGCCTTTCCCGTAGAAGAATATTTATTTCGTTCTTTTTCTTTCTTTCTTTTTTCTTACCCTAACTTCTTCTACGTACGTGTTGTAGGTACAGGTGGTTACTGTTGCGCCTGAAAACACTCACTGACATACACACACACACACACGCGACAGGACTCCGCTAGATGTAGGATCGGCCCGTAGCAGAGAACTTTATCTAACAACACACAAAACTCACAAGACAGACATCCATGCAGCCTGTGGGACTCAAACCCGCAATCCCAGAAAGCAAGCGGAGGCCTTAGACCTCACGGCCACCGTAATCGGCGGAGAATGGATATTTTCGAAATACAGCTGCTAATCTTTCCATGCAAAAGTTCGAAATTGTAAGCATGTTTCCTTTTGTTCCATTATCTCGAAAAACAATGACGCTTGTGGGGAAAATATACTGGACATAAATTGTGTTGCAGGGTATTCTAATTCACTGGCGGAAATATCTGATCGTTTTAAATGAATGGCGGGTTAGGCTACAAATGCAGTGGGCCTTCATATAATGTAACATAAACTGCCCGATATAAATTTCAACTGAAAGCAGAAAATATTTCCTTAAATGTGTCAGTACAAGATTTATGAAAATCCATTTTATAGTTTTCGAGTTGTCACGTGCGTAAAGACAGAAGGACAGACGGGCAGGACTGTAATAGGTGTTCTGTAGGAATGCAGAAGTGGATAATAGTAACGTGTTCAACGAAGAAACCTCGGCGAATCCTGGAATTACTGTGAAGAAGATACAAACTTCTTCGACTGCGTGGCTGCCATGTTGTTTTACAATACAGAAACAAATTACGGCAATAAAATTTTAATAGTTTTGAAAATCTACTACCGCACATAATTTTGGAATTCTACATTAAACGGATCTGGTGTTGCCTCATCATAGCTTTGCAGTAGCCATATTTGTACGTATTCTAGTAGACAGGAAATGAAAAGTAATACAGAAGAACCAACTAGATGCAACAATAACAATTTATTGATCTACAAGATCAGCTCAAAATATTTCGGGCAAAAGATTGCCCGAAACATGTTGAGCTGATCTTGTAGATCAATAAATTGTCATTGTAGCATCTATTTGGTTCATCTATATTACTTTATTTACATTGACGATGCACAGTCAAACACAAATCAAGGAAATGAAAAGTTCGCAGGGTAAGTTGATCTGTCTTGATATTATGTTCACAAATGTTATAAAATCCGTCAGAAATATTGAGCTTTTAATGTGTAATGGTCACTTGCAATAGCATCACAAGATAACTCATCGTTATAAATTTAGGAATCTAGATTAAAATAGCGCCTCTTGTGAATGAAACAGAACCTGGTGTAACATAATTACAGCATGTCGGTGAGTCACATATCAATCGCTGTGTTTCTATTTATATATTCATGTCACATGACGTGAGGGACAAGATTAAAGTTCCGTATCAACGAAATAGCAACTTTAGCGACCGAGTCAACATTGTCACTGGGTTTTATCGTAGATATCGCCGTTATGACTCGTCATAATCAGCGGTTTACCACAATGGAGTGTGCTGGATCTCGACTGCAAGTTGCACATGATGACCGATTCGAATCAGATTGTCATGAAAACATGCAATAGAGCATTTATTAACATTCACTTAGGGGCTATTCAGCTGATGCTGTTACATACTGCGTAAAGACATTAATTATTTAGAAACCATCTGTCACGTCTTCAGACATAAGACAGACAAAAAAAATTAATAACAAAATTGCCCCCCGTGTCCACTCATCACGATCCACAGATGTAAGTACGGAGCCCAGTTTAGTCCTCAGCTGGAAAAGTCGACAGTAGAGGAAACTTAGCGAACAGTTACTGGCGCCAGTTAGTTATCTAGCTAGTTAGTTCGTTGGTTGGTTGGTTGGTTGGTTGGTTGGTTTGTTGATTGGTTGGTTGGTTGGTTGGTTGGTTGGTTGGTTGGTTGGTTGGTTGGTTGGTTGGTTGGTTAGTTGGTTGGTTGTTTGGTTGGTTAGTTTGTTAGTTGTTTGGTTGGTTGGTTGGTTAGTTGGTAGGTTGGTTGATTGATTTGTTGGTTGGTTTGTTTATTGGTTGATTAGTTGGTTGGTTTGGTTGATTTGTTTGTTGGTTGATTGATTGGTTGATTAGTTAGTTGGCTGGTTGTTTGGTTAGTTGGTTGGTTGGTTAATTAGTTGGTTGGTTGGTTCGTTGCCTGCTTGGTTGTTTGGTTGGTTCGTTGGCTACTTGGTTGGTTCGTTCGTTCGTTATTTCTGTAACGTTTCAGCTACTCTATAGATATAGACTCATTTCTCGACAGTCTTTTCCTGTGTTCAGGAGATTCTTTTCCTTACCCAGAAAAAATGTCAGCTAACAATTAAGGAACTGAAAATGTCACTATGTCAAATTTCGAATAATCTTATAGATGGTAAGATCTGAGGTTCTCAGAGCGGTGATTAAGACTATGGATGTCTTCTGGAATGTAAAGCCGCGTAAACCACAGTCTTCACCTTATCACTATTCATGTCCGATCCAGCGTGCAGAATTGTGCTGGAAGGAGCAAAAATAAGAAGGATGAAAATACTAGTATGGCGAAAATGAGACGAATAAGAAGGTAAGTAAGAGGGAGAGGAGAGGAAGAAGCATTGTAAAATTATAACGAGAAGACGGGGAGAAAATGAGGCAATAAATCAATTCACAGTTGTATGTCCAATTCGTGCCTCTATTCCAAAAACCAACGACTTCTTCCTGACGAACTGTGCACGTGGCTCTATAAGAACTACAAAACGGATGTCGGATATAATCGAGGCGCCATAAACATAAGAATATGTCTGATGTGGACTGCCGTCAAAATCTAACATATCTGCATTCTGAAGGGCTCCAAAACAACAGAATATTGAGGTCGATTGTATCGACAAACACAACATTTTATTCACAGCAATTTATGACAGTGACAAGGAAAGTCACATATAACCTCAAACTCACACGCATGTATGCACATTACAATCACGTTTTAATCTTTCTTTTCCTTGTGTGCATAAGATAAACGCGGAAAGAAAGAATATTCACCGTTCGTCCTGGCGCTCCAGTTACGAACACTCCTGCATGCAATTTGATATAATTTGGAAAAGGTGGGAGGATACAATGCATTTTCGAGTAAATCTGTCCTTATATCAGGTCGTCACTCTTCTGAGATTTTACACAGCGTTTACTGGTAGTTACCGTGGTTTCAGGACAGCTTATCAGTCCCATCTTCAAGAGTAAAGCCTGACCCTTCACTATAGGACCGAAAGGCTGTCCGGAAACTACGGTAACTACCAGTCAACGCTGTGTAACATCTCAGAAGAGCAAATACCTTATTTACATCTCGGCGGAAAACTGAAATCACTTACTGTTATATGCAGAAGTTATAATTCTCTCTTTACATTATACATTAAAAATAGAAGATTATTAACAAATCGTAAATGATAAACATTAACGTGTTCGACAAATACTGCTCTAAACAACTGCAGATAAACTGAATACTATCGAAAAAAAAGTGTAAAATAATTTCCACTACGTGCACATGTGTATTTCTGTGTAATTAGCTCTAAGAAAAAAATCGTACTGACTATAATTCAACGTGAATAGAATGACTGTTTTAAACTACAACAAAAAAAAGTCCACGTTTCAAACGTATTTTTATTCCCCTGCAGCCAACATTCAAGAAGCTTTTTATCCTTAATTTAAGCATGTGTTTGTGTATGATGCTATAAACCTCAAGGCAAAAGAAGGGGAATGAGAATATAAACTTAATAAACAAACTGTACATGTAGACAATGCAAAGAAAGTACCGTTCTTAAAATTACAATCAGTTTTCAAGACACTCGTTTTAGCTGGGGGTTAGCTACCATAACTGTTATTGGATACAGTACGGCAGGAGACATAATTATACCTTCTTTAAGAGCGCTGTAGAGAAACAGTGCAAAAGAAAGTACAAAGAATAGAAGATTCATTTTAGACACTACCCCAGGGCTGGAAATTAGTTTTTAAAATTTTTGCTTTAATGAGCGACAGTGGGGCCACGGTCTCACTGTCGCGATACGGAGAGGTCGGCAGTACATGCAGCAGGCAATCAACTGTGCAAACAAAAGGTCAATTACCTGACAAGTTAGAAGTAATACACTACACAATCTGATACACAGCATACCCACCAGTTGATTGGTAAAACAACAAATCATTTCATGTAACGCTCAGGGGGTGTGCGAGTCAATTAACCTACAAATTAGTAAGTTAGTTACAACAACAGCCAGCCAAATTATTTCCTTTGAGCTAACTGGAATGTTAGTAGGTTAATAAAAAAAATAACAGAACGAATAGCTTGTCAATTAAATAAATGATAAGACTGAAAATGAATCAATCGAACAGTATAAGAACAAGTAGGCCAATGACAGATTTGTAAAATGACAAGATATTGAAACGAACAGCCGGATCAACAATACGTCATTAAAGCAACACGAAAGATAGGCAATTAACTAGCGACCAAACCAGTGAGTCAGTTACTCAAGTACATCTACCTGACACTCTTAGTTTACAATTATAGAGATATCCAAGTTAAAGTGCATAAAACCTAATGTAATCACAATTTAAATAATAAAGTTTGCTGTCAGCCGACTGATTAATCGGTTATTTGATAGCGTCGATAACTGTGTTAGTAGAGTAGCCATTATCACTAGGTCCTACACGGGTGAACTTCATGGTCCTGTCGGTAGCTGTACACCCCAGCAACCGTTTCGGTAAATTAGTCATGAACTAGCCAATTAATCAAAAGCCCTTACACATGACACCGTCCCTTCTGTAATGCAGTTGATAAGTGGACCTTGTACGTCTTTAATACAGATTACATTTGCTGGAAAATAATATTCATCATATTTCATTCCTATCATTACTTCTTATCATATGTCGCACCTGAGCCATTCTGAACACTGTTTGTACGCACATTTAACCACCTATAGCTAAACAAATTTAATCTAAACTTCTCACATGAATAGTACAATTTCAGTTGCTCTTTCAGTCGAAATATCTCGCTTTTACGTGAAAAATTATTTGTAAAGTGTCTGAGAATTTAGAACTAGGGGAGAAAACTGCAGTTGCAAAGTGGCGTCCATAAGGAACATTCCTGAGCAGCGCCCCAGCATCAAGTGGGGCAAGCGGCACGTATAGAAAACATAGAAAGTGCATGCAGGGTTTTGATGAGGAGACCTGAGCGAAAAATAAAGCTTGAAAGACCAAGGCATAGAAGGAATAATAATATTAAAATGGATCTTCAAGAAGTGGGTTGGGGAAGCATGGAATGGATTGATCTGGTTTAGAATAGGGACAAGTGGCGGGCGCTTCTGAATGCGATATTGAACACTTGGGTTCCGTAAAATTCAGGGAATTCCTTGAGTAGCTGAGAATCTGTTAGACTCTCAGGAAGGACTCTGCTCCATAGGGTTAGTCAGTTGGTACATTATTGGTTAGGTCTGAAAATTGTTGCTACGAGGGTTGGAAGTTTAATAGTGGCAACTATTTATTTACAACTGATACAAAATAGATACATGTTTCGAAGTTTTACTGTCCTTCAATGTAGTCACCA
>JGI20166J26741_11426670_pt1 | contig 13788 bp, 6 predicted proteins | sample TergutCu122P5_FD_26741 | JGI IMG/M metagenome (IMG submission 26741)
TACGTCAATGCACTTTTGTGCACGCTGCAGCATATTGTCATACACGCGATGCAACTCAGCGGTGTCAATTCTCCGAACTGACACCGCTGAGTTGCATCGCCGGTTTTTCGTGCGCCACTCTGTACCAAAAATTCATAAAGTAACATTAGTTTTATGTTGCGCGTCTAGAAGAATGAAAATGAATTATCCAATAAATCTGTAGTGTGCTTTCAAAACCAACTCTAATCGAAGTCCAGTAAATTTCTGTCCCTTCCTTTCGAAAAACGGTATGTGTCTGATAATCAGAAAAACACGATCCTCTCGGAACGAGTTTATTTATTCATTTATTTACTTTTTTATTTATTTATGGAATTATTTCAAATGAATTTTGGGCAGGGCAAAATTCGAATGAGCCAGAGAGGCCACCTGTGTATCCCACTGATATTATCAAAAGTGCCATGAATCTAGGAAGCTAAATTAATTTTCCCATGTGATAAATGTAAGGTATTAATCTTCATGTTACATTTTAATGAGTTACGTCTACAGAAAATGTAAACTCCAGTCGATATTATCCCATTAACAACTGGTATAATTCTGCTTACACCAGAAAATTCAACATGAATACGATTTTGATTATAACATACATATATAGAGACCTACTATACACACGGCAACCTTAAATTAATCACTAAGTTTCATACGAAACATCAGTGAACTGTCAGTGCAACGTAAATTACTAGAAATGATTTACAGCGAAGCAACAAATTCTCAACATGATTTCCGTGAAACCTATATTTAACACTAGACCCATTACTTAACAGACATCGATCTCAGACATCCACATTTTGAGACACTTATGTAAGAAGAACAGAAACACGTAACAAGTAAAATAAGAGAATACAAAGAGGAAAGACATGAACGAAGATAAGAAACATACAAGAAAGAAATATGGAAAAGTACTAAAAAATTAAAATAAATACATAAGGAGAGAAAATGAATAAACAAGATAAGCAATGTAGGGATCACTTACAATAATGGCGTGTTTGTCTAACCACAGTAGTCACGTAAACCGAACAATACGTTCCCTTCGTATTGTTGTTGACGTGCACGTAACCGTCAACAATATAAAAGTGTTCAGTGTCGCCTTGGAAATGCCACGATGGGTTCCCTTTCCTTGTTTTCGAGCTACAAAATATTTCGCGCAGCTGTCAACATTATCAAAGTGCCTAGGTCTTCTTGTAAAGTATCAGTTCCCCCCCTCCCCCCCTCCCCCCCAATTTTAACCAAATCCAGAGTTTCTCGACAGATTTTCGTGAAAGAACCCCCCTCCCCCCAATATCAAACTTCGCAAAACTTCGTCCAGTGGGAGTCGCACTGACACACGCGGACGGACAGACAGACCGATAGACACACATGACGAATGTAACAGGCGCTTTTTCGAGACTTAGGAACTTAGGAACGCGCCTAAAATCGCGTGACAGCCGTAACGTACATAACAGATCTTATCATTTCCTTATAAAGCCGGGCACAATATTATGAAGGGATTCGATAGCAGCAGCCACATTCTATTTCTAGTGACCCACAAAGCCATGATGACCGGCCTTCAAACTGACATCAGAACCCAATACCTCCAGTACAAGTTCATAATCACTACACTTCGAAATTCATGAATTTCAACAAGCCGTTCCAAATATGCCATTATACAAGATCCTGGACCAGTTTCCATTACATTATTCAAAAACACTCCCGTTTCCTTCATTTGTCTTAATGTTGCCCTGCCTTTTCACTTTCGATCTCGTTAGGTTTTCCCAACAAAAGCAACAAAGTCTTGTCTGCCTGTGTCCAACCTTTCTCAACGTCCTGTATTGCAAAATCCTAACACTAAATGACCTAGATATGGTGATAAACCCAAGAAATACCTATAAAGGTTTAGGAGTATCTTACATTATATACCTAGTATTCCTTCTACATGTTTCGGCCACACTTCGGTCGTCCTCAGGGAGGTGCAGTACAAAGAATATATTTAAAAATTTTTCGAACCAATGCACACCCCTGAGGATGGCCACAAGTGTAGCCCAGTAGGAGGCATACTATGTATATAACACAATTTACTCTTAAATGTTTATATGCATTTGTTGGTTTTATCATCATTTCGAATCAGCTTAATGCAGGGTCATGGATTATTTAAAATTTACTACATGACCTATATGTTATGTAAATCTGTCCTGAAAAATTATCTTAAACAGGACATTTTCCTGACTTCCTATTTGGCTGATACGTGTATATTTGCTGTTTCTTCTTAGGTCAATCAGCCTCTCCACTGATGCCAAATATACGATGTATTATTCTTGATCGATCAGTATAAGAAATGCTGTCTAGCAAGTGTTTAATTTTTAAGTTTGCCTCAAAAATTCTGAATTTAAATTCTGTCCCTTAATGTTGTAATTCAATTGATAACAGTTGTCCCGTACTCAAGTAATGTATACAGTCTTTAGAATCGCAGAATTAAATCAAGCTCGGACAGCTGATGTATACGGTACCATCGAGTTTCTGAGTAGTTTTGTAGAGGGTCAGACTGCCGTCAAAGGCATTTAAGAAATGACTAAAGCGTGATTTCAAGCTTCCGCCATAAGTTAGACGGTATCTGCACTCTTCTGGGATATTACGCAGTTTGTGGTGGTAAATATTTACAGACATTTCGGATTTATTTGGATTTCTTGAAACTTTAAACAGCGCCCGATAAGTTGTCACGAAACGTGGGTAAGGAATTACCGCCATAAGCTGTGTAACAATCCAGAAATCGGAGATCTCAAATGACTAAATAATCCACATCATCAGAACGTGCTGAAAAAGTGTCTTGTATGAAACAGTTCGGTCTAGACGTTTGACTCATGGGTTACTAACGAATCTGTACAATTTGCAGACATTATTTAGACACCTATAAAATGTCGTCATAATGACACAATGATAATTTAAATGATTACTAAGACATTGCACCAAAATCCATATGAGAAAGCTGCAAGAAACAACAGAAGTCATTACAAAGACTGATGAAACTCTGACCTAGATTCGAATGATGTACCAATTACAAACATGTCAAGACAGTTTCCCTTGAAATTATGAATATTAATAATACACCATCCGGTCCCAGGGGCTGCGCGGTCTAAGGCGTAAGTCTGCGGCCGCTCGCATGCTGGGATTGTGGGTTCGAATACGACCGGGGCAAGGGTGTCTGTCTCTTGTGTGTGTTGTGTGATAGAGGTCTTTGCTTCGGGCTGATTACTCGCCCAGAGGAGTCCTACCGAGTGCAGTGCATCGTTGTGTGTGATCTAGAAAGGTCGTGAATGAGGAAGCCCTGGCTCAATGTGGGCTGGTGCGACAAAAAAAAGAAAAATAGTACGCAACACACCATTCTTTCCTTATTGTGTTACTATTCATTTAAAGAATTAGTATATTTGTAAATGAGTACCCATACAGAACTAAGTATAATATTCCCGAAAGTTACGTGCTCAGATGTTAACGCCGGGTATTCTGGTAAAGGAAAGCCGTAGTATTTCTGAGAAACTTGCAGCCTCTATAATTTTACCATAAGAATAGAGGCTGAAGGTTAATCCGCAAAGTTTTTTTTTTACCATGGCGCAACAGCCCCCAGTGGGCCAAGGCCTCCTCATTGTTGAGGATTTATGATCACACTCAGACACACCACAGTCGATAGGATTCTTCTGGACGAGTGATCAGCCCGACGCAGGGACCTCAACCTGACAACACACAGCATTCACAACAAACAGCCATGCCCCCGGCGGGACTCGAACCCACAATCCCAGCAAGCGAGCGGCCACCGGGATCGGCCCGAAACTTCTTTACCCTTCCAAAAGTATATAAAGACACATCCTAACCACCTCGATACTCATCAAAGTGCAGATATCAAGTAGACAATATTCCGCGCACAATACAGTGTTCCTTCCGCAACCCCCAAACCACATAAACCTAGTCAGTAGAGAAACGTAAGTAGTGAATATTCAAACCTTAAAAATGTGCACAGACAATTATCCGTTATTCGATCACGCAAAGCAAACAGTAATTAATTAACGAGCACGGGGCATACGGTATGAGGGTGCATTGTAACTAGTGAGCTCACACAGACTGCCTGGTTTGAATATATTTTTTTCTGGTCCCAACTTTTTATTTAGTTCGAGGAAAGGATTATTCAAGAATAGAATATATATCGCTCAGGAAAGCCGGTAGCAAGGTACTTTGCTGTGAAATATAGCGTCTGGCTCCATCAAGGAACTGGGGAATAAAGAAAGAAAGCCGATCGCTCGGGGTGCAAAGAGGTAATGGATGTTCCAAGTTGAACGACCTTTTATAAGAGGTCTAACACAAACATACGAATGAATCGAACAGAAGCGATTAGCACTTTCTAACAAAAGCTCATATTTTTCTGCGATTCAGACGCACAGGTTTCTCCATACATCCGTCTGTCAGGCTTGAGTCGTAATCTAGAACTGGAAACGCTCGTGTATTGTCGCCGCAGAATGACGTAACCATACCAAATCAACAGTCGCCCTTGCTTTACTGCAACGGTAACTAATAAACGTGGCCATATTTCACTTCTGTAACGCACGGTGACCGTGTAGGAAATATTACTAACAATACCAACAGAGCGCACTACTGAAAAAAAAGTTTAATAATCAAAGATCCTAAACGCTTCGGCAAGCTAAAAAAATAAATCTATCGCATTTTCATGGATTCCTTGAAGATGGCGGCCCGCTAAAACATGTAAGGTATTTAATTACTAAATTCGTCTTCAGTAGTGTATTCTCTCTTTCGGTATTTCTCGTAGTATTACTCATATTTCACTTCGCTTCAACCATCGTAATACACAACACAAAAACTTACTCTAATCAGTAGATCACTCATTAACAGAATGGCATTCCTCTTTCTTTCTTTCTTTCTTTCTTTCTTTTTTCTTTCTTTCTGGCGCTGCGGCCCGACGCGAGCTATGGCCTCCTCATTCGTGAGGTTTCTAGACCACACACAACGACGCACCACAGTCGGTAGGACTCCTCTGGACGAGTGATCAGGCCGTCGCAGAGACCTCTACATGACAACACACAACACTCACGACAGACAGACATGCCTCCGGCGGGATTCGGACCCAAAATCCCAGAAAGCGAGCGGCCGCAGACCTAAGCATTAGACAGCGCGGCTACTGGGACCGGCTAGAATGACATTCTCTGAGCTAATATTTAGCCTAGGTGCATACAGTACCTATATTTAAGGACGTTGGCGACATTTCAAATCATATATACGGCTTCGAACTATAGGCTGATACGTGAACAATAAACTGGAAAGGTGTAATATCCCGGCATTTTCCTGGACACTCGGAGGAAAACCAAGACAACTTCCAAAGAGCCAGTGTCCTTTCCGAGAATCGAAACTAGCACCTCAGAAATAGAAAACTATGACTTTGCTGCTTGAAATGACTTGCTCAGTTGCTCAGATACCCACAGTTCCACTCGTTTAAATGAAAGCCAAAGATCCACACACATATTCGCAAGTTCACTGAACCCCTAACGCAGCCAAATAAAGGAGTCCACAATCTCTCATCACACCGTTTAAAGCCTCACTTGTATACTGTCTTCCAGTTACACATACATTTTTTAACCTTATTTTGAGGTTTTCATCGAAATACGGCAAAGAAAATCATAGAAAATAAGACTTTGTACAGTATGCGTAATAAATCCTGTTCACGTGTCTCTCAAATTCATAAAGGAACAAACAACAACTGCAGGAGTAAGAAGAAAATAAGGCATTTATTTTACTTTCATTTGCATTACCTTAATTTTATAATCAGAACTATGCCTTTTAAGGCAAAGAGAATAAGACTTCAACTATTTGCACGAGCTTTACGGTTAACTTGAGATAAAAACGGACACTTCATTCAATGCAAATGACACAAATTGCTATACGATAACTGTTCAGTGACAAAAAAACTGTTCAGTGTTTGTCCAGCAGAAACATCCTGTATCTCCTCTTGGTTTAATGTTCGCATTTATTTGTTATTCTGACACTTGATGTTGTCATTACCGACCATTTGTATTGATTCCTTTTTTCGTCTTACTGTTTACAATGAAGCCTGTTCTATGACATAAAACAACAGAAACAATTTAAATATCAGAGGAGTCCTACCGAGTGCGGTGTGTCTAAATGAGTGTGATAATGAATCCTCGATAATGAGGAGGCCTTGACCCACTAGGGTCTGTTGCGCCATGGAAACATATATATATATCCAGCTCGATGTACTATTATAACTTACGTTGGTTGACTGGAATTTTTGTGCTAAGAATTAATAATTTCTTTACTTAAAAAATATTCAAGAACCACATAGGCTTCAGACCGCAGCAATAGCTGAATGATTTTGTATAATGAAGTAAGAAAGATCGGTAAGAAAACAGTTACGTTCCGTTTGTGACACTATTGCAGAATTAGCGAAAGAATAAATTGCAATTTGAGCGAATTTCTCAGTAACAAGCCAAGGGCAAAAAAATAAGAATTTTTACAAAGGTCAAAGAGAAAAGATTCAAAAACTTCTACTAATTGATGATGGTCTCGTGATGATAATGTTGTCCACAACCCTAGTGCTAAATAATAGCAACTATTCAAAGAATACCGTTCACCGTAGTTTGTATTAGCATGTACTAAAATATTCACAGTGGTCTTGAATGTGTTCTGGGATCTCCTGAACGCAGGGGTAGCCGATTCGAAAACCACAGAAAACATGCATACTCCTTCAAGGATTTCCGTGCTACCTCGTCCTGATTATGTGGAAAAATTTCAATAAAACGTTCAAACACACCAAAAAGTCCATACTCTCCAGAGAACTGCAGTAAGTACAGAGGTTAAACGGAAATTCGAGAGCAATTTCTCAGTAGTATGACCCCATGTTTAAAAAATGGAGCGAGATGTAATACAACAGAGTCCTGAAACATTTAGTTATTGAGACGAAAGACACTCTTTTGACAGCACTTCTCAGCAGTATTGTTACGAAAATAAAAAGCGCATTTAAATGCATTCAAAACACAGTGAGCAGCAATGCTCAGTTAAGATCGAATAATCACAGAACAAACGCAATTCGAATACCGCGACATGCTCTTAGTCCACTGTGCCTGTAATATTTGAGGCGGTACTGATGCACGGGAGTGGTGGCTACGTTATGGTGCCCGGCGTCATCCAGGCAGCTGAAAGAGCGTCTCCATTAGACAGGAAGTGTAACATCCACTACACCTGTGAAAACAGGTCGAACATAAACTGTATGGACTCGAGCCGGCGAAGGAGCGATTATAATTACAGCTGTGGAAAGAAAGCCGCTTACTAGCTCAAGAAATTGTTCACTCGATTCTATCAAAAGTGAGGGTCCTCGACGTACTTCGTCGTAAGAAACACATATCGTCCTCTACAGACATAATTCTGCGAATGATTACGAAGTAAAGAAGGAGCAGATAACATCACCTGACCCGAATTTTTAATGGAAATACGAAGCTTTCTTTGCACATGAAAGTGTGATCAGTGTCCACAAGTAAATCGCTTGGTCCGGGACATTCCTCACGCAATCCGCGAACGTTGGAATCAATTTCGCTTCAGGATCAACTTTTGAGTTGCAATGGTCAGTGATACTGTTGCAGGCCCGTATCTGCTATTTGACAAGATGACTGCTCAGTGGTACGTCGATTTGCTAGGCGCTGTTCTACTGGACTGCTTGAACACGCACCTCTAACTTTAAGGCACACGTAGTGGCTTCAGCACAACAGAGCTCCAGTACATGGAGAGTTTATCTGGCTTTGGTTGAATGCGACATAAGCAGAAAGGTGGACTGGAAGTTCAAGGAAGTTTCCATGACCTCCTCTTCCGAAAGACTTCCGAAAGACCTAAATGCAACTAAATTTATTGTTTGAGGACATTATAAGGAAAACGTTTAAGCAGCCCTTCCCTTCCGACTCCAGAAAACATCCTACTGCACGCCTCAGTCAGCCTTAAATTAGATGAAGGCCGCTTCTAAAACCCTTGGTAACTACAAGGCGCCCACCGCTTCATCATTCTACATCCTGTGCCTTTTGACAGTGACGCGTTTCTCGAAAAGTAAAAGTTTCGGGACATGTGTTTTGTAAAGCTCTCGACTAAAGTTTCAGCAAGGAATCACATTATGGAACTCTGCGTCCGAATTTAGTTTTATTTTATATGCAAGAATACACCACCTGCTTGATCATTCAGAAAATCTGTTTTGGTCCCATTGGAGTGTAATCAAGTTTTTCATACGAGTCATTCAGTATGCAGTAACGAATACCTATATGGCATTAACCATTCTGTTGTTATAATGGAAATCGAAAGTTTTTTCTGTGCGATGAAACAGATTATTTTAATCGGCCCTATTACTTACATGGACTTAGGTTTCAAAAGGCTGCAGACTTCATTCCTTCAAAAGAAATCTTAATCTAAGACCAGAGGGCGTAACCGCTCTAACAAAGTATATGATAATCGACTGGTGGTTGCAGATGTGTCACGTTTGATTACGATGCAGAACCGTTCAGTGAATTCGTCGTGTGTTACGGAGAAAAGACAAGGAGGTCTGGCGCACTCCCTAGGGTCTAGGACAAGAACAGGGTTGGTTCAGCAGTTGCCACTTGAGGTCGCCTAATGCTCTTACATAGATGACAGGCAATAAAGTATAAGAGCTCCTTCAAAATAGCTTGCATCGCCTATTCGAGCAGACGGTGGTATATGAGACTGCATCTCTACACTCGGGTCTGCTTGCTCTCATTTAGTCCTGCGTATGCAAAGTTTCAGGTACAAACGGCCCCTGAACCCTGCCATTAAATATAGATTTACATGTCGCTGAGCAAACTTCATAAATTGAACGCACAATTTGGAGGTCATACGCGTGTTCCTCTAACCTCTCATATTTCAGCCTGGAATTATACGTCAGTCAGAGGGGGCTGGACAAATCCACGTAATTAGTGGCTTCATAATTCGCAAACTAAGTGTTTATATTCACGCTTTTTTTCACGGTGCGACAGCCCCTTGTGGGCCAAGACCTATTCTTTATCGAGGCTTCATGATCACACTTTGACACACCTTACTCGGTAGTACTCCTCTGGGCGAGTGATCAGCCCGACGCAGAGACTTCTACCTGACAACACACAATACTCACAAGACAGTCATCCATATCCCGATGTGATTAGATCCCAGCAAGCGTGCGGCCACAGACCCACGCCTTAGACCGCGCGGACACTGGGACCGTTCTACACATGCATACCCTCATAAAATACATTAAAAGAATGCGGAGTTGCGAGATCGTGGCTGCCTTTCCGCACGACAATGGTGACATACATACAGATATTTGGTATTGTCATGTACGCTAGACATGGTAGGAATAATTTCATTTGGTTCTATCGCTTCAGGCCAGCCCGTGCCTATTGCATATGAAGATCAGATCTAACTCTGTCACTCTCCTAAAAAAAAAGAACAATGGCAGAATTATTAGTACGTAAAATTTGGAACATATGAGCATCAGCGTTTAGTTGAAAAGTTATAGGATATTGTAAGTTTTAACAGAATAAAATGGAAAATATTTTATGAACATTGCGATCTTCAGGAACGTGATGTGGTGTGATAGTCTAGTAGACAATGGTGCATCGAAACAACACTCTTCCTATATCAGGACTGACCAACCTATGGCACGCGTGTCAAAATTGGCACGCGGCATTCACTGCTGTCATTTTTTTTTGGTCCGACCAGCGTCAGTATATTGTGAAGAATATGTGTACACATACGCATATTTGACTGCACACAGACTGTATGCTGCCTAATAATACTGCAAATGAAACATTTTTACACACTCGTGAGATGTGCGAAGTGCTGACCGGATGTTTATCACTGGGGCGCCGTCCAGGTGGTAAATGGGCGAATACATGACACTGAACAAAAGTTCACAGCTTTGTTTTTAAGCAGGAAATAGTAGCAGCCACAGTTACTTCTACAGTTTCTTCCTTTTCGTATTCCTCGAGGAGGCCTTTATTAGAAGCAAAATAATTTTACTACTCAATTATAAAATTATAATGTGCATTAATGATAATGCAGTAATTTATAGTAATTGCGGAAGAATCCAAGACTTTATTTTGCTCTTCATAACCCCCAAGGGTACGCGAGAAAATTTCTTCGAATTTTAAAGACAATTTGGGCACGCTCCCTCTGAAAATTCGCCTGCCCTGGACTAGATCATCAGGGTGGATGTACTTATACAATTACTGCGAAGACCGAGTCAGAAAATATCTCTGACATGTCGAAAAGTGCTACCAGAATACAAGCCATCACATCCCACATTAAACCAGTAATATGCACAGCCATGGCAGGCAGAACCTCAAATCTCATAGAACATTTACTATGCAAAGTCCAGAGCGGGGTTGGGCCCGCCTAGTCTCCTCTTCAGTGGGTAGCTGTGGCCCTTCCCCGGGGTACAGCGGCCGCGGCATAAAGTTAACTAATCACTTCCGTCCAATGCCGAGTCAAAGTAGGCATGCAGATACATTTCCACCCAGAACACATCTTCACGTGTGATATATAATTCAGGAAAATCACTACGCTCTGCGCCATGGAGGCACATGAGAGAGTAGAGACTGAGCTGTAGGCATTCTTTGCTCTGACATTACGAGTAGGTGAGTAATCACCTTCACGAGCCGGTCGCTTTATTCCAGGCAACAATGTTCGGCACCGATTGAACATGTGACTGAGTGAGGGTCAAGAGTGGGTCGGGAAGTCTTGGAGAAAAAAAAATATAGGCAGTGTACTCTAAAGTAACCATTGTTGCACTGGAAAAGCAATAAGTATTACATATTGTAAGTACATGTCTGTAGCCGTAGGTATCCAGCTTGCAATGCGCATGTGCTACATTTCTGATTGTGGCCTGTCCGGCTGTACAATATTTTTCCACATTTTCTCATAAATGGCACGATTTTCGTAAAAAGTTATTGAACATAAAATGTGTGTTTTGATTTTCTCTACAGTTTTTGTCTGAAGAATTTCTCATTCTAAGTAGAAATAAGTAAGATATGATCAAAAATATATATTGGCCTTCATGTAAAGTGCCTATTATTCTTGTCAGATTGTAATAAAACTTGAATTTTCTCGCCATATTTTCAAAAAATATTCATAAACGTCAAATTTCTTGAAAATCCTTCCAATGGGAGCCGAGTTGTTCCATGCGGACAGACGTACAGACAACAAAAATGATGAAGCTAATAGTAGCTTTTCGCATTTTTGCGAAAGCACCTAAAAAGAAGCCACTTTTCTCCGCCGGGAAGCGAAAGATAATTCTACTGTCGTCCAGCCCACAGCCTTATCTGTATAACGAATGAAACATAAGTTGTACAAAATCCCTTTATTTTATAAAGTTCATAACTTTAGAAATAATCCTGCGACACCGCCTATTCTAATCTGTAAAGAGAAAGCGTACCATTAACAACTATACTTATATGAAACATTTCAGTAATTTATTTAAACCATTAAAAATTGAAGAACATATATTCCGACTGCAGAAGGAGTGAAAAAGGAAGGTTCAATCGTAAAAACTTTGGACGCTGGAATACAAACAAAACATTCTCACAGTATAAAGAGCACATGTCGAAGCATCCGAAATATCCGACTACGACAATTACGTTTAACTAGCAGGAGGATTTTTATATTTTCATACAACGCATATACGAGTATAAAAGGCGCTTATCAAAAGGGGAATCAAACATAGCAAAATGTTTAAATACCTTTGATAGTGGTAAATTTAAGCCCGGCGCAGATAATACGATAACCAGCGTTAGGTAGAAGCTGAGGGATTATTCTCGTAACGGCAGGAAGGACAGAACTCGTTAATTAAGGTTTGTACACCGGCTTAATTAGCGAACCCTCTTGTATCCACATTCGCATCAGCCAGTGATCTGTTTGCTGTGAAGATGGAAGAAAATTTATAGATTAATGGTTGTTACCACGAAGTGAAAAGACGGACGGCACTGTACTATGCACTGCTGCCAATATGCCCACTGCCGTCGTACTACCCTTTATTTGTTCTTCAAGGAACGTAAGATCAGTGTTTTCTTAAAACTTAAGTTTTTCTAGTCTGTTTTACGGAAAGGGGATTAATATCTATGTATATTTCCTGCATATACAAGAATACCAATCCATTGCACAACCTTTAATTCTAACAATAATGTAACGACGCATTACAAACATGATAAAAATAAGTAATAAAATAAACACAGAGTTATACGAAGTAATGTAATCTAACCGACCTAGTCTCAACGAGAACCTGAACTCCACTCCGGGAATATTGCGTGTGGTGGTCACAGGAAATTTTATTGTCTACCGACCAGATACTTTGAGGACGATAGGTTTTTTTTTCTTTTGGATTTATTTACTCAATAACTATATTTAATTTCTTTTTTTTTTTGTTCGTTTACAGTAAGTTTAATAATTTTTCACCGAAATAAAGTGTGGATTTAAAACCAGGAAAAATGTTAACAAACTTAAAGTAAAGAAAACTATTTATTTGCCAGTTTATATTTAAGAGTAACTCCATTCCAGAATATTTTGTCTTTATTTCAGCTATTTATAAAAATATAGAATAAAATATAAAGAACGCTTTTTTTTCCTGTAGTTTAGTATTGGTGTGACATTGGGTCTTTGTAATTAAGGAAAGAACATCGACTGAACGTGTTTGAGAAGAGGGGGCCCAGAACAATATTTAGTTCTAAAGTAAGTAAAAGGAGGCTGCTAAAATTGAAATATCATCTTCATTACCCCCTAGATATTTTACGAATTATTAAATCACGAATGCCCTAATTAAGCCTATGTATGCTGCATAATAACAGCTTCGTGTTTACAAAACTTGAATATCAATGTTAATAATTTGCGAAAGTGGCGGAAAAGGCATTCTGGGAAAGGCGTAATGTAACAATATACAAAAAGGCTTATTACACAGTATAACTGAAACACTTTGTACCTCGTCCCACAATATTCAGCCATATACGCTACTGTTTGTGAATTCTTATCCTGCTGTCGTCCAATGGAGGTAACAAGAGTTTGAGCACGTAACGTAGGCTTTAAGCTTCTGTTCGCGTATCTGACATGCAATCTTTAAGCCCCTGCTTCGAGCAATAGTACTTGTTATTCCACGTTACATGCTTGCATGAGGCTTCAATAAAAATGTCAGGAGAGTGTTTTAAAACTTTTCTATACTTTTGTCACGTCTTTTAAATTCAGATACGTTTTTGACTCTGTATATATGTTTATCGTTTGCCCTTATAAAAATATTGGAAAAATACAAATCTTCCAAATATGAACCGCACTTAACCCTCTCAAACTCACTGAACATCACATGTACCCCATGCCTTAACATGCAGGAACCTGTACTGTGCCGCCGACCTTATGAGTTTGGCATGACTCACAGAAAGAACAAAATTATTTCCCTAAAAAAACCATAACGTACGACCCTTGTAGTGCAGAAGCGGTGTCTTCTAAAAAGTCAAATGTAATTTTAATTAATTAGTTTTTACATACTTTAGTGATCTGGAACCTTACCGAATATTGTGCGGGTGGTAAAATCGAGAAGAATGAGATGGGCGGGACATGTGCGCGTATGGGGCAGGGGAGAGAGGTGTACAGGATTCTGGTGGGGAAACCTGAGGGAAAGAGACCATTGGGGAGACCCAGACGCAGATGGGAGGATAATATTAAGATGGATCTTCAGGAAATGGGAGGGGGTTG
>JGI20166J26741_11430003_pt1 | contig 13786 bp, 17 predicted proteins | sample TergutCu122P5_FD_26741 | JGI IMG/M metagenome (IMG submission 26741)
ATTCACGGAACCCTGTGGTAATGCAGAACTTTGTTACTGATATCACAACAAAGTGTCAAATATATGAATAGACATTTTGACATTCGGAGGAAAATTCCAACTGTACCACGAAATATGTCGGAATTTTTGTCCAGAAGTTAGCAATACTGGATTGATCCCTCTGCTCTACAATGTACATCTTGTCTCCCTGGCCTGTAAATATTTGCATAGTGCGAGTTTCTCTGGAGATGAAATATTATTTTATGTGTTCCTGGATGGAGAAATGTTTGGAAAAGCCTGCTATATAGTTCTCGCTGCACAGCAATAATTGACCATATAAGGCAGTGGTGGACTGACACTCACCGCTGCAAATCAAAGTACTCAGATCTAAACATCGTGCAGTACCACTTTGTCAACCAAAAACTCCACTTTGTATGCAGTAGATCGATCACGTTCCTCCATGCTAAACGTCCATGTGTATCAATTTGGAACTAATGTCGCCTCTTTCCAGTAGCCACTTCCACTCCACACAATGCGCAAAAAACCACATCGCCCCAGCCTGTGAAATAAAACCCAGCAGCCACCAGGTGATTTTTGTCCATGAAGGACACATCCCATTTTTTGAATGTTTTGCGACGATCAGCTTCAATCTTCAAGTTTAGTGTTTGCATGTTTCTGTTGCCAGGCTCTTAAGTGTAGGTGGTTTGGGGGGACAACATAAGAGGTGCACTCGTGGAATTAATATCGAGACACGTGGTTGCTAGTTTACAAGCTACTGGTGGATAATTTAGCTGCCTGTAGACTTATGTATATTGAAGTTGTATCCCCACCACAAACACGACTGTTTATTCCTGTCAGTGCATAGTGTGTGTGATCTACTAACAACCGGATGCGCTCAGGGCAGAATGTAACCTGTTATGAAATTTATTACAGGTACATTAAAACCCATTAAACTTTATGACTCGCTGCCTAAAAATTCCATTAGGGTGCAATAAAATAACAGGATGTGACATGCAATAAAATCAATTAAGTTTCATGACTGAAGATGCACCTGCATTTTAACATGTCCAACATGTCTGGAACTGGGGGGCAGGACTATAAATTGAGGGATTTTTGCCGCACTTTAATATTCTGCACTGTGCTATCGAGACGTCTAGAAACTTTCTACATTTTACTGCGTCAGCGATACACAAGTAAAGATTTGTTCTACCTACATCAACATCTGCATCATCCTGCCGACATCTACAAACAGTCAGCAGCTACACCTACCGTCGACATCTACAACCAATACCTACAGCTGCATCAGTTATCAGTTTCCACAACTGTCAACACCTACACCTGCCTATAATTGAAGTAAGTGGTGCTTTACACTCAAAATATACAATGGCAAAAAAATTGTTTGGGAATAGGGAGCCCGCTATTCCATCCGCACAAGTTCCTATTGTAAGGAAAGAGGAGCAGGATACGGAAATAGCATCCTCCTCTAGTAGAAACAGTTCAGTGGCGAAAACAACAGTACAGCTACCCTTTAGGATTTTGGACGAGACGTCTAACTCTTTTCCAAAATTTAACTCGACCGCGCGAAGCATGCTTATTAAGTTAAAACTCCGGGCGAAGAGCAAGAACCTATAGCTTGTTTTAAGGAATGCATTACGGCATTAGCCAATTACCTACTGGACGAAGTACCTAATGCAGATTTGGTGGGACTGAGAATCCGCAACACCGAGAATGTGCAGGATAAAGTGGTTGGCATTAGTTTGCGCCGCCATGACCTGTTCAAACCTGATGTGGTCTGGGACGTGCTTCGGAAAGTCATTCAGAGCAATGCTAGGTTTTGTCTGACTGACCGTCTTGAAGTGCATTTGGACCATGTGATGACGCCTGTTGGTAATGGCAAAGGGGCTGAGAAGACGAAAGGGCGGACTTTAAATGTCGCGAGTTCAATTAAGAGGGGCATTGTTGTTGTAAAAGCGGCATTTCTATGTTTGGCTCATGCACTTGCAATCGCTATGCCCAGAGTTAAGGGGCACCCTAAGTAGAAATCATATAACAATAGGTATGGACTGAAAAAACCTGATGAATCCTTGAAGGCTTCCGGTGTTGATTTAACTAATGGCGGAGGTCTTGAAGAACTTCGACAGTTTCAGAAATACCATTCGGACTATAAAATTGTCGTGTTTGATGGACTTAGCCATGATAGGCTATATTCAGTGGAAAATCCCTTTCGGCCAAGAAATTGTATCTACTATACGGTGGGCACTATAATGTAATTACTAACATTAAAGCCGCCATGGCGAAAAAGTACAAATGTAGCGCGTGTGACAATCTCTACTACAAGTCACACAAATACGAGAAAGCTTGTTCTCTGTGTAATGCAACACCACCCTGTACTAAAAATCAGACCAAGCGTTGTAGTACATGCAACAGGGACTTTCTGGGTGAGAAACGCATTCAGAATCATTTGAACGTCAAAGTGAAAGCAAACTAGTCTTTCAGTGGAGATATACCGAAATTGTAATTATTTGGTAAATGGTGATTCTAAATATTAATGTTTCAAGAAATTTCGTAATTACTGGTATAAGAAGCAACCGTCTGGTCATTTTTGCTACTTGGTTCCACTGAAACCTAGCATGCTATGTATGTTTTCTTTGATAAGGTTTCCACGCAAGACCATGAAAACCATGTTGGGTCTTTTGGGCATATTCCAAACTTGATATGTGCTCAGCAAATGTGTTCAAAATGTGAAGCCGTGGACGATTTGACAATTAATTGTTAATAGTGTGGTAAGCGAACCCACGTGTTTTGGGAGGATTCCGTGGGCAAATTTATTGATTATCTTCGGCTGTTCAGACCATTCGCAGATAGGTTTTATGCCATTTCTCAAAAGTCTAGTGGATTCGACGCACAGTTTGGCTGCGCAGGTTTTTGGAACTGAGATGGGTGCCTCAATTGATAACGGACGGTTCTAAAATTCTTAGCAAGTGTGTGGAGAACCTTCCTTCTTTATTCATTAAATTTTTTGCCCATAGGCTTAAAGAGCATGCCCAAGACATTCGACTTCACATGCAAGAAGGGGTATTACCCCACTTTTTCAACACGGCCGAGATTTTGGAATATGTGGGCTCTTAACCCGAACGCAAGTACTATGGGGCAAACTAGATGTCAGGTGATGAGCGAGCCAAATTTTTGGAATGGTATGGAGAACAAAAAGACAACATTTTCCATAATAAGGGAGAGCTCTTGACCTACTGCATCGAGGACGTCAGTGTACTGAGTGAGGCATGCTGTTTTCTTCGAAACTTGTTTTTGGATTAGGTTGAGATGGGCCCCATTCGGCAAGTCATTACAATATCGTCCATTTTCAATAAGGTATTCCGAACCATGTTTTGAAACCTGACACTGTAGGTATTATGTCGAGAGGGGGTTACCGTATGGGAGTCCGCCAATTTGTTGAAGCTCTTCAATGGCTGGCGTACATTGGTCGGACGAGGAACATTGTTACTCATGCCGGCAACGGGAGGGAGGTACATTTGCCTGGGGTACCAAACGTGAAGGTTGATGGGTACTGTCTAGAGACTAATGAGGTTTTCAAGTACCTAGGGTGCTTTTGGCATGGGTGTCCTGCATGTATGCCCTATCGAGACAGGCCCATTGGCAACACTACTGAAACACTGCAGAGCATGTATGAAGGGACGATGACGAGGTTACAACAAATAAAAGATGTAGATTATATCGTGTCGGTCAGGGGATGCGAGTTTAGAATATTGCTGCTCCAAAATTCAGGCCTTGAATGCCAACTTAGTTCGCATCCCTATGTGAAGAACTCTCCTATTAATATTCGGGATGCCTTGTGCGGGGGTAAAACCGAAGTCACCAAAACGTATTACAGTGTCGAACAGGGGGAGGAAATACGGTATGTGAATGTTATCAGTCTGTACCCCTACATTTGTAAATATGGTAAGTATCTTGTGGGTCTCCCTAAAGTGTACGTGGGTGCAGACTGTCCCCCTGGTGGTTTGGAGAGGGGATTATAAAATGTAAGATTCTGTCTTCTAGAAAACTCTGTCATCAAGATCTTAATTCAAAAGCAACCCTAAACTGATGTTCCCAATGTGTTCTGCTTGTACTGACGCCATGAACCAAGGTCACAGTACACACTGTGATTAGAAAAGGTGTATATTTGAAACATGAGTAGTGGAAGAGTTCCGCAAAGCTGTAGAGATGGGGTATAATTTAGTGCAAGTGTTTGAAGTTTGCGAATATACAGTGCCGTGCTTTGACAAAGGTTCCAATTAAAGGAGACCTTTTTGCAGAGTAGGTCAACATGTTCCTGAAATTAAAACAGGAATCATCCGACTACCCATTCTGGGTTCAGAGTGAGGCCGACGAGGACAGATACATAGAGGAAAACCTGCGTGCAGAGGGAATTGTTCTAGACAAGGCATCTATTTCTAAATATGCGGGACAACGAACTTTGGCGAAGCTGAAATTAAACTCAATGTAGGGAAAATGGGCTCAGAACCAAAACAAGGAACAGACAACCATTGTAACCTCAGAGAAATAGTTTTACGAGCTCTTGAGACGTCCGGATACTGATGTTACAAACTTTATATTGCCGCACGATGACGCGGCATGGATATCGTGAAAGTTTTCCGAGGATAACGTAGCCGAAGGGAAGAATGTTAACGTGGTAGTTGTTCCTTACGTAACAACCCGGGCTCGGCTTAAACGTACACACCATTGCATGTTCACAATCATAGGAAGATCAAAACGAAACATGATAGTGTAGTCGTCTCGGATCCTGAGACAAAGGTGTACAAGGTCGTCTTTAAGAAGCGCCGGCTTGTGGACGGTTTTGACACTTTGACATATGGGTATGATTAATTTGTTTATATATTTTATTTATATTTATTTATTTATATTTTATTTATTTATTTATGCCGTGATCAGGTCCAATTTATTTATTGAAGCTGGTACAGGGTGAAATTCATTTTTTGGTAGTGATTAGGTTAAGTATAAAGTATAATGGACTTAAAGTTTTAACAGAAACAATTATAAACCCTGTAATTGCCATTCTTTCATAGTAACCATGTCAGTGAAAGGTAACTCTGACTTTGCAACACTCGAGCATGTTTATGTTCATACAGATATTATCAAACAAAATTTCGTTGGTGATTCTTACGTGATACTATTTACTTCCTTACACTCTCCATCGACCACAGGATACCATAGTCTTAACTTCCCAATGTACAGGCCAGTGGAACACTCCTTTATAGAGTTGATAGCGATTTGTCTAGTTACAAAGACTGGTGAAGATGTGGTGTTTGACAGCAGTGATATTCCGTGCCTTGTAATATTACACTTTAAAAAGAAGTCCTCACCTCAAAAATCTCAGTTTGTCAGTTAAAGTTACTAGGTACTACATAAATCAAGGCGGAGGCGGAGAAATATATCCTGTGTACAGGGCTACTTTCAGGCTGCAGAAAAGTAACGGAGTAGGATCTTCCGAGGCCTCTTCCGTTTTTTAAACATCTGTTGTATTCAGGGGCAAAGTCTGTAGGAAAAGAGGCCTTAAAAACTGGTTCCAATATAATAACAGATATACTCAATAAGGAACCGGAAAAACTGTTGGTTGTATTTTCAAAAATCGTTTTGTTGAAGGAAAGAATAACCTTGAAGAAAAAATTAAAAGATGAACGGGTCTGGCTTGGGGTTAAAAAGGAAGCGTAAGCCGAGAAAGGCTCAGTCTCAAAGTAAGCGCAGGGAGGTAAAGGACATTTTTGCAGAGAAGAAGAAGATGAAATAATTGAGTGTTTAAAATCGGTGCTGGACTTCTTCCTCAAGCCAAGCCTACAAACATCTGTCGTCAACAGTCACACCGTTACACATACGCCTATTACCCAGCAGACAATCCTGCTCAGTTGGAGTTTAATTGCTAGGGGTATAACGATTACTATATTGATATAAATTCTCTGTTCTATTCTTACGCATCCATCTTCTAAAAATTGATGGATCAGATATAGAAAGTGCTGAGTCAAACACAGTTGGCTGTGTCAATAATTTGGCGCATTCCATGTTTAGTTCTTTCAGTGTCTCGTTAAACCGTCAACCTATAACTCTTCACGAGACTCACTACCATTTCGAGGCGTACCTTGAAAAGCTTTGAAACTATGGTTTTGATGCGTCTGGCACGCATCTAGTGTCTAATTTCTGGTTCCTCGATTAGCCTACCAGCGATGGATCACTGAAAGCCAAGAGTGGTTACAACACGATTAAATTACTTCAGCAATAGTCAAATTATAGAGCTATGTGGAAGGCTCCTTGCTGACTTGTTCAATTCCGATAGAATGCAAACTGATGGTGTAGGTATGAACATTAAACTTACACGTGCACCAGAATGTTTCTATCTTTTGTCACCTTCAGTCGATACCAAAGTGCGTATAAAGGTTTTAGACGCTACTCTTTTCATCACACAGTTCTCATTCAAGACACGTCTTCTTCTAGCTCACGCTAATATTTTGGGTATGAAACGTAAACACATTATCCTGTTACACACTCAGATCAAACTTTTACTGCGAGTATTGGGGCCCAGCATGTCTCTATCGATAATACATTCCTAGGAATAATTCCCGACAGGATTCTCATAGCAATGGTTAAAACACTGCATTCGTTGTTTCTGCCAGTACAAATCCATTACACTTTCATCATTATGAAATGAAACATCTTGTGTTGTAAGTAAATGGATTTCAGCACCCTTCTTAGCCACTCACAATGGATTGTGCTTCGTTCTTTGGAGCTACCAGAGCTTACAAAACAGTATTTTCAAGTATGGATATACACCACGATGACCGTGCACACACGATTAGTCTGGAAATGTACACTAATTGTTTCTACGTTTTAGGCTTTGACGTAACACCAGACAGAGAAGCTGAAGAAGAACATATAAGACTGCCCCGTCAAGGAAATGTGCGCATTGAGACACGCTTAAAAAACCACCAACAAAACTCGTCACGTGCATTTTGTATACTGAATTCCCCGGGCACGTCGAAATTGACAACTCCAGAAACGTCAGAGTCACAAATCAATAAAGTTTTATAAACATGTAAAGCATTTTCAAGAAGTTTTTCCAATAGATCTTTTACTGTCCACACTTATAAAACCCTCGATAATTATCTTCAATCTCGTCAAGCATTACATGCCCGGTTCACATTGCGTAGCTGTCTGTTTTTTTCGATACTGGGTACGCTGGATATTTTGATTCGTACGGCCTACCAACATACAAACTCGAAATCTTAGCATACCTCCAGCGCCACTCAATGTCTTGGACATTTAACCGCCACAGACTACAGGGTTTACGGACGAATGTTTGCGGACATTACTGCCGTATCTACGCTCTCCACAGAGCAAGAGGACTATCCATGACGTCATTTGTGAACATGTTTCAACCTGCTCGCTACACCTGCTACGATATAAAGGCAGAGGGCTTTTTCGTGTTCAGATTGGGGAGTGTCCTGCTTGCGGCCGGTTGGAGCAGCAGCAGCATTCGTGCAAGTCACAGGTGTACATAAAGGTACGTACACTCACATTTATCAGTCCCCAGATTGCGGAGCAGTCACTTCAGTGATGCTGCACGAGGAGTTGAGTAAAGATTCGAGGTTCAGCGACCCGTGAGAGAACAGGTTATTATGACTGCTTGATTCTTCGACTCCACTAGGACAGCGAGCGCGGAAGCTGGTTCTTAATGGTATTTTGGTACCCGCTCACACGGCTGCAAGTCGGTCAGGAGTCTAGTGTCCGGTGTTGTGAATGGAAGCTCCTGTCGAAACATCATGCACAGGCAGGAGGAATTGGCCTTTATCAAGGCTATTTCCAAGGCTATGTCTCGACGGAATTAGCTGGTGGTGCTTGCTAGGAGCCGCGGGACTACGTCCGTAGGTGTAACCAGAGCCTCCCACCGACCACACAGTCATCTCGTGGGCAAGGGCAAAGCCAACGAGCTAGCAAGCTCGAGCGACTTGTCTGAGCCAGCCAACAGGCGTCCAGAACCTGGCGCTGGTTCCGCGCCTCTGCCCGCGACCTTTACTGTTACGGGCGAAATAGTTGCAGTCGGCAGGCGGAAAATATGGTCCCCAGGGAGGGGTGAGGTACGCGGATGTTTTGGTGGGGCACGTCGCCCCTTTTCAGGCAAGTGGGTCGCTCAAACCCACAACAACAGATTCAGACCTGTCTGGACCCGCTGTCTCATCCGAGAATAGACGCAAGTCTAGCGACATGTTCGGGCCTCTGATTGACAAGCTGCGTTGCCCCACTCAAAACGCCCTGGTGACCAACACCTTACTAGCAGGGGAGCATCCTTATAAGACGCCCATTTTTCTTTAAGGGGTTAGTGACGTCCGTACATTCCTGGCCTGTTGGCGGGCATGTTAACCTGGCGGACTGATGGCCCAACTAAAGGCCGAGAATCTGATGATCGGCGCAACAACCGCCAACGGCTTCAGAGCCGCGGTCAGCGCACTGCGGTTCCTAAATGGAGTAGAGGTTGAGTTTCCACACCTTCACGCTCCCGGTGTATCGATGCGTGCTGCTTCTGGTTAAGAACCTGGGCAGAGGTATGCCTGAGCGCGTCGTCAGTGAGGAGGTCGAGCCCCTGGGCATTCATATCCAAGGGAGTCACACAGCTGCGTTTCGGCTGTCGTGACCAGGACCCCACCAAAACCGCCCTTACACCCCACACTTAATAGTATCAGAGGTGCGAGGACCTGAGGTGATCAGAGTGCGATCAATCCCCGTACTCTGCGGCTTGCGAGTGTCGACGGAGTCGTACGTGATTCAAAGGGCCCCTTGCAATACAAGCCATCCAAGCACTTTGTACACACACAGCGTAACTACGGATACGCACCCCGGTGCGTCGAGTGTGGGTGCTCCCACCTCTCCGGTGAATGTTCTTCCCAGCGAGAGCAGTTACAGCGTTCTGGTTGCTGAGGAAACCACACGGCGAAGTACTGTGGCTATATTAAGTGGAAAGAAGCGAATGCGGTACTTGCAAAGGACGCGCCCAAACGCTCCGATAAGAAAGCAGCCACGGTCCAACCTGCCTCTCCGAAAGCTCGGGGGGCTGTACCCTCTGCCAAGAAGATGGACCTGGACGAGGGGTGGAATAACGTCGTCAGAGTGTGCGCGTTGACAAAACCACCACCACCACTTCACCCATTAATCAAAATCACGCTACTCAACCGGTCACGGAGGTGCCCAAGCAGCCTAAAGTGACCGCCAGCAGGAAGACGGCCAGGCCTAAGAAGCCTGAGTCGAAATTTTCAGCAGTTACTAAACCGCCTGCTGGGAAGCTAAAGAAGAAAGCAGGCGCGAGTGTCAAAACCGCGGCTGTCAAACCCACGACACCCGACCTGGTGGTCCCCAGCCGAAGCCCCACTTCCCCACTAGAAGTAATCTCTGATTTTCTAGAAAACCTTCCCCTCCAACAATGTGTGGAACTGACTTGTCGGTTCCTCACATCCATCTCCTACCTACCCACAGGGGCAGTACGCCCTCGCGCTGTCCTGAAAACCGTTGTTCTGTGAGTGGCCGAATGTGACAGCACGCCCTAGGAGGACGGAAATGTTTAGAGCCCTGCGCTTCGCCTGCTGGAATGCGGTCAGAATGCGCGGCAAGAAACTTGAACTGGAGCATTTTCTAAACCAGCACGGTGTCGATACTGGTCTATTAAACGAGACCTTCCTTACGGCTTGCCAATTATATATGCCACCGCACAGACAGACTGACAGCGGGGGCGGTACAACCATCATGATCTTCCGTGGTATTATCGACAACACAGTGCCTATTCTGTGCCCAACCCATTTGGAGACTACTGCCATTCAAGTCTTATTAGCCGGCAAAACGCTGAAAATCCTTGCGGTTTACCTTTCGCTTTCCCCCCATTGTTCGGAGCGGACCTGACCGCCTTTTTCGGCGGGGGGCTGCCGCTCTTGTTGGCCGGCGACCTCCACGCCAACCACGTGGGCTGGAACTCGCGGCTGATCACGAGACGGGGGAAACTCCTACGTGATTATGCCGACGAGAACTCTTGTCTGGTCTTTGAACCGGACACCCCAAATACCAACCATTACAACCCCTCCGCTACTCCCGTTGTCTTGGACATCGTGATAACCAAGGACCTCACGTTTCCGGTGAATCTGACTTAGTGTTGTGCACTAAGTTCGGACGACTCACGGTAATCTTTAACACTGCGTGTCGCTCATCCCTTTTAACATCCATGCAATAGCCCTGACTTAAGAAGCAATGACTGGGCTAACTTCCAAACTCACTTGGAAGATCAAATTCCTTTCGATCCGGAATTGTACAACGGGATGGCAATCGACACGTAAGAGGAGAACTTCTCCGGCGCCGTTCTGTAGACACTGGCGGCATATAATCCTAAGTGTCGGCCGCGTGACGACGCGCGGCCTCCGATACCATCTGGCATTCAGGATGAGGTACGCCTGAAGAACAGGCTGGGGAGGCAGTGGCAGGTCAATAGGGACCCCGGTCTGAAAGCTGGTGCCCCCTGGTACATAAGTAGCAGGCAGATACACGAGGACCTGGGTGTTCCGCTGTTAGCCGACCACATCAGAACCCTGGCTGCTTGCTTTGACTCAAAGTTACTTGACGTGAGGAACATCCTAGTACGGCAACTCGGCAGATACTTTCCGTGGACAAGGGTTGACCCTACCGCCTGATGTGAAAGCCAAGGGCGCCATGGGCCAACAGGCCAAGGCAGGCCATCGCCTGCGATGGCCATGTCGGCTATACGAATCGCGTTAGGCGCTGAACGACCGAGAGCCATTCGTCTAACCTGACTGAGGTTTTCCGTGATTATCTCGGTTGTATGGTAAGTGCCAAGGTATATGATGCAAAGTCGGTGAACGGCCCGCACTCCACCCAGGCGCGGCAGCTTCACCTAAGCGCCTGGAAAAGTCGCATACCCCCATTTTGCGACAGAGCCACTCTGGGATCAGAACACAGACAGCCAACCACGAAAAGTTTATCTCTTCCATAATTAGTCCTGGGCCACTTAGGCACTATTCTTTCCAAGATCATTTAAGGCCCCCAGCCTGACTTCAGTATCGTTAGTGTAAGCCTATTTCCCTGTTAGAGATAAGGTGTCTGTTATCTAGCCCAGCTATGCTATCAAATGCAGGAATGGCTAATAGACAGGGGGATGACGACTTGTGCTTCGCGCAAGACTCTGCCCCCAGTTAGAAATTTGACTTGGCTTGGCTTGGCTTGACATTATTCAGTCAGTAATGTCTCTCCTAGTGATTGAATTCACCTACTTGGAAAGGCGGGTTTTCTAACTCCTGGTCAAAGGGTTGTCAGTTGTCGACTTCCACAATAACAGGGTCTCATCATGCATATTTAAGAGACCGTACTGCTTGGGATAGTACCAGTGTTTAAAGCTTGAATGATTCAAGCTATTGACCACGGGTGTAATTTGAATGATGGTGATGTGTCATTTTCCAAGCTGAAAACTGTACTACATACCAGGCATCATATGATTTTGCAATCTATTGCTTCGGACCTCTTAAAACAATATTTATTAGCAGTCTAATTGACCGTACAGCTATTGATATCACTCAGTTTGGAAGTCATGAATTCGCCAACATAAGTCTGGCTGCCATCAGATGTACGTTTGAATGTCACAACAAGTCTAAACATGTTTTGCATTGCGGACGATCTATTCTTTAGCTCAGTGGCTAAACGTTCTCACTCTTCGTCTACAGTACGCAAAGTGCCCGCCTCAACCTGCATTTAATTGATGTTTTTCTGATGTGGTCGTTATTTCGACGTAGCTACTTTCTCAGCGAGCAAGAGACAAAGTACGTTTCCTTCTACCTGAGTGATGACCTCAAATCGCAAGTGAAGACTGAAACTTCTTCAGGTCATGCGGTGTTGAACGACACACACTGGTTCATTCTGGTGGCATCCAAAAGTGGTATTCCCAAGAGTGAAGTACGCGAACTTCGTTACTCGCGTCATACCCTGTCAGTGTACTGTGGACGGTAGATATACATCACGAGTGAGAAAACTAAAGCGTATCTAAGTAAAAAAGATTGGTCACAACTGATGGATTTTGCGAGTGCTTACATAGACAGGCAAATGATCAAATTCTGCAGACTCCAAGACAGACTGTTAGAGTTGCGCAATATGTGTGTTGAATCTAAATCCTTTTGTATGCCTCCAAACATAAATGCCATTGATTTCGAAACTTTGTATGATGAACTCGGTAACAGAACAAGTATCTTCAACCGGTCTTATCCCGATGATGACTAAATGTTTACAATTGTGGAAGTAAAATGAATAACCTAAATAGGTTTCACCCTTTCATAGGCCACGAAGGCCCTTAAGGAGAGTAGAAGTATAGCTCTACTCTATTTTAGACTTCGGCACTAGAAGGGGGTGAGGGGTCAGCGTCACGTCCCGGCCGCATCTTATCTCGGGAAAGACCCGGTACCCATTTTACAAGAGGCTGGGTGGGCCTCAAGGTCGGTCTGGAAAGGTGCGGGAAATCTCGCCCACCGGGATTCGATCCCCGGACCGTCTAGCAAGTAGGCAGTCGCTATACCGACTACGCTACCCAGCCCACAAGTGAATTACCTGCATTATATATATTTGTATTTTTAATAAACATTGAATATATTTATAAGCGTGAAGATAAAATAAAGTGTATTTTGTAATAAGTAACTTACATTTTATGTTTATCAATAAAAATGTAAACATTTTTAAATAGAAAAAATGTGTGTTTTTATTTATTCCCCTTCTTACAATAACATATATATCTAGGGTCGGACCGTTTTAGGATGCCTCGGTCGAAGAACCTATTTCCTTTCTTTAAAAAGGGATTCGAACCTACAGCCATATTAAGTAGCAGTAAATTTAAAAGTAACGCTTGCCGCCGTATTGTAAATATCAAGTGTTTAATGTTTAGGTTAGAGCTATATTCAAAATTAAACATTTAAAATTGGCGCCCTGCTAGCCATATTAAAAAATTTAATAATTTAAAATTACCACGCTGCAGCCATATTAAAGCTATAAATTCAAAAACTTAAAAATAGCGCGCATTCGCCATATTAAAAATGGAAATGTTTAAGTTATTTTAAAAGGTCGCGCCCGTCCGCCATGTCTGTTTGGGCGCCACGCTCTCTGGGGCCCAAAATAATTTAAATATCAATAAAAGGGTTAAGGTCGTTCACATATCAATTAGACAATTAGAATAATAATTAAAACAAAATAATTTGTTTATTAGTTAGATCAATTAAGTAAATTTCCAAATAATTTGCATATTAATACACCCATTTGTATATTAATTGAAAGGTTTGAGGTCATTGCGTTTAACCCTTTGATACCCGGAATTTTAACAATAGAAAACCTGCTATACCCGCTTTAAACCTTTGAACCCCGCACAACCCGATTGCTCTCTACTGCCATTAAAGTCAACTAATTTCTAAAATTATCTCCAAATTAATTTTGGTTGTACGAACGTGCTCTGGAGCCACGAATGTAACGTTACACTGACACAACAGCCACAGTATAACAAAACGTAATTTCTCCATTTAGTATTGTGACCACGTTACAAAGCACGCACATATTTCATGAAATGTATAAAACAATCTTGTGGGCCCGGTAGCCCAGTCAGTATAGCGACTGTCTACAGGCTGGACGGTCCGGGATCGAATCCCGGTGGGGCGAGATTTTCCGCACCTGTCCAGACCGGCCCTGAGGCCCACCCAGCCTCCTGTACAATGGGTACCGG
>JGI20166J26741_11431114_pt1 | contig 13785 bp, 3 predicted proteins | sample TergutCu122P5_FD_26741 | JGI IMG/M metagenome (IMG submission 26741)
CGCCGAACCCAGGCTGGTCGGGTCCGGACTCGTTCACGTACACGATCACGGATGAGTTCGGCAACACGGACACGGCGACGGTGAGTATCGTGATCGATCCGTTGGCCACCAACGACTCGGCGGTGACGAAGGTGGACACGCCGGTGGGCGGGACGGTGTTGCCGAACGATCTGGGCACGGGTCTGACCGTGACCTCCAACACCTCACCGACCCATGGCACGGTGACGATGAAGCCGGACGGCACGTACACGTACACGCCGAACCCAGGCTGGTCGGGTCCGGACTCGTTCACGTACACCATCACGGACGTGGACGGGCAGACCTCGACCGCGACCGTCGGCATCATCATCGATCCGCAGGCGGTCGATGATCACAACTCGACGCACATCGACGAGCCGGTGAACGGGACGGTGTTGCCGAACGACGTGGGCACAGGTCTGACCGTGACCTCCAACACCCAACCGTCGCATGGCACGGTGACGATGAAGCCGGACGGGACGTATACCTACACGCCGACGAAGGGCTACTCGGGTCCGGATTCGTTCACGTACTCCATCACGGATGTGGACGGGCAGACGTCGACGGCAACGGTGTACCTCAACGTGGGCCTGAAGGTGGCCGACGACCAGAACCGCACGATCGTGGAGAAGTCGAAGGACGGCGCGACGCTGTTCAACGATGAGGGCACGAGTCTGAGGGTGACGGCGTACGGCCAGCCGCGGCACGGCACGGTAGTGGTCGACCCGGATGGCACGTACACGTACACGCCGGCGAAGGGCTACTCGGGTCCCGACTCGTTCACGTACACGGTGACGGATGCGACGGGTCAGACGGCGACGGCGACCGTGTGGATCACGATCGATCCCCAGGCCTACGACGATTCGACGGCCACGACGATGAATGTGCCGAAGAGCGGCAATCTGCTGCCGAACGACGACGGCACGGGTCTGGTCGTGACCGCCCACACGCAGCCGTCGCACGGCACCGTGGTAGTGAACCCGGACGGGACGTACACGTACACCCCGAACCCGGGCTACACCGGCACGGACACGTTCACCTACACGATCACGGATGTCGACGGGCAGACCTCGACGGCGACGTTCACGATCACCGTGACGGGTCCGCCACCACCGCCGCCGACGCCGCAGGCGAAGACCGGCGGGTTCGTCGGTGCGGTCGACGGGTCCGGGTGGGCGGGCGCCGGTCTCGCTCTGCTCGCGGGTGCGACAGTCCTTGTCATGGCAATGAGGCGCCGGTTGTCGACGGCGCGGTAGCGGGTCCCATCCCCAGGGAGGCCGACCGTCGGGCGGAGACGCGCGGCGGTCGGCCCCGCCACGAGCGGAGAGGGGGGAGCGCACCTGGGCTCGACGTGCATCGGCCGGGAGCTGGACCAGATGTTGAGACATCTGGCCGGCCCGTCCCCGGCCTCTCGCCCCGCGGTGCGGCAGGAGGGAACGGAGTCGGTCCATAGCCGAATAACAAGCCATGATGCTGGCAGGACTGACCGGATAGGTCGCCCACCGCAGCGGTGCCGCTCGGCGGCATGGGCCACTAATTTCGCGCGCCACCCCACGATCTTGCGCGCCGAAGCTTGACGCGGTCCGCCGGACACGATAACGTCGTCCTCGACAGTGTCCGGCCGCCCGGCCTCGCCCCCGACGCTGACGACTCCGGTCATACCCGCCCGGAAGGAGTCCCCCGTGCGTCGCATCGTTGCACTTCGTCATGCTCTGTCCCTCACCGTCTCAGCCGGGCTGATCGCCGCCGGCTTCCTTGGCCTCGCGGCGGCGCCCGCGCGCGCGGCCAGCCCCGACCCGTTCGACCTCCAGACGCCGTGGGTGTTCGTCGCGCAGTCCGTGACGGCGGCGAACTACGCGGTGGGATCACCGGAGCGGCAGATCGTGGCCGCGTGTCCGGGCGGCTCCGGTTCCCAGCTCTACCGGGCGATCCAGGTGTTCGACGCCGCCACCGGCACGATGTCCGTGCAGTTCACGACGATCGGCCCCCCGAGTTGCGTGCACTACAACGCCATCGGCTTCAATACCAACGACGGCTACGTCTACGGCATCAGCACGAGCAACACCGGCGGCATCGGGTACGACCACCTCGTCCGCGTGGACTCCGGCGGTGTCGTCACCGATCTGGGGGCGGTCAATCTGCCGCTCGATCCGAATAACGGGCCTACCACGCGGTACACGTACAACGTGGGGTCGTTCGCCTGGGTCCCCGACGCGCGGTCGTCGACCCCCTGCCCCGACAACCCGGGGCAGATGTGCTCCTACGCGTTCGTCGTGACGACGGGCTCCAACCCCGCCGGGAACGGCAACCAGCCCAAGCCGATGTGCGCGATCGTGTTCCCGCCGGGCTACGACTCGAACACCGGACAGCCACCGCTGCAGACGTCCTGCACGACGACCTCTATCGACAACGTCGCGGACTGGGTGCAGGCGTTCGGTTACCTGTGGACCTTCAACACCAACAGCGCGAACCCGAATTCGCCTTCGCTGGATCGGTTGGCGCCCTCGATCGACGCCGCGGGGAAGTTCACCGCGCCGCTCACGCGCTACAAGCTGGGCGGCAACTGGGGCAAGGCCGGCCAGGGCGCGGGCAGCTTCGGCGCCCAGTGGGTGTACGGCAACGGCAACATCGGCCTGTCCGACAACGACCAGGGTTGGGTCTATCAGGTTGAGCTGACGGCGGCGGACGGCAGCCCGTACGTCGATGGCACGCCCACGATCACGATCATCGGCCAGCGGATCAAGGGCCCGAGCTCGAACGGCAACGACGGCACGAGCGCGCCGGGCGCGCCGGTCGACATGGGCGTGACCAAGACCATCGTGGCAACCACGGGCGTCACGCCCGACCGGGGCTTCAACCCGGGCGCCACGCTGACGTACGAGTTGAAGGTGTACAACAACGGCTGGGGTGACTCCAGCGGCTTCATGCTGGACGACATGATCCCGAATCCGGGCGGGTCGACGACGATCGATCCGGCCACCGGCGCCCCCACCGGCGTGGTCGTGACGCCCGACAACTCGAACGTCATCTGCGGGTTCCCGGCGAAGGACGGCAACCTGCACTGCGTCGGCGGCACGTCCACCCCGAGCCTCGACCCGGTCGTCACGATCACCGTGACGGTGCCGACGCCGACCGACGCGGCGACGTGCCTCACGAACACGGCGGACGTGCTCGGCAACGAGATGGAGCCGCTGCGCACGGCGGATGCGTCCGACCCGAGTTACCACATTCTCACGCCGGCGTTCCTGCCGAACACCGCCAGCGTGCAGATCTGCCCGACGCTGCTGCATCTGACCAAGGCCGTCGCCACCGGTGCGACCGATCCGGTCACGGGCGACCCCGTCTACGACCACGTCGGCCAGTTGCTGACGTACACGTTCACGGTGTCGAACTCGGGCACGACCGCGGACCAGGACCTGGTGAACGTCAACATCGCGGACACGGGCGTGCTGGGTGTCACGGCGACGCAGTGCACGGTGGACCAGACGGGGGTCACGTATCCCAACGGCTCGATCCCGCTCGCGCACGGGCAGTCGGCGACGTGTGATGCCGCCATCGATCCGGCCGGGAACTACACCTGGGAGGTGGTGCAGGCCGACCTCGACGCGGGGGCGGTGACCAACACGGCGCACGCCACCGGTAGCCCCGCCTCCGACCCGGGCAGTACCCTGAAGGCGGAGGCCGACGCGAAGGCGACGGCCACGGCCGTGCAGGAACCTATGCTGAGCATCACCAAGGTGGCCTCGACCACGACGGTGGCGAAGGCGGGCGACGTGGTGACGTACACGTTCCTCGTCTCCAACCCCGGCAACGTCACGCTCACGAACGTCACGATCACCGACAGCGGTGTCGCCGGGGGGACCGGCACACTCACACCGGCGAAGGGCACGGTGCTCGTGTGCAAGGCGACGCTGGCCGCCGGCGCGGTGGACGTGCCGTGCGACGCGACGGCGACGGTGACCTACACGGTCAGCCAGGCCGACATCGACGCCATGGCGCCGCTGGTGAACGCGGCGATCGGCTCGGCGAAGGACACCAACGGCGGCGATGTGCCGGCCGCGGAGAAGACCGCCACGGTGACGCCGGCGCCGATACCGGAGCTCACGATCAAGAAGTCCGCCGACCGGTTGACGCTGGTGAAGGACCAGGTCATCACCTACTCGTTCGAGGTGACGAACGGCCCCGTGAAGCTGACCAACGTCGCCGTGGTCGACCCGCCGGTCAGTTTCTCCGGCGCCGGCACGCTCGGCCCGGTGACCTGCCCCAAGACGACGCTGGGCGCCTATGAGAAGATGATCTGCCGGGCGCAATACACCGTGCAGCAGGCCGACGTCGACGCCGGGACGCTGACGAACACGGCGAAGGCGACGGGCGTGCCCCCGCAGGCGCCCGGCGTGCCCGGCGGCGCGCCGATCCTCTCCGACCCGTCCCCGTATGCACTGCCGGGCGACGCGAAGCCGTCGCTCGCGATCGAGAAGCGCGCCGACAAGACCGACCTGGTGCTCGGCGAGACGGTGACGTACTCCTACACGCTGACGAACACCGGCCCGCTGACGCTGCACGGCATCGTCGTGACGGATGATCCGGCCTCGTTCACCGGCGTCGGCACGCTGTCGCCGATCGACTGTGGCGGCCTGACGGACCTCGCCCCTCTGGCGTCCCACGTCTGCACCGCCACCTACGTGGTACAGCAGGCGGACGTGAACGCGAAGGTGCTGGTGAACACGGCCTCGGCGACCGGCCTGGCCCCCGACAACACCAGCGTGCCGTCGGGTCCGGCGACGGCACGGATCACCCGCGTGGCCCCGCCGAGCCTGACCCTGACGAAGACGGCCGACCCGGCCACGGTGACCAAGGCTGGTGATGTGGTGACGTTCCACTTCACCGTGTCCAACACCGGGCCGGTGCCGCTGACGAACGTCATGATCACCGACGCGGGCGTCACAGGCGGTGAGGCCGCCGTGGCGCCGGCCACCCCCGTGCTGTGCGTCGCCACGCTGGACGTCGGTGCGAAGGATGTGCCCTGCCAGGGGACCTTCACCTACAAGACCACGCAAACCGACATCGACAAGGGCGCCACGCTCGTGAACACCGCGACCGCGACGGGCAAGGAGCCGCTCGGCGCGACGGTGAATTCCGCGCCGGCGACGGTACCGATCGCCGTGGTGCCCGTGAAGGGGATCACCCTCGACAAGACGGCCGACACGAAGGATCTGGTGCTCGGCCAGATCGTGACCTACTTCTTCACCGTGAAGAACGCGGGCACGGTGACGCTTTCCGGGGTGAAGATCAACGAGACCAAGTTCACCGGCGCCGGCTCGCTCGCGTATCAGGCCGGGTGCCCGGCCGGGTCGCTTGCACCGGGGGCGACCGTCATCTGCACCGCGAAGTACACCGTGCAGCAGGCGGACGTCGACGCGGGCGTGCTCATCAACGACGCGACCGCGTCCGGCGTGGCCCCGCCGCCGCCCGGACGGACGACGGGCGACACGGTGGTGTCGCCGGTGGCCGAGGCGAAGCTGCCGAGCACCCCGCTGCCGAGCCTGGGGCTCGTCAAGACGGCCGACAAGCAGAGTCTGGTCGTCGGGGAGACTGTGACCTTCTGGTTCACGGTGACGAACACCGGCAACGTGACCGTGAAGGACATCACGATCGTCGAGGGCACGTTCAGCGGATCGAACACGCTGTCCCCGATCGACTGCGGCGGCCCGCTCACGCTGACGCCGGCGCAGTATCACACCTGCTCGGCGACGTACGTGGTGTCGCAGGGCGATGCGGACGTCGGCGCGTTGAACAACACGGCGACGGCAAAGGGCACGGCCCCCGACAATTCGCCGGTGGTGTCGGATCCGGGGATCGCCGTGGTGCCCCGTACGGCACCGCCGAGCCTGAGCATCGCGAAGAAGGCCGACGTCACGTCGGCCAAGGCGGGTGACACGATCACCTACTCCTTCCTGGTGACCAACACCGGGCAGGCGAGCCTGTCCAACGTCAAGATCGGCGAGACGGCGTTTACGGGGACCGGCACGATGTCCGCCGTGACCTGCCCGACGACGGGTCTGGTCGCCGGCCAGGCGATGACCTGCACCGCCACCTACGTGGTGAAGGCCGAGGACGTGGCGGCCGGCTCGTCGCTGACGAACACGGCTGTCGCGTCCGCGATCGACCCGCAGGGCAAGCCGGTGACCTCGGAGGCGTCGTCGGCGCTCGTTGCGCTCGTCGCCCCGCCGGCGCCGCCGGCGGTCGTGGTGCCGGCCGGTGGTGCCGTCGGCCCGCAGGATGCCGGGATCATGGGCGTGCTGGTCGGCACGCTCGGCCTGCTGGGGACCGTGCTCGCCTGGGGTGGCCGGGTGGTGCGGCGCCGCGAGGACGCCTGACATCGTGGGGCGACCCGCTGGCCGAGCTCGTCGAAGCCAGCGGGCGCCCACGGCACCCGGGCGCCGGTTGAGCGTGTCGAAACCACCGCTGAGGGCGGAGTGGTGTGGCTTCGCCCAGCTCACGGGTCGCGACGGGGTCGCTGTCTTCGACAGACGCTAGGCTGATCGCGTGGGCGGGCAGCGTCGTCCCGCCGGTCGGGAGGGACGCGAGCCATGGGGGACGCGGAGTGCGTGATCGTCGGGGCCGGGCTGTTCGGCCTGACGGTGGCGGAGCGGCTGGCGAGTGCCGGCGTGAGCGTCGTCGTCGTCGAGCGGCGTAGCCACCTCGGCGGGAACGCCGCGAGCCTACGGGAGCCGACCACGGGCATCGAGGTGCACCGCTACGGCGCGCACCTGTTCCACACGTCCAACGAGCGGGCGTGGGCGTACGCGAACCGCTTCACGGGGTTCACGAACTACGTCCACCGGGTGTTCACCGTCCACGCCGGGGTCGTCTACCCGCTGCCGGTGAACCTGCAGACGATCAACCAGTTCTTCGGGGCAGCGTATTCGCCGGATGAGGCGCGGGCGCTCGTCGCCGAGCAGGCGTCGGAGATGGCGGGTCGGGTGCCGTCAAACTTCGTCGAGCAGGGCATCTCGCTGATCGGGCGGCCGTTGTACGAGGCGTTCTTCCGCGACTACACGGCGAAGCAGTGGCAGACGCCTGCGGAGCAGCTGCCGGCGAGCGTCGCGGCGCGGCTGCCGGTGCGCTACACCTACGACTCGCGCTACTTCAACGACACGCACGAGGGCCTGCCCGTCGACGGGTACGACGCCTGGTTCGAGCGGATGGCCGACCACCCCCGCATCGACGTCCGGCTGAACACCGACTTCTTCGACGCCAGCCAGCCCGTGAGTCGCGACGCCTGCGCCGGCCAGGTGCCGGTCGTCTACACCGGCCCTCTCGACCGCTACTTCGACCGGGCTGCCGGGGCGTTGTCGTGGCGGACGATCGACCTGGCGCAGGAGATCCTGCCGGTGGGGGACTTCCAGGGGACGGCCGTGATGAACTACGCCGACCTCGACGTGCCGTGGACCCGCATCCTGGAGTTCCGCCACTTCAACCCCGAGCGCGGCTATCCCGCCGACGCGACCGTGATCACCCGGGAGTACTCGCGCGCCGCGACCCCCGACGACGAGCCCTACTACCCGGTGAACACCCCGGCCGACGCGGCGCTGCTGACGGAATACCGCGAGCACGCCTCGGCGCTGCCGCGGGTGTTCTTCGGCGGCCGTCTGGGCACGTACGCCTACTACGACATGGACAGGACCATCGCCGCGGCGATCGAGCTGGTGGACACCCGGCTCGCGCCGCTGTGGCGTCTCCCCGCCGTTGGGTGAGCCCGTCGAGGCCTGAGGGCCCCGGCGCTGCCCGGGCCAAGATCCTGCGTTCCGCAGGCCGAGTCTTCGCGGGCGGGCGTGTCGCCTGGTTACACCGGGCGTCGGGAGGGGTGGGGGAGTTCGGCCCGGGCCCGCCCGGCGGTCGGCGCCAGCCCGTATAGTGGTGCTGCTGGGTGGAGCAGGCCACAGGGCGTGAAACTGCCCGGCGGTTCTGCGTGCCAGAGGCGGCCGGTCATGCCCCGTCCCCGAGGCACCGGGCCGACAACATCTACCTACCGAGTCGGGATGTGCGCGAATGAACCACCACGCTGAGTCAGAAACCACCGCAGCCGCGACGGCGGGCACCGAGGCCCGGGCGGCGGTACCCCGGCGGGCCAACCAGCCGAAGTACCCCGGCGTGCCGGAGGTGATCAACGGCAACGGGGCGGTCTCCTACGTGATGAAGCACGTCTGTGGCGGCATGATCGGCTACCCGATCACCCCGTCGACGGAGATCTCGGAGAACTTCGAGGCGGCCCGCGCGGAGGGCCAGCTGAACGTGTGGGGACGCCACCCGTTCTTCGTCGAGGCGGAGGGCGAGCACTCCGGCCAGTCGGGCGCGCTCGGCGCGGCGCTGACCGGCGGCAACTACGTCTCCAACGCTTCCAGCGCGCAGGGCGTGCTCTACGGCATGGAGTCGCATTACGTGACCGCCGGGCGCAAGGTCGGCGGGTTCGTGCTCCAGGTCGCGGCGCGCGTCGTGACGAAGGGCAGCCTGAACGTCATGGCCGGACACGACGACGTGTACGCGCTGCTCGGCGCCGGCTACACGGTGGTGTTCGGCTCCAACCCGCAGGAGGCGGCCGACCTGGCCGCGATCGGCTACCGCGGCGCGGCGCTGTCGCTGCTGCCCGTCGCGAACGCGATGGACGGCTTCGCGACGAGCCACGTGATGAGCGAGGTGCTGCTGCCTGAGCCGGAGGCGCTGAAGGAGTACCTCGGCGATCCCATGAGCCGCATCCCGTGCCCGACGGTGGCGCAGGAGATCCTGTTCGGCGCGAAGGGGCGCGTGTTCCAGCTCAAGGCGTGGCTGAAGCGCCACGCGCGCGATTTCCGGCCCGACGACCTCGCGGCGCTCACCGCGCATCTCGACGCCGACCCCGCCGCCATCGAGGCTGACAACGACGCGACGCTGTGCGAGCTGACGCTGGCGTTCGTGCCGGAGACCCTGCGGCGGGCGTGGCGGCGCGCCTGGTTGCACGCCTACCCCCAGGGCACGCGGCAGCTCGTCCCGGCGCTGGTCGACCCCGACAACCCCGGCCTGACCGGCCCCGTGCAGAATCAGCCCGACTTCCAGGCGGGCGAGGCCGACCACCGGACGCACTTCGCCTCGGCTGTGCCGGCGATCATCCGCCAGGCGATGGCCGAATACGGCGAGCTCACCGGGCGGGTCTACAGCCCCGTGATGTGCTACGACACCGACGACGCCGACTACATCATGGTCGGGCTCGGGTCGATCACCGACGACGTCCGTGCGGTGCTGCCGTACCTGCGCTCGCAGGGGATCAAGGCCGGCCTGGTGTCCGTGAAGCTACTGCAGCCGTTCCCCGAGGCGGAGCTGGTCGCCGCGCTGAAGGGTGCGAAGGCCGTCACGGTTCTCGAGCGCTGCGACGACACGGCGCTCACCCGATTCGTGCAGGGCGCGCTGTTCAAGGCCCGCTCGAATGCCGACCGGAAGGATGCCTACCCGGGCATCCCGGTGCTGGACGCGATGCCCGAGGTCGTGACGGCGATCGTTGGCCTGGGCAGCCACGACGTGCAGCCGCGGCACCTGATCGCGGCGTACAAGAGCATGGCGGCGGGCGCCAAGAGCCCGCTGATCTATATCGGCAGCCAGTTCTTCGACCCGAAGGCGACGGGGGCGATGGCGGACCTCCAGGCGAAGCTGAAGGCGGCCTACCCGGAGACGGAGTTGATGGCGCTGACGACCGAGCCGAACCCGCACCTGCTGCCGGACGAGGCGCTGCGCATCCGGTTCCACTCGGTCGGCGGCTACGGCACGATCGCGACCGGCAAGCTGCTCACCGACCTGCTCAGCGGCATGCTGGGCATGCACTCGAAGAGCTCGCCGAAGTACGGCTCGGAGAAGACCGGCGCGCCGACGAACTACTACATCACGCTCAGCCCCGAGCCGGTGCTGCTCACGAACAACGACCTGGAGGACTGCGAGCTCGTGATGAGCCCCGACCACGTCGTGTTCCAGCACACGAACCCGCTGCGGGGCCTGGCGCAGGGCGGCACGTTCATCCTTCAGTCCGACAAGGACCCGCTGGACGTCTGGCGTGACCTGCCGGGCCACGCGCGTCAGTACATCCGCGAGCATGACATCACGTTCTGCGTGATCGACGCGTTCGGCGTCGCGCGCAAGGACGCGCCGAGCCCCGAACTCGAGACCCGCATGATGGGCATCGCGTTCATCGGTGCGATGCTCGCGACGGTGAAGCAGCTGAGCGAGGGCACGACGAGCGAGCAGCGGCGCGAGAAGGTGCGCGCCGAGCTGGTGAAGAAGTTCGGCCGCAAGGGCGAGGCGATCGTCGAGTCGAACATGACCGTTGTCGCCGACGGCATGGCCGCGACGAAGGTCGTCGACTATGACGCGCCCGAGTTCCGCGAGATCGACGCGGCGCCGGTGAGCAAGGCCGCCCGCCGCGGCGTCGGCGTGTCGGCCGCGATGTGCCCGATCTCGACATCGCCGGGGGCGCAGGGGCTGTTCGACCCCGAGTACTACGAGGACCTGATGGCCCGGCCGTTCCGTGAGGGCACCATCGCCGAGTCGCCAGTGCTGCCCGGCATCGGGCTGTTCCTGCCGCCGGGTTCCGGCGCGTTCAAGGCGAAGGGCGTGTTCCGGCGCCAGCGCCCGGTGTTCCACCCCGAGCTGTGCACCGGCTGCATGGAGTGCGTCGTGGTGTGCCCCGATACGGCGATCCCGAACACTGTGCACGAGCTGGCCGACGTGCTCGGCCACGCGATCTCGACCGCCGACGTGACGCCGGCGCAGCGCGACGCTCTCGGGGCCCAGGCGCACGCCTGGGCGGAGGCAGCGCGTGCCGTGCTGCGGGACAAGGCGGACACCTCGTTCGGCGAGGCCGTCGAGCAGACCATCCCGGGCGTGTTCGGCGCCGACAAGGGCCTGGCGACGGCCGCGAAGGCCGTCAGTGCGGTCGTCGGGGAGTTCCCCGTCGCGACGCCGCGGCCGTTCTTCGCGGCGATGGAGAAGTCGGCCCCCGGCAGCGGCGGGCTGTACTCGGTCGTCATCGACCCGTGGAAGTGCACCGGCTGCCTGGAGTGCGTCGACGTGTGCGGCCCGCACGCGCTGACGTCCGCCGACCAAACAGACACGGACAAGGAGGCGATGGAGGCGACGTTCGAGACGCTGACGCAGCTGCCCGTGACGCCGCATCGGTTCTCCGACACGAGCGAGGGCGACCTGAAGCGGATGCTGCTCGACCGTGGGTCGTACTACTCGATGGCCGGCGGCCACGGCGCGTGCCGAGGCTGCGGCGAGGTCACCGCGTCGCACCTGTTCCTATCGCTGGCGCGCAGCGTCGGGCAGGACCGGCGCGCCGCCCACGTCGCCGAACTGGAAGACGTGGTGAACGGCCTGTATGCCAAGCAGCAGACGCTGGCGGCCGGTAGCGACCGGGCCAAGCGGATCGCGGGCCTGCTGGCGGTGCTGGAGGAGCGGCTGTACCGCTACGAGGCCGGGCCGACCGGCAACGGGCCGGCGCCGACCGTTGTGGTGAACTCGACGGGGTGCTCGTCCGTGTACTCCTCGACGATGCCCGCGACGCAGTTCATCGACCCGTGGGTGAACAGCCTGTTCCAGGACGCGCAGCCGTTCGCCGGCGGCGTGTACGAGGGCCTGACGTCCCACTACGCCGTCGAGGTGAAGGCGCTGCGCCAGGCGCACTGTGAGCTGGCCGACGACGAGGCGGGCGCGGCGGCCGTGTCCGACACGCTGCACTGGCACGACTTCACCGAGGCGGAGCGGCTGGTGCTGCCGACCGTGCTGACGATCTCGGGCGACGGCGCGGCCTACGACATCGGGCTCGCGGCGATGAGCCGCATCATGACGCAGGGCACGCCGATCAAGATGCTCGTCATGGACACCGGTGGCTACTCCAACACCGGCGGCCAGGCGTCCACGGCGTCGTTCACCGGCCAGGACTCCGACCTGGCGCGCTACGGCGCTGCTCACGGTGGCAAGGTCGAGACGCGCAAGGAGCTGGGCCTGCTCGCGGCGTTCCACCCGCATGTGTTCGCGTGCAACACCGCAACGGCACAGCACGGGCACTTCCTCGAGTGCGTGATGCGGATGCTCCAGTTCGAGTCGGGCGCGGCGCTTCTGATCGTGAACACGCCATGCAGCACCGAGAACGGCTTCGCCGAGGAGCTGTCCAACAAGCGCAGCCGGTTGGCCGTGGAGTCGCGCATGACGCCGCTGTTCATCCACGACCCGAGCGCCGGCCTGACGCTGAACGAGCGGTTCAGCCTGGAGGGCAACCCCGACATCGACGCGCTGTGGACGACGAGCACGGTGCAGTACGTGGACGACAACGGCCAGGTGGCGCTGCTGTCCACGCCGCTGACCCCGGCCGAGTTCGCGCTCGGTGAGGTGCGGTTCTCCAAGCAGTTCAAGCCGCTGAAGCCGGACGCGGACGGCGTGCCGATCGCCGAGTACATCGATCTGGACGCCGCGGCGCGGGAGGGCAAGACGCCGTTCATCTACGCGACCGACAAGGAGCGGCACCTCATCAAAGTGGCGTGCGCGGCGCCGATCGTGGCGCTGGTCGAGGACCGGAAGCACTACTGGGAGACGCTGAAGTACCTCGCGGGCGTCGGCGTCGGCCCGGCCGGCGATGCCGGTCTGGCGGCCGAGGTGGCGGCGTGGAAGGCCAAGTACGAGCAGTCGCTGGCCGACCGCGAGGCGTCGATGGACGCGATCGCCGACGCGATGGTCACGCTGACCATGGCGAAGGATCCGTCCCAGGTGGAGATCAGCCTCCCCGGCCTGGGCTCAGGTGGCGGTGGATCCGCCCCGGCGGCTCCGGCGGCGAGTGCCCCGGCGGCTGCGGCCGCGGCTCCGCCGGCTCCATCCGGCGCGAAGCCGGCGGTCTGGCTGGACCCGGCGGATGAGCCGAAGTGCACCGATTGCGGCACCTGCTACCAGGATCTGCCGGCGTACTTCGAGAAGACGACGATCATTGTGGACGGGCAGGCGCAGCCGGCGGCGCACTTCAAGCCCGGTTCGCTCGACGGAGTGGAGGTCACACCAGCCATGCTGAAGAAGTTCGAGAAGGTGCGCAACACCTGCGACTCGGAGATCATCCAGGGAGCGCGCCGGTGATCACCCCGCCGGGTGCGGGCGACCAGGTGCGGGCCTGGTTCGAGGCCCAGGAGCGGCTGGCCAGCGAGCAGCGCTCCGTCGAGGCGCTGGGCGCGTCCAAGGCCGTCCAGACGCACATGGCAGCCAAGGCGCTGCTGGAGCGGCGGCTCGTCGCCGATCCGCGGGCGTTCCGCAGCCTGTTCGTCACCTCGGGCATGGAGGCGATCGTCTCGGCGTTCCGTGCCGGCGGACCGCTGACGAAGGCCATGACGGAGCAGATCTGGGACATCCTGCTCGCGGGCGGGGACGGCGCCACGACGCTCATGCGCTACATCTGGCGGCTGCCGGTCGGGCGCAAGCGGTTGTTCATCCAGGGCCTCGACGACCACCTGAGCGACCGCTATCCGCTGTTCAAGGGGTTGTCGGCCGGCTGGCCGGCATCCGTCGCGATTCCGCCGTACATCCGGGAGCCCGACGAGCGCGTCCAGGACTTCGAGCTGGTGAACACCGGCTACCTCGGCTACATGCGCGAGGGGATGAGCCTGCGCGAGGTCGAGCTGATCGTGTGGCTGGAGGCGCTGCGCGACAAGCAGTGCGACGACATGCCGTGCGAGCTGGGCAAGCTGCTCGGCGAGGGGCCGCGCC
>JGI20166J26741_11432225_pt1 | contig 13784 bp, 6 predicted proteins | sample TergutCu122P5_FD_26741 | JGI IMG/M metagenome (IMG submission 26741)
CCCCCCCCGGTTATGTGATTGCATTTTAAAGAAAAATTATACAAAAATGTTACACAGCTATCGACACGCACGCCACTGTACAATGGTGTAACACAGCTCAGCAGTGCAACTTGTTGGGACAACAGCGCTTTTCTGGTTGTTCTCAGACGCAGTTCGAAGTAGTGAAGATTTGTAAACGAATGATCATGTAATACAGGCATGACGATAACGGCGACATCATCTTATTCTTCCGTGTCGCTAATAGTCGAGCTGGGACTGATGTAAGAGTATAAAAGCTACGTTGTTCAGGTTGGCGCTATGACAATGCCAATGCGTCTCGACGACTACAGCAGCGTCGCTGTGAGAGAGAATGCCTAACGCCTGCTACACTAGGGCGCCCACAGACGCTACGGACGCTAGCGAAGGACGGCGCTATGATCGAAAAATTATGGAACGACAGCCGTGGAGGCGCTCACGCGACGTCGCTCCAGAATTGAGATTGTCCCTGACAACGGGCCTTCGTGGCTGTCAACTGGAAACTGCTTGCGGTTAGCACGCGTGTTTCCACACGGCTGTCTTCCAGGGTTGCAGTTTTGCCAATGGCTACGACACCAACACGCTGCAGATGGGTTCTTCCTACACAACATTCTGTGGACATATGAAACGTGTTTTACTCGAATGTTCAATACCCACAACATGCAGAGCTGGGCAAGAGGCAATCCTGATGAAATCCGCGAACGTGAATTGTAAGTTCACTCACCTTCAAAATTTGGACTCGCATCGTTGGTGACATTGTAGTGGACCCGTTAACTGCTATCTCAAAGACCGACCAACGATATCTTAATTCTCTGAACTGTGCGTGATTGCAGGCTTCCGCCGCGAAGTAGATGAGAAATTTGTATTCTTAACCCATGAAGATGGGACCGATAAGTTGTCTCGAAACGTCGGTAAGAAATTAACACTTCTTGCTGCGTAATAACCCAAAGGAGCGCAGATCTATCTCTGTAAACTGCTCTGCGTGCTTCTGGAGGTTGTTCCTGTAGCTGTGAGGCAGAGTATGTGGTTTCAACGCGACTCAGTTTCAGTGAACGACGAGAAAAATTAAAGCAGTGGATTAAAGCGACAAATTCTTGAAGCTCGATCAAGCGTAAGAGGACCGATTTTAAGGTCTTTACGGTCGCCGAATCTAAATCCGATATACTTTTCCCTCTCGGTACATCTGATGGAGAACGTCTACGCAGTCTTTACCGCCAACATTAAAGATACCGCGGCAGAACTTACGGCAGCTGCGACAAATGAACGAAGTCAGTGAATTAATGTGTGTTGGAGAGAGTGTCGTGCGCTACACTGTCCTTAGCGTTGAAATGAAGGGAGGCTTTTGAACGTCTTTCGCAACTACGAGGCAGTTATGGTTTAATAATTTAATACTTCACACCATTTGACAGTGACGTACATATCAGAAAAATAGAGGTCTCAGGACATTAATAAATTAAATCAAATAATAAAATAATACGGTTTAACTACCTCTGTACAGAAAAAAAAATTGATAGCATTTAAAGGACGAGATCCAGTAAGAACTAAAATTGTAATAGATAGCAAAATAGTAGAACAATTAAATTCGTTCAACTATTTAGGAAATATGATATCTTATGAAAAAGAATTGGACACTGATAACAAATTACGTAACTATTTTAAAGTTACAGGTATCATAAATAATGTGTTTAGATCACAAAAACGCTTAAGAAAACAAGAATAAAATTATACTATACATTAGCTCTCCTAATTTTGTTATACGATAGCGAAACGTCGACTATTAAAGCAAGGGACGCCAGAAGAATAACAGCAGCAGAGATGAAATATATGAGAAGAACAGCAGGATACACTTGGACAGACTACAAAACAAATACACAAATACAAAGGAATTAAAAATAACACCAATTTTGGACAAATTACTGGAATGCAAAAGGAACTGGATACAACATGTAAATGGAACGCCTCGCAATAGATTACTCAGGGTAATGAAACACTATTCCACAACCGGCAGAAGGATTCATGGCAGACTTTTGAAGAGACTTCTGGACACATCAGACCGGAACGGGTCAACAAGTGGCCCAACTCCATGACAAATATATGATGATGATGATGATGATGATGAGAATTTCCTTTTTTTTTTATTGCGAACAGCATGACATCAAGAAGACTAGCAAGGATTCAGCGTTGTAACATACCTTCTAAGGACTAAGTATTTTAATGTCCTACAGTCGGTATTAACAAAGTAGCGGATGCTGAATCTTAAGGAAGTCAGAAAGACACTAGCGCCACCTTAACTAAATGGTACAATGATACATGGCGCCAGTTGTTGGATAAAAGTACAACTTTTGTCAGGATAACTGGCTGGAAAAACGTAGAGAGAAGCATTCTTTCTGCTTGAAAATTGTATTTATTTGTAACTAAGGCGCCATTGCAGCTGGGTGTAAACAAGTCTGTACGGATACATACATACAGATGCCCTACACACGTTACGAAGTACAGTTTTGAAATCCATGTAACTGCAGGCATGGCGATGTCAGTCGTTGAGATGATATCGGATAAAATTACGTACACAATTTCTGTATCAAGTAAGAAGTTCGTTCAGAGATTTAATAATAATAATAATAATAATGTTTAAAAGTTCAGTCCATAAAATTTGAATCCACAAAGATTTGCGTGGACGCAAGAGGGGCGCACATTAATCCACAAACTAAATCGCGTATCATGCTGGGTTATAGAGTCACACGATTTGTAAGCCAGGAAGTGTTTGAAATATAAAAATAGACTTCATGAATAATTCCTTGAATTCCTTCTTCATGGCGCTTGTTTGCACCAAGTAAGTCAACGTAATCAGTACACAATTTTGAATCACACTGTGCACATAATGGATACTAATTATCAAATCACATGAAGGATCTCCAAATAAGCTGCGGTTACATCAATTAATTTCATGTTCTCGTTGCCGGTAGCAACAAATGCAAAACATATTTTATATCCATAACATTAATTACTTAGTAAATTAATTATTATTGCTGAAGGTACTTAAAATACAAAACTGCTGAAATGATTAAAACTGCTCTGTTTTTTTAGTAGTCTCAACCAAATCCTGGAACAGGATCTTAAATTGGGCCACGATCGCTTCCTTCTTTTAATCCATAAGCAGCTCACACTTACTCAGCTAATATACCAACTTAATTTCATATTATAGTGCCCATAAGTTCATTACCGTGTTCACAAGAGACAGCCAGTAATCCCAATCCTCAACCAGACCAATCCAATCAATAACGCTTCCATCATATTTGCGTAAGTTCCGTTTTAATATCATTCACTTCCTACTCCCAGACCCCCAAGCAGTCTCTTTCCCCTCAGTTGCCTACCAACATTGTGTTGCGCTCCTTGCTCTCCCAAGAGTGATCTCATCCCACCTAATGTTACCATCCTGACGATATGAAGCAGACAGTACAAATAATTAAGGTTTTCGTGAAAATGTCGACTCCTTCAATATCCTTCTTAATTTCTTATTTACTATAATACCATTATTCGACACTATGTAAAATTAGACTCTACAAACGACATTAACCGTCTGACGACACAATAAATGTACTTTATATATATATATATATATATATATATCCATAGAACAGAGTCTTTCTGGAGCAGCCAACGTGTCCTCAGACAGTAATGAAATTCCTCACATTATGTGGAACCCAAAGGTTCATTCCCGCATTCACAACAATCCATCATCTGTACCTGTCCTAGGCCAGTTCAATTCAGTCCATTCCTCATCCCACTTCTTGAGAATTCGTTTTAATATTATTCTTCCATCTATGCCTACGTTTTCCAAATATACTCTTTCCCTCGTGTTTCCCTACCAGAATCCTTAATGCACCTCACTTCTCCCTCATAAAGCTTACATAGCCCGCCCAACTCATTATTCTTAATTTTATCACCCGAAAACACATATATGTATAAATTAATTTCACAGCTCAATGAGAACGGATTGTGCTTCATTAGAAAGAGAAATTGGCCAATATGTCATAAGTGACCAGTGTCTGTTTAATGTGAGAATTATACTGAACACACAGGTACACTGGGTGGACAGAATGCGGTCTTTAGCTTAAAATTATTCATAATTCCGTGAAGAAACTTGCTGTGGTAATTAATACATCATTATTCCAGTCGGATATAACACTATAAGAACATCAAGGAAAAATTAATGTAATTCTATAAAATATTCATGTGGTATTTTATTAAATATTGGAGCAGATTTTGGCGTCAATCTTGGAGGTACTAATAATAACCACTATTATTCAAAGGGTTGAGTAAACTTCAAATAAATACGTATATAGTAAAAAAGGAGCTAATTTACATAACGTGACTTTGGAGTGCTCTGTCTCTGCATTTTGTTGTGGAAAATTACTGTTACATGTAGTTATGTTGCACATATCCCCTATTTAACATGCAAAACGACGTACAACAGTATATCGGAGACACTGCTGCAAGTTTTAACCTGTTTTCAGTTTCGTCAATTAAAATAAATGCAATCGTAGAACAGAATTATAAATATATAAATATAAGCAATATATAGTCAAACACAACTCAATGATTTTAATAAGGTATGTTTCTTAGATTGTTTCGTTCAACGACATGTTTCGGCTCTAGTTATTAGCCATCTTCAGGTTGATTACTTTTCTTAGGAAGGTAATATACACAATTAGCAATGCCATTGTTATTGTTACCTAAGAGATCTCCTATAACATATAAAAATTTTACACTGATTCCACTGTATGGCAGCATTAAAATTAAATTGGTGGAATTTAATTACATAAAATATTAAAATTATATATAACTGATGTATATACTCCTTATTTAATAGAGGATAACTGTATTATATAACGTCTTAATACAGTTATCCTCTATTAAATAACGAGTACATACATAAATAACCAACGACCAAAACGTAACAAAATATCACCTGTGACACATATTAAATTTAAAACACCTAAATTTTTTAAAACATGATGTTCACTATATCGGGTGCTGTCACAGAAGGTCAACAAACTTCCGATAACTTCCATAGACGTATGTTACATCGTCACAAAATCCACTGCATCAATGAAGAATACAGTTAAATAGAATAATTTTTAGTACCCGCACCACATTACAATACCCTGTAATTTTAATATTCTATATAATTAAATTCCACACCTTAATTTTAATACTGCTATACAGTGGAATCAGTGTTAAAATTTTTATATTTTATACGAGATCTCGTAGGTAAAAATAACAATAGCATTGCTAATTGAATATTTTACCTTACTAAGAAAAGTACGAGGGGGTGCTGATAGGTCCTTAGCCCGACCAGGAAGGAAACAAGTTACAACGGCCAAACTCGGGATTTATTCAACATACTCCCCACGAAGCTCAATACACTTCTTAGCCCGTTGTTCTAACTTTTGCAAGCCACTCAAAAAAATTCAAAATATTGTCCGTCCAACCAGGTCTCCGCTGCAGCAATGTCCTCCGCATCGGACGAAAATTGCGACCTTTCAATTGTCCGACGGGGCCAGATCCGGGGAATAGGGTGATTGATCAAGACAATGGAAATCCAGGTAGGCCAGTTTCTTCTGGGTTGCAAGTGCCCGGCAAGCTGGGGCATTGTCGTGCAAGAACAAGACCAACTTGGTGGCCTTCCCGCGGGGGTTTTCCTTCAAAATAGCCTTCAATTATACCAGCAGAGATGAGTAATATTCTGCGTTGATAGTTTGGCCCTTTGGAAGGTAATCAATGAGGAGAAAGCCGTCTTGGTCCCGAAAAATTGAGGCGAGAACTTTTCTCGGCGGATTTTTGCACTCGGAATTTTTTGGGGCGGGGTTAGCCTCTATGCCACCACTCCATTGATTGTTGCTTCGTCTCTGGGTCATAGTGATATAACCAGGTTTCGTCCATGGTCACCAATCGCGTCAGAAAATCATTTGGATCGCGCCGAAAAAATTCCAAAATTTGCTCAGACACCTGGCACCGTTCACGTTTTTGATCCGCGTTCAGGCATTACGGGACCCACTTCGCGGAGAGCTTCCTCATTTCCAAATCTTCATGAATGATGGACCCAACCCCCTCACGTGAGATGCCCAGTTGCTCAGCTATTGATTTAGCCGAAATCCGGCGGTCTTCCGACATTATCTCGTGAATTTTATCAATAAACTCCGGGGTGGTCACTGTTTTGGGTCGTCTAGCACGAGGCGCCCTCACAGCTGGAAAAAATCACCACATTTAAACTGGGCCACCCAGTTTTGACGGTGGCATACGATGATGCATGTTCCCCTAATGTTTCTCTCAGAATTGCGTGAATTTCCTTCGGCGCCTTGCCTTGCAGGAAAAAAAAAAAACTTGATGACAGCTCGCGTCTGGATGTTGTTGAAATCGCGCGCGTCGCCTAACATGCTTCCTTTCAGCCTCTGTAACAAGAAAGGACTTGCAATTCGACACATGAACAGACACCTCTTTCCAACGACACTATCGATTCCGTCCTACGACATGGGGAAGTAGGTCAGGCTAAGGACTTATCAGCACCCCCTCGTAATCAACCTGAAGATGGCTCATAACTATAGCCGAAACATGACGTTGAACGAAACAATGTAAAAAATACGCCTTAATAAAATCATTAATTGTGTCGTGTTTGACTATATACTGCTTATATTTATATATTTGTAATACTATACAACATAACGGAGATGTCTCACCTGAAAGTTCGTAGAACAGATTTCGTATTTCGCTCCCACTGTGCACATTACATACAGGCCTATCTACGTACATACACATTATATTTATGAAACATTTATTATTGGAATACACTAAATAATATTACCGGAGGTGTGATTGCAATTGTTCGCCGGTCGCAGTGGCCGCGCGGTCTAAGGCGTTCGTCTGCGGCTGCTCGCGTGCTGAGATTTTGGGTTTGAATCCCGACGGGGGCATGGATGTCTGTTTCTTATAAGTGTTGTGTGTTTCAGGTAGAGGTCTCTGCGACAAGCTGATCGCTCGTCCAGAGGAGTCCTACTGGCTGTGGTGCGTCGTTGTGTGTGGTCTATAAACTTCATGAATGAGGATGTCATGGCCCGCGTTGAGACGCAGCGCCACAAAAAAACGCAATTCTTCTCTCTAAATTAAATTAGAGAACTGATTTGTACCTATGGGTAAAAGAGGTTCTTTCAGTCTCTTCTATTTAGTGCCCAAGTGCCCAGTCCCCATAAAGTGCGCACACAAACAATTTTGCCTTCAACCGTTCCTATTATATATTTCAGAGTATATGTAGTGTATATATATATATATAATATATACAAAACATAAGTAAAATATTTAAAGTACGACATACTAAAATTTCATGTTACAGTAACAATGAACACAGACAAATTTATACTTATGAGATTAATATTAATTTCACTCTACGTGAGTGCAGAATACCGCTCATACATCTCAGCAAATAGTAAACACTGCGGTCGTGTTGGCTATGCTGTTAACGGCTTATCTGTTATGACAGGCAGCGGGGCACCTCGACGATGTAAGATACACTGTGTACTAAAAGTTACAGTATGTTCAAACAGAAATATCACTAATTCGCAAACCCCCCCACACACACACACACAAACAAAAACAAAACAAACAAAACAAAAAACTCCTCTGAGACCAGCAAAGTTTTAAAACAAATTTTATATGACATTTTGTTGATAACTGAATTATAAATTAATTATTCTACATGAAACACTACACGGTCTCAAACTTTTGAACAAAAATGAATGGTATATCTATCTACACAAGTTGAACATTTACCGCCCCGTCAACTAGACGCTATCTAATTAAATGACCAATTCCAAGCAACCAAGTCCTTTTTCGGAAGCTAATAAGATTCCCTAGTTGTCAAGATATTATCTGAAATCTATGGAATCAGAAACGTCAATGTATATTCAGAGCAGCCCGTCACACGTATAGTGTCCCAGTCTAGAGAAATCCAGTGCACCTCAACCCCCACCACATTTTAATACTCCGGTCACGTCTATGCCCAGGTCTTTCAAGTGCTCACATTTTCCATATTTACCCATCAAACTCTGAATAACACAAATGCGTTAATTAAGCTAGAAATGTTGCAGTATTTTCACAAACAGCGTGCTTACTGTTCCATACGGCCTGTCAATGGCGTGGCTTGCCTATCGGCTCAAGGTTAAGCCTGCACAGTGTGCGGATAACACAAGTTAAATACATACAGTACGTGGAATCGTAAAAAGATCGCGTTTTTGTCTCATACGAGTAATTATCTCCGTAACCTTTCAAATTCGGGTGTGGTTATGCTTGGTTTTATCACTGCAAATTAACCTAAGAACTTTTTTTTACCTTAAACATCTAGCTGTACTTTATATATATATATATATATATATATATATATATATATATATTACAGGGTAGTTATTAATCACCATAAACACAACTCTTTATTGCGTTTTGTCAGGCGAATTACACGGTACATATTTCGACCACTCTGTAGATATCTTCACGTCTCTAAAGTAAATAAAACAAAATAACTACTTGAAGTAAATCACAATGCTCGGATGTTACAATATAGATGTCAGTATAAAACGTTAAAACTAATCAAACATACCATAATTAAGTTAATAACAAAGTAATATCTGCTTTGAAATGGTGATGTTTATTATTTCCTCCTGAAATTTTTTGGCGACTACAAAGAAACAAATTTACATAAAAACGTAAAAAATAAATATATATTTCTATGTGAGTTGATGGTGACTAATAACTAACTTTTAAATTAAGACAGGTGCTGCCAAAGTATGGCTAATTCCTCTTGGTATACTATTTTTTTCCTAAAAAAAACTTTTATTACATCACATGTCTTTATCCATTCTGCATAGCCTGTGAATTACTTCAGATTCGGGTTCTAGTACAAAAAGGATCTACAATATATCTTTTATTAGGAATACAAAGTGTATTGCCATAAATTTTAAGCCAAAATTTTTTATATAAATATTATTTGTATCTGTTTTGAACCTGAAATGCTCCGATGGTCCAATATCACCTGGTCGACGGCTATTTAGAAGTAAAGCCTGATTAGTTTAATTGAACTGACGTGTTGTTAAGCTTTTTTAACAACATATTAACAATGGTATTTGAAAGCAGGGAATGAGCGATCATGTCGTGGCTTTCGCTGTCCGAAACATAAGGTACGTGTGATGCAGGACAGACTATGCGACTAGAGAAGGAAATGCCTTCGTTACCCAGTACGCCTTTCTGCAAGGAGATGGCGAAGAAGTAGGTACATTGCACTTAAATGTGTGCATTATAGTAGAATATATGAATTCAAACTCAGAAAATTATAGACACGAAACAATTTGTAAGTCCATTAATTTGGGGGGATACTTATTACCTTTCTGTTTCAATTTCTTAACCTTTACTTTTCCTACCCTGAAACTTCAATGTCAAAATATACAAAACTATTTTTTTTTCGGTACGTGTGAGGTGCTTTTTCTGTCAGAGTGACAGAGATATACTATTCGAGTCTATGAGTAAGAAAGAGAAAGTACCAAGAATGTGCAAAATGGCAAAAGTTCTACTTTTACAAAGAAACATATTAGAAATACACACAAACGTTTTGTTCGTAAGCTGATAAAAAGAAATTACTTGGAAGAAAAATGCGTAGATTGTAACAATAAAGTTAATCTTAAAGAAATAAAATGTAGTGGTGTGGATGTTTTACAATGCTTCAGGATAGCGCAGATGATAAGCTGTTTTGAAAAAGGTAATCAGTGGTTTTTATAAAAAGGGAAGTATATCTTTATTCTTAATCTACTGCTGACATCTCAATTAGTTTTTACAGTGTATATAAAGAACCTAAATTTACTTATTTACTTACTTATTTACTCCACTGAGCAGAGTTCTTCTTGTAAAGCTAACCGGTTTTCAGCTAGTCAAGAAATTCCCCTCCTTTTATGGAATCCGAAAGTTCATTACCGCAATCACAAGTGCCCGCTACCTGTCCCTATTCGGAGACAGATCAATCCAGTCCATGACCCCAAACTTCACTTCCTGAAGACCCATCTTATTATTATCCTCCCGTCTAAGCCCGGGTCCTCCAAGTGGTCTCTTTTCCTCGAATTTCCCCACCAAAACCCTGTATACACCTCTCCACTTCCTACACGTGCTAATGGATTTGATCACCCGAAAGATATATGGTGAAGAGCACAGTTCATTAAGCTCTTAATTATGTAGTTTCCCCCACTCCCTTGTCACCTCGTCCCTCTTAGGACCAAATATTCTCCTCAGCACCCCATTCTCAAACAACCTCAACCTACGTTCCTCCCTCAATGTGAGCGATCAAGTCTCATACCCATACAAAACAACGGCAAAATTATGCTTCTGTATTTCTTAATTTTTATATTTTAAAAAAAGTAAAGGTGTTCCGCAACAGGCCGAGGTGGCCCAAGGGGTTCCGGGTAGATTAAGGCCCCGGATTTTCTTGACGTTTCGGCACTAAAAGGGTGGTAGTTCGTCAGCCAAAAGCACCGACCGCCTTTACCCCAGGATAAATTCCTGGTACTCACTTTCAGAGGCTGAGTCGAGCTCAGAGCACATGGATTTGTCGGGATACCACGGAAAAATCCCCAGTGAGACCACCGGGAATCGATCCCGGGACCGCCCGACTACGCTACCCCAGGCCCCAATTTTTATATTTTAGGATAGCAAATTGGAAGAAAAATATTGAGCACCGAATGAAAGGAAGCATTCCCTGATTTCAATCTGCTCTTAATTTCTTCTTGAACAGAATTTTGATTCGTTAAGGTTTTCCCTAATATTTTAATTATTCCACCCCTTCAAAAAAACTATTATGAGTCTTTATATTGTGACTCGCTCCTGCGTTTTGATCTCTAGAAAGTTTATTAGCATCTACTTCTGGCCCAATCTCCTTACTATCAACTACTGAAGTCTCTGTGTTTTTCCTTGCACGAGTATGTGCGCTGCCGTTCAATATATTAACATTATTGGCATAAACCAGAAGCTGGTGTGCAATACTTCATTTCAACCCATTCTTGTTAAACTACCCTCAATGCAGGGATAAATTTTTCTGCAATTGTACCTTTAAAAATATCCTAGAACGGTCTTCTCTTTCGGTATATATCAATTGCATAAACCAGATATTACGACCAATAACGCTGAAGACTACATCACTGATCAACTCAGTTCCATAGAAATTAAAATGTATTTAGGAGAAAAGAATTCCTCTCTCTGTCGGAATAGATCATTCTGAATGGGGTATCTTACGGCTCTCCATAGCATGTTGGAGGAGTTTCTTCAATGCAGTGCACAGTCAGCTTCCTGAAGTTTCGTTTTATTTTCACCACGACTGTAAAGTATATAAATTCTGTAGTCGTTTGACGAACCCAGACCGTCTCTCTACCAATGTACAGCGACTATGGTTTTCTTGCTTACTGCTATACATTGTAATGGTTAGTCACAAACCAAAACTTAGTACGGAAAATAAAGCCACTGAACGAACAAATTTATTTCCTTTTAGCGTACGTAACGAAGGCTCAGTCGCTCAGACTGCAGCCGTGAATGGTAGGTATGGTGGATAATGGTGTGTACGGAAAGTGGCATTATCCAGTTTTTGCATTTAGGTGCAGAGAAAAAGCATGTAAACCTTAATAATCATAATCATTCAGGACGATATTCGAAATAGTAACGTCCCAAATACAAGTCAGAAGCATTGCCACATAAGCCAAATGGCCGGGTCATAGGAGACAAAGTCCTATGTAACAATTATACTGCAAACTAATTAATTGTGTCAATTATTCCACTGCATATAAAACAACTGTGTCATTAAAAGTTTCTCCTTGTTGCTTCGGTCACTTGATTCCAAATGACACACATTTTTTCTCGTCTTAATTCAGCCGAAGCTTAAAATGACACCGAAATTTTGTTACGCAACTTCCCACTCAGTGGTGTGCACGTGTCTCAATTTCACTAAACTCAAATTTTCAAGACTGTTGCTTTTTAGTAAAAAGCAGTGAAACATGAAAACTCTAAGTAGAAGTTCCCTTCTCCGATACTCAAAATAAAAAAGTCAAATTTCTATATTGCCAATAAGATGGTACAGGCTAGTACAGTCGAAACACAACTAGTAATGTGGTATAGTATTTATTGCTAAGACTACATGTTTCGGCCCTTGCACTGGGCCCAGTGCAAGGGCCGAAACATGTAGTCCTAGCAATAAATACTACACCACATTACTAGTTGTGTTTCGACTGTACTATGCTGTACCATCTTACAGTATCTAACACAACGGGGATGTCACAACTTAAGATTCTAAATTGGCATTTTCATTGCAAAGTGGCATTATTCCATGCACCGTTAACAATACTTCAAATTGCACCGAAAAGACATTAAATAAACAGATCCAGATATGACATTAGGAAATTACTCTGCATTTAAAACATTATTTATTCACAGTACTGTACTACTGTTATTTTTCAAGCTTTCAGAAGTTTGATCCTCAGTGCGGAACCAGTTTTCGCCTGCCAATTATAGTTCTAGTACTGATCCATATAACAGTGCCTTAACCCTAACCAGGCTGTACATTTTCACATATTTGGTCTGTAAATTGGAGGCTTCACATTGACACTGCACTTTTCTGGTTTAAGAGTAGAAATTGGGCCTGAGGTCCTTGAAAATTTTAGGCCCTGTGTTTGCTTTGTTATCGATCAGGACTGACAGCCAAAAATTCTACATTCTGCCCACAGAGTGTACTTTTGTTATTATAGATCTCAAAACAAATAGTGACTGCTTTCTTACACATTATCAAGTGGCTGATTTTTTAAATCGAGATGGACATTGTTTATTGCGCGGTAAGAAACTAATATGATAATTTTAATCTTTTAATGCTTAATAAATGTTCGGAATTAAGAACCAACATGGTACCGTTTTACGTAAACTTCTTAATGCCTAACTTACAAGAGTGAACAAAATGAGTTGAATTATGTACTTCTGGAAAGAATAAACACGCGGTACGGGTGGATTCTTTGTGATTTCAGCAAACCATTGGCCCTAGTGGTCTTTTCAGACAGACAAAATTCTATTATTGGAAGAAACATCAGTGGCTTCAGTCATAAAATTCTCCTTTGTTTTACAGGCAGAATCTCTATGTGATGTATTTTGTATCAAGTCCCAATATTTGGAAAGACAATTCATCTTTTACAAAGTATGTATTTTTTCAACTCTATATTTCTTCTTGCATGTTTTCGCAGAATACGGAGTACTTATACCGGTCTTGAACAAAATTTCCAATCAACGTTATCTTCATTACAACAATAAATTTGCACAATCATGTTTAATTTCATGCTTTGTCACTAGTGAAGAAAGATAAACACAACTAGAGACAAAAACTAGACAGGTGACATTCTGACTGCTACATAAACCCAGGGTTTAATTTTAAAGTGCACTTCTAAAACATAACCTACGGTCTACCCACTGAGATTAATAAGCTGGAAAGCTGACTTTCGGTTCGAAGGACATAAAAGCGAGACTCTTATGTCTGAACATTGATAATTTTCAAAACATTTATATCAAAAATGTTTCATGTAATATTTAAGCCCTTCCTATAATAAATTAGCCAATTAACCCTTAGGCTACTAATGTCATATATATATGGAGCTCCTAGTAGAGCCAGAAATGCTAACGTCGTATATATATGGACCTACGTTTGGCAACGCTGA
>JGI20166J26741_11433337_pt1 | contig 13783 bp, 9 predicted proteins | sample TergutCu122P5_FD_26741 | JGI IMG/M metagenome (IMG submission 26741)
ACGTCACGCATATGTTTAACGCCATGTCCGCTTTCAACCACCGCGCGCCGGGCGCGGCCGGCGCCGCGATGATGGAAGATTTTTCCGTTGAGATTATAGCCGACGGCGTGCACGTCCACCCGGCGGCGGTGTCGTTTTTAGGCCGCGTAAAACCGTCCGAAAAAATTGTTTTGGTGACCGACGCTCTGCGCCCCACGGCCCAGGCTTCCGGCGAGAAACTTGCGAATGACGAGCGCGTGGAATTTAAAGACGGCGCTTTCCGCCGCGTCGGCGACGGCGTGATAGCGGGGTCCGCGCTGACCATGATTGACGCGGTAAAAAACGCGGTTTCTTTCGGGTTTGCGCTGCCGGACGCCGTCGCCGCCGCGTCGTTAAATCCGGCCGGACTAATCGGGTTAAAAAATCATGAGATTAAAACCGGCGCGGACGCGGACCTTGTTGTTTTTGACGGGAAGTTTAATGTTAAAGCCGCGTTTATTGACGGCGAAATGGCGTAATACCCTAAATTTTGGTAAAATATAAAAACCGCCGAGGTAGCTCAGTGGTAGAGCACTGGTCTGAAAAACCAGGTGTCGTCAGTTCAATCCTGACCCTCGGCAGTGCTGTTTTTGTAAAATAAAAAAGCGTTTGCGTTAAGCAAACGCTTTTTTATTTTACAAAAACAGCAATCCCCAAGCTTTTGAGTTTATTTGAATTTTTTCCGCTGCGCCACACACCGCGTCCGCTCGCATACGGCCGCTCGCTCCCCGCACCAGTGTGTCTCCGCGGAAAGAAAATCCAACTAAACTCAAAATCTCTGGGCCCCAAACAGCGGCGCCCCTGAAAAATTTTGCAATGACGGCCCCGCAAAATTTTTACGGCGTTTATATTTGTAATTTTTGCGGCTTTCAAAGTAAGATTTATCTTAAAATAAAAAAGGGCGACGCTTTTTGCGCCGCCCTTTTTTTTTATTTTAAAGCTTTGTCTTTTTCTTCGGAACGGTAAACTTTGTAGTCTATTTCCGGGAAAATGCTGTCCCGCGTTTCAAGGTCGTAAACATAAGCCTCGTCAATCCTGCTCGACGCTATCTGCTCGTATAATTCATTAAACCTCGTCACATGGTCCTTTGTGCGCTTGATTGAATACTGCTGCGCGGTGCCGACGGTCATCAAAAACGCCCAGTCCGAGGACTGCATGAGTACCAACTCCCGCGCGCACTGGTTTAAAGCGCGGCGCAGCAGGCCCTCGGCGTCCGGGTAATAGTTTGCCATTTCCATCATGCGCTCCGCGGCTTTAATCAAATGTCTGTAAATCCAGTCATTGCCGCTGTTGAGCCACACGTCGTTATATCCTTTGTCGCCCCACGAACTGGCGGACGGCTGCACCACCTGGTTTTCCGGGTACATTGCAAGATACTCCGACGGCGTGACCAGTTTTATGTCTTTCTGGTCATAATAAATTTTCTTAAATAAAAATTCCAAAAAGTCCACGCCTTCATACCACCAATGGCCGTAAAGTTCCGCGTCGTACATGGAAACCACGACGGGCTTTCTGTCCATCAGCGTGGACAGATAGTCAATTTGTTTCTGGCGGTTGAACATGAAATTGCCGGCGTGCTCCGCCGCTTTGCTTTTAGCGTCCGACGGGTAATAAGGCTTCTTCTGGTTCAAAGAAACTTTGCCGGTTATGCTGTGGTACTTCATGCCTATATTGCGGCGCACGCCGTCAGAGTGGAGATAAGGTTTTATATAATCGTAATCCAAATCATAACCGAGGTCGCGGTAAAATTCCCGGTAAGCGGGGTCTCCTGGGTAACCGCTTTCCGCGCTCCAGACCTGCTGCGCGGATTCCATGTCGCGCGCGAAAGCCGCGACGCCGCTCGGCGTATAAACCGGCGCGTAAATGCCGTATTTGGGCCGCGGGACTGAGTGCAGAACGCCGTGCGTTTCCGTGAAAAAATATCTTATATTCTGCGCTTTCAAAAATTTATCGTCGCCGGGGTTATAGGCGCATTCCGCCAGCCAAATGCCCCTGGGGCCGCGGCCGAAGCGCCGCTTATAATCTTCCGACGCTATTTTTATTTGCGCGTTGACGCTTTCCTTATGCACCTGGAGCGGCAGATAGCCGTGCGTGGCGCAGCAGGTGATGATTTCAAGTTTTCCCAAATCCTGGAATTTTTTAAAACCGTTTAAAACCAGCCCGCCGTATTTTTCTTCAAACAAATTTTTATACCGCGCGAATTTGTCCGCGTACATTTGCGCCACGTAAGCAAACTCCGTGTTTTTCGTGCGCGCAAGTTCTTTCCGGCTGAGTTCCAGACGGGAATTTAAATAATATTTGAAGCGGGAAATAAGCAGCGGGTCGCTCATCATGGCGCAGAGCGGCGGCGTGAGGGACATTGTCAGGCGGAAATCCACCCCTTCGTCCGTAAGCCTTTCAAACATGTCCAACAGCGGCAGATACGTCTCAATCATGCCCTCGTAAAACCAGTCTTCCTCGAGAAAGTCGGGATATTCCGGGTGTTTTATAAACGGCAGATGAGCGTGCAATACAAGCGCGAGGAAGCCTTTTTCGTTTCCCATTTAGTCCTCCCTTTGCGCTTTGATTTTGACGCTCCGCTTCATTTTTTTCTTTTCGGCGGTGATGGGCAAGTCTATGATTTCCCCTTTGTGCAGCGACTGGCGGATTGAGAAGGAGCCGTTTTTCAGCTCAATTTCCTTTCCGTTTATTTTAACTTTCGCGCCCGGGCTGGCGGAGCCGTAAATTATGATTTCGCAGTCAGCCTTAAGCCACATATCGTCGGCTTCTTTTTCTTTTTTGGCGGATTTTTTGACAACCGCGCCTGAAGATTTGTTGGAAGAGGAATATGAGGACGGCATGCTCTGCGCGAAACGCCATCTCTCATGCAAAGCGTGCGCCAGTTCGCTCGCGCCCAGGCCCACCAGGTTCGCGCCGGACAGGGCCAGCAGCTTCTGGTAATCGCCTTCGACGAGCATCCATTTTTCGTCTATAATATCGCTTATTCTGCCCGTGGGCAAAGTGGCGGAATTGCTGCGCGCAAGCAATATAAACCGGCCTTCCGGCGTTATAATACCGAGGTCGGCAACGTAGTTGCGGCCGGCGGACGGCGCTGATATATACCAGCTGCCGGCGTCAAAAACAACCGGCGTGTCAAAATGCGCGTTTGAGTTTAGGCCGTCAAAATTGACGTCCGTCACGTCGTGGAGCCTGATTATTGTTTTGGAGCGGTCAAAAATGTCGTAGCCGTTTTGGCTTTTAATATAGTCGTAAGTCGAAGCGGTGATTTCCCAGAACATAAACAGCCAGCCCGGGTCTTTTGGAAGCAAAAAAGCTTCCGTGCGGCCGTATGAAGACGGCAGCTCCCGGTCTGCGGTGCCCTTTCCCTTATTCTCCGCTCTTATGAAGGAAGCGGAATTAGGGTTTTTTGTGTCCATAAACCCTCCCCAAAAAACTGTAATTACCCCTTATATTAAAAATATCTTACCATTTTTAAACGCCCAGCGGTGCCAAAATACCGTTTAGCTAATAAAAAAGACCGTTTAAAAATTAAGCGGTCTTTTTCTTGTTCTCGGTATATAAAACTACTTGCACATAGGCTTGCCTTCTTTGTCCATCCTTGGAGTCATAGTAATCCTGGTATTCCAAATAATTAAAATATAATGACAACCTGTTTCCTTATCAATAACTTCGCTAATACCAAAATCCTTGTCACTGGAGCTGCGTGATGTAAACATAAAGTCAGCGGCTTTCACTTGCTTAACGGTGTTTTGTAAATTTTCCGCGTCAGCAAGAAAGTCGGCGCGGGCGTAATTTACTGCGAAACCAATCACAAACATAACCGCAGCAATTAAAATTATTTTCTTCATAAAATTACCTCCTTACGGTAATCTTCTCATAGTTTAACTATTATGACAATGATATGCAAGCGGCTTTTGCCTCATACGACATGGGTCTTTAAGTTCATTAAAATACTATAATTTATGTATGCTTTCCAAGAAAAACCTGGCGGACGCTCTGTCAAAAATAAAAAAAATCCTCGGCGGGGAAAACGTTTTGACGGACGAAATTTCTCTGGCTCTTTTTTCCTTTGACTGCAGCCTGGGCCGCACGCGGCCGGACGCGGTTGTGACTTTTACAAAAACTTCGCAGGTCGCGCCGGTCATAAAAATTTTAAGCAAATATTCCGTGCCTTTCACGCCGCGCGCCGCGGCCACTAACCACGCCGGGGGCTGCGTGGTTTTAAAAGGCGGCGTGGTGCTGAACCTTATGCCGCTCAACAAAATTATAAAAATAGATGCCGCGGCGGAAACCGCGGAGGTTGAATGCTGCGTCGTAAACGCCGACTTGCAGGCCGCGCTTGACAAACTCGGTTACGTCTACCAGCCGGACCCGGCCAGCCAGAAAATATGCACGCTGGGCGGCAACGCCGGGACAAACGCCGGCGGCGCGAAAGGTTTGAAATACGGCTCCACGCGGGAGCACGTGCGCGCGCTGCAATTTGTCACCCCGTCGGGCGAAGAATTAATTTTATCAGAAAAAGACAAAGGGCCGGACCTGCGCGGGCTTGTAATAGGCTCCGAGGGCACGCTGGGCGTAATCACAAAACTCTGGCTCAAAATCGAGAAGAAACCCAAATTTATAAAAACCATGCTCGCCGCTTTTGACAGCGTGGACGACGCCGTAAAAACCGCGGCTGACATAACCGCCGCGGGCATAGCGCCGCGCTGCGTCGAAGCCATGGACAAATTGACCGTCTGCGCCGTCGAGGCGTACGCTAAAAGCGGCTATCCGACGGACTGCGAAGCCCTCCTGTTAATCGAGACCGACGGGGACATAAAAAAAGCCGAAAAAGAAATGGACGAAATAAAAAAAATCTGCGCCAGGAACAAAGCTTTTAAGACGGAAATTGCCAAAGACGAGGCCGCCCGCGCGGCGCTCTGGCGCGGAAGAAGCGCGGGTTACGCCGCCATGGCGCGCATGGCGCCGAACGTGTTTGTGGAAGACGGCACGGTGCCGCGCGCGGAACTGCCGGCCGCCATAAAAATCACGCGGCGGATATGCGAAAAATACGGCGTAACCGCCGGCCTCTTTTTCCACGCCGGGGACGGCAACCTGCACCCCAACATAGTCTTTGACCAGAGAAGCGCGGCGCAGACCAACGACGTATTGAAAGCCGGCAAAGAAATATTAAAAACCTGCGCGGATTTGGGCGGCACAATATCCGGCGAGCACGGCATAGGCGTGGAAAAACGCGCGGCAATGGCCTTTATGTACGGGCCGGACGAACTTGAACTTTTTAAAAAAATAAAAAAAGCGTTTGACCCGAAAAACATTTCCAACCCGGACAAAATTCTGCCGATTTCCGTCAACGGAAATTTGAGGCCGCCGGCGCGCGCCGAGGCGGACACTTCCGGAATTTTTGAGATTGATACGGAAAATTACACAGTGGCTTTCGGCGCGGAAACAACCGTAGCCGCGCTGAAAAAAGAGCTTGCCGCGCGCGGGCTTTACGCCGCGCTGCCGGATTATAAAGGCACGGCGGGAGAGCTTTTTGCCGCCGGAACGTGCCCACAATTTAACCGTTCCGTCACGGGCCTTGCCGCCGTTCTGCCCGGCGGAAAAGTGATACAATACGGCGGCAAATTCGTCAAAAACAGCGCGGGCTACAATTTGGTTTCGCTGTTCGCCGGCGCGGGCGGCGCGTTCGGCAAAGTTACAAAATTTATTGCCAGGATTTTTAAAGAGCCCGTCAAAGCGGATATTTTGGAAAAAACAAATCCGCCGTCGGTTTACGCGAAAAAAATAGCGGAGGTTTTAAATGGAAAACTTTAAAACCCCTAAGCATTTTCTTTTCAAAGAAGGTTTTGAAGGCCGCCACCTGCACACTGTTTTCACGCAGATGGGCAAAAAAACCGTCTATGACAGCGCGGTCCAGTGCAACAAATGCGCCTATTGCGGCAGAACCTGCCCGGCGCAGCTTGAGACGGGCAGAGAAGACTGCGGCCCGCGCGCGCGCAACCTGCTGCTGCGTTTTATAATGGAAGGGAAAATTAATTTTAAGGAAAATCCGGCCCGCGTCCGCGAGGTTTTGTCCGGCTGCATGCTTTGCGGCTTGTGCACAAAAGAATGTTTCGCGAAAGTGCCCGCGCACGAGCACGTCCTGGAACTGGAAAGAACTTACGGGCACAGAAAACTGCCGCTTTCTTACCGTCTGAAAAAGAAAATAATTCCGCTGAAATCCAAAAGCCTGAAACAGAAAATAAAAAAAATTGAGTTGGGCGGAAACAACGCGTTTTTTCTACCGTCTTTTGAAGCGAAATTTTTGGAAGTAAGCAGCGCGCTGAACACGCTGCGCGCCGTGAAAAAAATTTTCAGCGGCGTTAAAATTTTATGGAACGGCTGCGGCGTTTACGAATATGTTTACGCGCCGCTTCCCGCCGCGCGCAAAGCCGCGCAAAAACTTATTGAAGAATATTTTGCCGCCGCGCCCGCAGGGGATAAAAAAATCGTCACGGATTCTTTGGACATTTTTAATTTCATAAAAAAATATCCGCAGTTGTTTTATGAAACCGAACATTTTGACAGAGCGCAAAAGTTAGCGGCGAATATTCTTTTCATAGCCGACGTTCTGCCGCGCCTGGACAAAACGGAAAAATTTGAAAAAATAATTTTCACCAAAACCGCCGCGTTTTCGGCGGAGGACGAAATTTTTAAATCTTCAATAAATCTGCTTTCCAGAAACAAAAACTTTCTGCCGTCGTGGAACGGCGAAAATTACCCGCTGCCGCAGCTGGGCTATGAACATATAAAACCCAAAGAAAGCGCGCTTTATCTCAGGCGCAAAATTGATTTTATCAAAGCCGCCGGGGCGGACGCGGCGGTCACGGCCAGCCTTAATTCAAAAAGGCGGCTTAACAAATACCTGAAAAAGTATTATCCTAAGTGTAGGGCAATTTATATTGGGGATTTATATGCAGACGAGCAAACTCACGGCTGAAGAGAAGCTTAACCTGCTGGTTGACTTCGGGTTGAAAGTGTCAAACGAAATCAAGCTTGACGCGCTGCTTGACGTCGTGGCAACGCAGATAACAAAAATTTTAAACGCCGCCCGCTGCATAATATTTTTAAAGGACAGCGAGACCAAGGAACTCTGGTCCCAGATAGCGCAGGGCAAAGGCGTGGACAAGACGGAAATCCGCATTCCCCTAGGCGGCAAAAGCATAGCCGCGGCGGCGGCAAACACCGGCGAAGTGGTAAATATCACAAACGCCTACGAGGACCCGCGCTTTACCATGGAAGTGGATATGGTGACGGACTTCCGCACGCGTGACATAGTGGCCGTTCCGCTCAAAAACAACGCCGGCAAAGTTTTGGGCGTTTTCCAGGTCTCCAATAAAAACGACGGCACGCCTTTTGACAAAAAAGACGAGGGCATTTTGTTGCTTCTGGCCGCCATGGCCGCCGGCGCCATTGAGATAGCCAGGCTTTACCAGGACGTGCACGTCTCCCAGCTTGAAACCATTTACCGCCTGGCCGTCACGGCGGAGTACAGGGACCAGCAGGACACAAGGTCGCACCTTAAAAACATCAGCATTATTTCCTATCTTCTGGCGCTTGCGCTGGGCCTCAGCCAGAAAGAGGCGGAGCTTATTAAAAACGCCAGCCCTTTGCACGACATAGGCAAAGTCGCGCTGGCGGACAGTATTCTGCTGAAACCGGCTAAACTTACCGACGACGAATACGAAACCATGAAAATGCACACCACTTACGGCGGCAGGATTTTGGAAGGGGCGCACTCAAAAGTTTTGCAGGCCGCGCACAAAATAAGTTTGTGCCACCACGAAAAATGGGACGGCAGCGGCTACCCCGGCGGTTTGAAAGGGAAACAAATACCGATGGAAGCCCGCATAGTGAGCGTGGCGGACGTTTTTGACGCCTTATGCATGGACCGCGTTTACAAAACCGCCTGGTCGCCCGACGAAGCTTTTGATTATATAGCCGAAGAAAGCGGCAAAGCGTTTGACCCCGACGTGGTTGAAGCTTTCAGAGTAATTTTCCCGACGGTGAGAAAAATCTACAAAGTCCGGCGGCCCGCGACGTCCACCATGGCCCACCACACGCTTTACAACTCTCCTTTAAAGAAAAATAAATAAAACATATCCCCGGCTCCGGCCGGGATTTTTTTGCGGCGCAACGGCATATCAAATAAAAAGATATAATTTTATAAACGCCGTTATTTTAAAAAAAGGCCCCCCGGTGCCGTATGTTTAATAAATTTTTCCACAAAATTTCGCCTGCCAAAAGCAACGACGGCATTAATAACCAAATAAATAATTACGCCAACATGAAAACGGAAGAGCTGTTTTCCGTTTTTTCCTCTTCCTACGACGGGTTAACCGAAGAAAATTTTGAAAAAAATCTTGCGCTTTACGGCCTTAACGAAGTCGTGCACGACAAAGGCCTGCCCGTATATCTCGCTCTGCTTGACGCGTTTTACAGCCCGTTTACGCTGGTGTTAATCGGGCTCGGCGCTCTGGATTTTTACCTGGACTTTCTGCGCGCTAAACCCGGCGAAAGAGATTTGAGCACCGTCATAGTCATAGCCGTAATGGTTTTTATGAGCGGCGTGCTGCGCTTTGTGCAGGAATACAAATCCGCCAAAGAGTCGGAACGGTTAAAGGCCATGGTCAAGACGACCGGCACCGTTATGCGCGGCGGGCAGAGAACGGAAATTCCCATAACGCAGATTGTGCCCGGAGACGTTATTTTGCTTTCCGCCGGCGACATTGTTCCCGCGGACAGCAGGGTGTTGAGCGCGAAAACTTTATTCATAAACCAGTCCGCGCTGACGGGTGAATCCGCCCATGTTGAAAAAATGCCGCCCGAAGGCGGCGCCGCGGCGCCGCAAAACCCGCTGGAAAACGCGGGGCTTTGTTTTATGGGAACCAACGTGATAAGCGGCTCCGCTTCCGTGATGGCTTTATCCACGGGCAGAAACACTTTTTTGGGCGCTATCGCCAAAACCGTCGCCGGGAAAAAGATTGAAACCAGTTTTGAAAAGGGAATGAAAAACGTCGGCTATCTGCTGATACGTTTTATGGTCGTGATGGCTCCCGTGGTATTTTTGATTAACGGTCTGGGCAAACACAACTGGACGGACGCGCTGTTTTTCTCCCTGTCCGTGGCCATAGGCCTGACGCCGGAAATGCTGCCCATGATAGTTACCTCCAACCTCGCCAAAGGCGCGGTAAACATGTCCAAAAAAAGCACGATAGTAAAGCGCTTGAATTCCATACAAAACTTCGGCGCCATGGACGTGCTGTGCACGGACAAGACCGGCACGCTCACCGAGGACAGAATCGTTCTTGAAATGCACCTGAACCTTGAGGGCCGGGAAAGTGAAAGCGTTTTGCGGGACATTTATTTGAACAGTTTTTTCCAGACGGGCCTTAAAAATTTAATGGACATAGCCGTCATAACTTACGTGAACGAGCACGAGCTTACGAAGTTCGGCGCGGGTCTTGCTAAAGTGGACGAAATCCCTTTTGACTTCCAGCGCAGAAGAATGTCCGTGGTAATTTCCGACGGCGCGCAGACGCGGATTATAACAAAAGGCGCGCTGGAGGAAATGTTTGAAATCTGCACGCACGTCATAGACAACGGCGTTTTGAAAGAATTGGACGGGGATATTAAAAACAAAGCCCGCATTTTGACGAACAGCCTTAACGCGCAGGGCATGCGCGTAATAGCGGTGGCCTATAAAAACTGCGCGGCGGACAAAAAAGATTTTAACGTCTCCGACGAATGCGGCATGACGCTGGCCGGTTTCGCCGGTTTCCTTGACCCGCCCAAACAGAGCGCCGGCACGGCCATCAACGCTCTGCGCGAAAACGGCGTGCGCGTCAAAGTTCTGACGGGGGACAATGAGCAGGTGTCCCGCTTCGTGTGCAAAAGCGTGGGGCTGGACATACAAAAAATAATCACCGGCGCGGACATAGAGAAATACGACGAGGACGACTTGCGGGAAATGGTTGAAATCTGCACCGTGTTCGCCCGCCTGTCGCCCATGCAGAAACTGCGCATTGTAAAAGCTTTGCAGGACAACGGGCACACCGTGGGGTTTCTGGGCGACGGGATTAACGACGCGCCGTCCCTGAAACAGGCGGACGTCGGCATTTCCGTGGACACGGCGGTGGATATAGCCAAAGAATCCGCCGACATAATTTTGCTTAAAAGAGATTTAATGGTTTTGGAAGGCGGGGTTTTGGAAGGCAGAAAAACTTTCGGCAACATAATCAAATATATAAAGATGGCGGTGTCGTCGAACTTCGGCAATATGTTCAGCGTTCTGGCGGCAAGCATTTTTCTGCCTTTTCTGCCCATGCTGCCCTTGCAGATTCTGGTGCAGAACCTGCTTTACGACGTCTCACAGACGGGCATACCGTGGGACGACATGGACAAAGAATATCTGACGACGCCGAAAAAGTGGGAAATAGGCTCTATTAAAAATTTCATGCTGTGGTTCGGCCCGTGCAGCAGCGTGTTTGACATACTCACTTATTTAATAATGTTTTACTTTTTCGCGGCCAACACGCCGGCCATGGCGCCGCTGTTCCACACCGGCTGGTTTGTGGAGGGTCTTATTTCCCAGACGCTTATCGTGCATATGATAAGGACGGAGAAAATACCCTTTGTCCAGTCCCGCGCTTCAACGCCGCTGCTGGTGATGTCAGGCATAGTCGTCGCCGCGGCGGTGGCGCTGCCGTTTACTTTCGCCGGAAAATATCTGGGTTTTGTGCCGCTGCCTCTGCCGTATTTTTACTTCCTGACGGCCATGATTCTGGGTTATGCCCTGCTCACGCAGGCGGTTAAAAAGATTTACATTAAGAGATACGGCTATTTGCTTTAGGATTTACATCAGGACGTACATTGTGATGGTGGTCGTGTGAAGTTTTTTGTTTAGAACTTTGTAGGCCACTATAATATTTCTGCCGGAAATAACGTCGTGCACTTTGCCCGCAAACGCTTTTTCCCGCCCCAAGATTTCATTTAAAAGACACCCGGGATTCGCGCCGTCTATTCTGTTTATAAGCGGCGTGAGCGAGGCGTTGGGGTACGTCAGAATTAATTTTCTTGAACGCGCGGTAAAATTTTCGCACAGGACCGCGTCCGGCGCGTCGTTTACCACGGAGTTTACGCCGCCGCCCGCCGAGCCCACAAATTTTTTGTCCGTAAAATTATATTCAAGAGGGAAATAGGCCGTTACAAGAAACCTGTCCGACTCATAAGTGTCAGCTTCAAAAACGCCGGCGTTCGCGCCGTTTTTAAATTTCAGGCCCGGCATGCCCAGAGCGTCCGGCTTTTTAAAATCCACCTCGGCCGGGGTGAGGTTTTGCGGAATATCATTTATAAAAATTTTTTTGTTCTGGTTATAGCCGACGTGCATGGGGTCCACGCTTTTTATAAACAAATCCTGCGTTTCAAAATACTGCACGCCGCCTCTCTGCGCCGCCCGGACGTTGAGCGGCAAAACGGACAGGTTTACGTCTTCCGGAATTTGCGGGTTTCTTGCCGCCTCCAGGTCCTGAACTGTTATTTGCAGCGCCAGCGCCGCCAGAACGGCCAAAAATATTTTTGCGCGTACGGTCATATTAGTTAGATATTAAAAAATAATTAAAAACGGCGCAAGGGCCAAAGGGCCTATTTCTTGTTTAGGACCGCGCGGCGTTTTTGGCGGCGGCGAAATGGTAGAATATTTAATACGCTCCCCTAGCTCAACTGGATAGAGCGGCGGTCTTCGGAACCGCAGGCTGCGGGTTCAAGTCCCCCGGGGAGCAAAATTTTATAAGGCCAAAATTTTGCTGTCCCCAAGCTTTTGAGTTTATTTGAATTTTTTTCCGCTGCGCCACACACCGCGTCCGCTCGCATACGGCCGCTCTCTCCCCGCACCAGTGTGTCTCCGCGGAAAGAAAATCCAACTAAACTCAAAATCTCGGGGCCCCTAACGGCGTAACGGCATTAATGCCGTCATTTACCGCGCAAAATATTGCACAATATTAGGACCTACATATTAAGGAGCAGTTGTTGTTATGACACAGAACTTACCTGACAAATTGCCGCCGCAGGCCATTGACGCGGAAATGGCGGTTTTGGGCTCGATGTTAATTGACTCGGACGCCGCGCAGCGCGCTTTTGACATTTTAAAGCCGGAGCATTTTTATAAAGACGCCCATAAAAAAATATTCGCCGCCATGTATGACCTGGCCGCCGCCAGCCGCGCCATTGACACCATTACGCTGACGGAAGAGCTGAAAACTTCCAAACTGCTTGAAAGCGCGGGCGGGGAAATGTATTTGTCAGAACTCATGGACAAAGTTTCCACCGCGGCGCACGTGGAGCATTACGCGGAGATAGTTTACAAAAAATTCCTCGTCAGGGATTTAATAAAAATTTCCACCAATATCGTGCAGGAATGTTATAAGCAGGAAGACGAGCCCGAGCGGCTGATTGACATAGCGCAGGAACAGATTTTCAAAATCAGCCAGAAGCAGGACATCAAAGGTTTTATAGCCGCCAAAGATTTGGCCGAAGAAGTAATACGCTCCATTGAAAAAATGCGCCTTGACAAAAACCCCATCAAAGGCGTGCCCACGGGTTTTACGGAATTTGATTATAAAACCGGCGGCTTCAGAAAGTCTGACCTTATTATTATAGGCGCGCGCCCCAGCCAGGGTAAAACCGCGCTGGCGCTCAACATTGCGCACAACGCCTGCGTGGGCAAAAATATTCCGGTGGCTCTTTTTTCCCTGGAAATGGGCAGGAATTCTATTTTTGAGCGCATGCTCTGCACGGCGGCCTCCGCGGATTTGCACCAGGTCAGAAGCGGCATTTTTAAAATGGAAAAATGGCGTGATTTGACTAACGAGGCGGCAAAACTCGCCAAGTCGCCGTTTTTTATCGACGATACGCCGGGCATTACGATTACGGACATCAGAATGCGCGCCCGCCGCCTGGCTAATGACCTTGAAAAGAACGGCCGGGAACTGGGCATGATTATTATTGACTATCTCCAGTTAATCAGAACCAACGGCAGGGTTGAGAACAGGCAGCAGGAAGTGTCCGAAATTTCAAGAATGTTAAAAGAACTGGCCAGGAATCTGAACGTGCCCGTCGTGGCTTTGTCCCAGTTAAGCCGCAAAAACGAGGAAAGGGGAAGAACGGACAACAGGCCGCAGCTTTCGGATTTGCGCGAGTCGGGTTCTCTTGAGCAAGACGCGGACGTCGTGGCTCTTATCCACCGCGAGGCTTATTATAACAGGAACGACCCTGATTTGCAGAACAAGGCCACGCTGATTATCGCGAAACAGCGCAACGGCCCGGTGGGGGACATTGATTTGAACTTCTTCAGCCAGTTCACGCAGTTTACAAATCCCGCGGGCGACGCGATGCCGGCGGGGGCCGACTACGCGCAGGTCGTCACTCCCATGTAAGGCCCGGCGGTTAATTTTATGGAAAAAATACTGCGCCCGACATGGGCGGAAATTGATTTGGCCGCGCTGGAAAATAATCTTAAATTTTTCCGCGTTTTAGCCGGCGCAAAAACCAAAGTTTTGTTCGTGCTTAAAGCAAACGCTTACGGCCACGGCGCAATCCCGCTTGCCAAATTCGCCGAAAAAAAACACGTGTGCGATATGTTCGGCACCGCGTCCGTCGAAGAAGGCATTGCCCTGCGCGAGGCCGGGATAAAAATGCCGGTTTTGGTGCTCGGCAGCATTTATCCTTT
>JGI20166J26741_11433474_pt1 | contig 13782 bp, 10 predicted proteins | sample TergutCu122P5_FD_26741 | JGI IMG/M metagenome (IMG submission 26741)
AGGTCACCACAGATTTGCCATTTGAATTTATCGTAATTAATGGCTTCCATCAGAATCTTCATGTTCTCATATGACTCCTTATTATGCACTGAATGACCAAGAGGAATAGAACGTAGGGTGTTGCCATTGTGAAGGAGTGCTGCTTTGAGACTCAACTTAGATGAGTCTATAAAGAGTTGCCAGTCCAGAGGATTGTGATTAATATTGAGTGTTTGCATCAGGCCATCAATATCAGTGCAAGCAACAAGGCCCCTTTCCATTTTAAAGAACTGAACTAGATCTTCGTGCCTTTTATGATACACAGAAATTTTGACATTTATTGCAGTCTTAAATCTAACAGTTCAGCCTTACATGTAGGTAAGACGAGATGCCTGATTAGATCATTTAATTCCTCTTATGTAATTCGATGGAATTCGTTAAATTGAAGATCAGCAGTAAAATCAGCATCTGTAGATGTTGAAGGTTGTGGTGTCTTCTCCCGGTTTTCAGTAGGCTCATTGTCTGAATCTTAAATATACTGCTGCAGTGGTACAGGAACAGGGAGATCTTCAGTGTGGGGTACCGGTCGAATAGCAGACGAAATTTTAGGATAATTGACAGTCCTCTTTTTTTTCTTTGTAATTCCATGCTGAAGTGGTGGAGCTATACAAAAATAGCAATCTGTCAAATGGTCGGTTGGTTTCCTCCATATCATGAGAAGAGCAAAAGACATTGAACGCCCTTTGTTATTTAGCCATTCATGTAGAATTGTAGAACAAGAGATACAACATACATGAGGAGCCCATTTTTTGTCTTGCTCTCTGACTTTTTAACAGAAATAACATTCATAAGCTTTTTTCACCATCGGTGTTAATGGAACTTTTTGTGTTGAAAAAGTAACTTCTCCGCAAATATAGCAAAAACTGTCTGGGCTATTTACACAGTTTCGTGTTATAGTATAGGAAATGTAACTCACTTTAAAGAAATAACAAGCTTAAAACAAACAAACTTACAAGTAGTCTCACTAACTTCCTCTTTCTATATAAGTTTAACGTCAGCCTATTTCTGTTCCACAAGCTATCACTGACAGCCACCTCACTAACTGGCACTGTGCCAGTGTGACAACTCAGTAAACGTCATTACTCACCGTCTGGGAGCACAGTGCTGACACATGTATCCCTTCCCAAGTAACAATTTTACACATTAAGCCACACTTCATGTATCATGACAACTAGAGCCAAGAATTTAATTCTAAGGCCATATTTGGATTCAGCACATTAAAATGAAGAGGAATCAACTATTTTGGTTACGGATACATTTTGTGTGTTGACCGGTGTTATTGTAGTGAAACATTTTAGCAGTCTTTATTACCTTTGATAAAATCTTGCTATATCTCACATAGTATTCCTTTAATTGTATATCATTGTTATTCCTAGTTAACAAGTATAGATCCTTTTTCCATTTGCAGGAATTAATAATGCCTTTAGTTATCCATTGTTTGTTTGATGTTGACTCATCAACTGTTATTTTATGAAAACAAGAGTAAAAAATCTGTAAATATGTATCTAAGAAGGCGTTAAAAATGGTGTCAACATCATTATTAACATTTTTAAACATTTTGCCAAAGTTCACTACTCAGTTTGTCTTTGAATTCATTAATTGAGTTAAAGTAAATTTTCCTTATAATTACAGTTTTATGTTTATTTCTTTTACTGTTTAGATTTGCTACATATAATTCTAACGCCTGGGCATCATGATCCGATAAACCATTTACCATTGAACAGGTTTTGTACCTTCCAAATTGAGTTGTATCAAGGAAAATATTGTCTATTGCAGACCTTGAGCTGTTTTTGAATCTTGTAGGAAAGCTTATTATGCTTACAAGATTGTAAGAGTTTAGTGCATTATTTAGTTCTTGTTTTTCTTCAGATTCAATGAGATAATTTATTTTTATATCACAACAAATTATTAATTGAACATCCGGTTTATAAATTTTTAAAATTATATTGTCTAAACCTATTATAAAATACTGAAAATTACCATTCGGTGATCTGTAAACAGTAATGATACACACGTTAATAGTTAAGAAGTCTAATTTTAAAGCACAAGCTTCCAACTCCTAATCTTTGCAAAATTTTTCTACATTAATTACTGAACATGGAAAATGTTTTTGTATAAACATACAGACCCCTCCTTTATGGAAGGAAAGTCTACTAAATTCCGCGCCTAGGTTATAATTCTACATTGTTATACGGTGTATATGAAACTGTCTTAAATGGTATTCTCTTAAGCAGAGGATGTGTGGTAAATCTGGATAAAGTGAAACATATAAATTGTTCGTTTTAGATTTCAAACCACAAATATTTTGATGATAAATTCTTAAAACTTGATTATTATCACTGATTTTCAGTTGTGATGTATTTACTGTATAGGTGTGGAGCACCTGGATCACAGCTTGTTTCTGAGCAATGGTCTGTGGATTGGGGTACATATTTAGCCAGTAACCGCAACTTCATTGTGGCACAGATAGATGGTCGGGGCTCAGGTTTTCAAGGTGACCGCCTTCGTCATGAGTTGCACTATCGCTTGGGCAGTGTTGAAATTGAAGATCAGATTGCTGTTACCAAGTAAGTAAAATGTTCATAACACTATTAGAAATATACATATATATATATATATACCCACACAAACACACACACACACACACACATAAAGGAAAAAGTAAAGTTGTCCCTGTCCATGCCATGAAGGAATGTAGGGGGTATGGAAGGATAGTTTAACTTGTTCATAACCTCAGCGTTCGGTCACGGTGACCATATGACCCATTTTTCACTGTTGCAGGCCATTGTAATGATTAATGTAAAACAGGACATATATTGTCCCTTTTATTTTTTTCTGTTATGTTTCATGAAAATCTGGAGTAGTTCTACTTCAGCAACTAATGTAGACATTAGTGCTTATATGCTTTCCAAACCAAGAAACATTATTGAAAAATGTTTGTTGTGTGGTGTGGCCACAGTTTGAGAGTAGCTCTGTGGTCAGGACCCAATACATTAGGCTTCTGTAGTGGTTTCTATAAACTGTGATGACAGAAAAATCTAAAAAAGAACAGCAGTCACAGATTGAGGGTGTCTTGAGAACATGACAATGAAGAGATCATTTTTACTGAAGAGAGAGGAAGGAAGAGAGGGATGGAGAAAATTCTGTAACTGAAGAATTTTGTAACTTGTGCTCCTTACCAAATAGTACTAGGGCAATTAAATCAAGGAAAATGGGCTGGGACAGACATATAACATGTATGTGAGATGTGAAAAAATGCATTCATGATTTTGGACAGCAAAACTGGAAGAAAGAGACTGCTTGTAAGAATTAAGCATAGATGGAAGAATATTACAAAGATGGGTTCCAAAAAATACAGTTTGGTTGTGTGTACTAAATTCTTGTAGCACATAACACAAGTCCAGTGGACTCTGCTTTATGCAGTTAGTTCTAATGTATGGGAAGATATGAAGGAATAATATGAGAAGGTGTTAGGTTATCAGCTAAATATAGATGTAATGATTCACTTCAGTGTTATACATCATTTAACCATTTTCTGGAAAACATTTTACCGTACCTGTATGTACTGACATAAAATTATGATGCCATTATGTATTCCACCTTCATTTTCAAACTCTTGTCTACTGAAATTCATTCTTATTAATACTTGTTTGGTTTTAGGTATTTGCGTGGTCAGAAATTTGTAGACCAGGAACATATAGCAGTATGGGGGTGGAGCTATGGAGGTTTTGCAGCAGCCATGATCTTATCACAAGATAAAGAAGTTTTTCGTTGTGGTATCTCTGTTGCACCCATCACCAGTTGGACTCATTATGGCAAGTCATACTTACTGACCTCACAGCTAGACTAAGATCGAGATATATTAAGGAATCTGGAGAAATCTGTGAATCTGGTTGAATAGTTGGTTGGTCTTCACATGTATCAACATTACGTAATTTTATGTGTATGTGTTCAGGGAGAAAGGGAATGGGATGTGTTATAGACTTCAGCTCTTGCAGACCTCCAAAACCTGATACTGAATGCTGATGAATAATATCAGATTCAGAAATAGTATTAAACAGTAAAAACTGTAGTCTTGGGCACTTATTTTTGTCACTTGCTAATACCTAGGCTTTCCCACAGTACCCTATAAAAACTAAAAACAATGTAAAAGTACCTTTTTTGTCCAATGCTTCCTGATGTCCAAAAGAACATTGCTTTTTTTTTTTAAGGTTCCCCGGCTCTGCCCACATGACCTCTTAATAATAATAATAATAATAATAATAATAATAATAATAATAATAATAATAATAATAATAATAATAATAATAATAATAATAATAATAATAATCTGAAGCTGAGTGGGCAGTACTGGCAAAATGATATGAACAGGGAGGGAGAACTGAATTATTCAGATAAATACTTGTCCCAGTGCCACTTACTGTGCCACAGATTTCAGATTGACTGTCCCAGGATTGAAACCAGGCCTCCATGCCAATCTACAGTATACATGAAATTAGTTCTATTCTACAAGAAGACAGTCTTTTCCCTTAGAATCTTATGAAAAATATTAATATGCTTTGTTGGCAAAGATGGAGCTTCTGAATGTTACAGTAGGTGACAGTCATGGTAACCAATAGCCTTTAAAGAGGTACACACAACTGACTGTAGTACTACGTAGGATAAGTGGATACTGACTCCACTAATTTTTCTCCTTACTGATCTGATTTTTGGAAGAGGTCATGTTCCACTTGCGCACATGTATGACAAATAGATCCATCACCCATCACTTCAATCCCTGATGGAGGAGGCACAGACAATCCCTGAGAAGTTTTAAATTCATTCCATACTGACATGGTTGATTGTCCAGAGAAAACATCACTATTTTCAGGGGGCATGAAAACTTAAGTCTTATTTGTTGAACCTTAGTACATTTACATCAATTTGTAATTTGGCTGCATGTCTTTTAATATAGATTCAGCAACCAGACAACTTACTATGTAGGAAGTGACCTCTTATGTGTAAGTAAGTAAGCCACCTATACAACATCTAACACTCTGACAATCTTTTCAACCAACACACACACAATGCCCCTGAACATAAAATCAGGCATCCTTCAAAATTTTCTCCTTTTTGGAAAGTTTGTATGCAGCCTCAAATAATAGTTAATTATCCCCCTCCCTTTGCTTTAAACTACCATAGTCTGAAGTAGTAACATCAAATTATAACCAATATGAGTAGAACTGTTAAGGCATGGCCAATTATACAAGTATATCTGAATTTTGTAATACAAGACTTTAATTTCCATTTCTTTTACATATGTTTACTCTAGACTCAGTGTATACAGAACGCTACATGGGGACACCTAATGTAACAGATAACTACCGAGGGTATGAAGAGGCAGATGTCACCAAACGTGCTGGCAATCTGCATAAAAAACTCTTCCTGTTAATACATGGAACAGCTGACCACACAGTACATTATCAGCAGAGCATGATGCTTGTTAGGGCTCTCACTGACCAAGGAGTGCTCTTCCGACACCAGGTAGGAACAAATACCACTATTCTGCATATAGTAAATTAACGAAAATTTGAATTAAACAAAGGAAAACCACTGGGTAGGAGCCCATGTGGAAATTACATAATACAGGAGGCAGGTAATCATTGTAGTAGGATATAAGGAAAATATAAGAAACCTTCCTCACACCTGAAAACTGTACTTATTTCATTGTTTTTCTTGCATTTGCTTTTCAGCTGTTAGAGAAGTTATTCAGCAGATTCTGAGTGTGCCATCAGCTTCTGATGTGTGTCCTAATTAACTCTGAACAAACAGAGCAGTAAAATTATTTCAAAGTTGCAAAAGGAATGTCTTCTAACTGTAAATTTGATTTTTAGTGACAAGAATCACTAAATAAAAATACATTTAACAATGCATGCAGTTAAAATTTCATTATTTTCTTATTTTAAAAGTATCTCATTAAACTGCTTAATATTTTAAAAATGTCTCTCAGCAAGTAATTACAGTATTAAATCAATATCAACATATTAACAGTGTTGAACACAACATTGTCATGCTTGATTTCAAACTTTCGCCATGTACTGAATGTTGTATGCTTTCTAATGGGTAATTCCCCAGAGTCTGAATTTTATATGCCAACGTTTCAGAGCACTCTGTCTGTTCCATCTTCATAGGTGGATAGGTAGCATACAACATAGTCATGTTGCGTGGTATATGCATTATGCTCTTATTCAGTTGTCCTTGTGCATGCCAAGAAGGCATACGAGAGAGCTGATTTATAGCTGCAATCATTGTTAACTTTGGCACTGGATGCAGGTAAGTGGTCACCTTCATGCCCTGGCTGCCTTCCTTCCAGGTAAAGAACCCCAGTCATCCACTGACTAGGTGGCTGGGTGAACCTCTCCCTTGTGGGAATGGAACGGGGTTCTTCACATGTGCAGGCTGTGGCCTAAGATAATCTTATTAAGATGCAAAGAATTCACACCACACCAGCTTCAAAGGTGGTTTGTTAATTCATATATATTGATAGACATCAGCTGCCAGTTAGGTAGAATCCAAACCACAGTAGAGTTGACCAATAAGATGATCATGTAATTAACCAATGAGATGTAACTTTTTATGCTCTTTATTGATAGTAACACTCTACATGTTTTAGGTGTCACTCACCCATCATCAGGAGCTCAGGAACTGTGTGTGCAGCCTGATGATGGACGAGTGACGCCCAAAACATGTGGAGTGTTACTATCAATAAAGAGCACAAAAAGTTGCATCTGGTTGGTTAATTGTATGATCGTCATATATAAAGATGCACGGTCCCATGAACGTAAAAATTGACTAATTAGATAAAGTTTCCAGGATGTCATGCTTTTCACTGAGAAGTGCTGATTTTCACATCAAGTCATTTGTGTTTTTTTTTTTTTGCAGACATATGCAGATGAGGGTCACAGCTTCTCTGGAGTTCAGCACCATTTGTACAAAGCTATAGAATCTTTTCTGGATGATTGTTTTGGTCCACTTGATTTTGATGAATGGGAATTTGGTACAAGTTTTTTCCCGTTCAAGCAATAGCAAGTAACCAGGTGGGCCAGCACACGTAAGTGCATATGTCTGTTTACTATGGACCTTCAGTATGTGGTGTGAAGGGAATTGTACTTTGTGAGATATGAGGTCCTCACAGAGGAATTGAAGAACATTAAAGTCTTCTAGGATGTTATTTCATTACAGCTAATAAATAGTTACTGTCATTTCAAAAGACTGTAGTGCCTGTATCGTCAGGGTCATTTCTTTATATGCTGCTTGACTCTGGAGAAGAAGGCTGTATGCTCCTTCACTGTTGGTGTTTACCAAATGACACAGCACAACACGCCAGAAGACTTCAATTGTACATTATGTTTATGAATAACATTTACTTAAGGGAGGTAACAGGATGCAAAGGAAACTGTGGAGGAACTGACTGAACAAGGCAAAGAATTATCTGTCTCATGCACGTTCTGTGAAAAGTTTAAATTTAGTATAATGTGAAGGAAAACAGTCAGTGTTCCATGTTGCCATTGTGGTTAACTCACCCAGTTATAGTTTGTTCAACTTCCCTGGCCTCTGCCCAATGCTTGAGACAGGAACAATCATGAAAGTTCGTGCTGTGTTTCGTAGGATGATGGCCAACAGCAGAATATTACAGACTAATGCTGGCCCTCATTGCATTCACATTTGTAAGAGGTGAGGAAGAAGGAAGTCATGTGGAAAAGTCAAAACTGAATCACTGATCTTGAACCCATGACAGACATCCAGTGCCTTACCCCTAGGTAACTAAGTTCTCTCATTCTGATTGTAATTTTTATTTCTAATGTCAAGTGTTTGAGCTCAGTGGAGGACTGTACAGTACTGAGCAAAATACTGGTTTAATTTTTATGTCAAGTTTGGTCTAAATGTGACTGATGTTCAGATAGTATTTGTATCAGCATATGCTACACACTACATTACTGAACCACTTAGACTTTAGAAAAATTTGTTGGATTTTTCTCACATTATAGAATTCTGTTAAATGAAATTATGTTGCATCAGGCTTTGCTACAACATGGTAATAAATGACATACTGGACTAATTGTTACATGGATGATCAAATGGCATATATTTATGATTACTATAAATATGTTTGCTTAAGCAGCCTGTATGTCTGTACAGCATCGTATCTATTATGTAAAACTAACGTTGCAGTCTCTCTGTGTGGCATTGTTGATCTTCACATAACAGTGACAATGTTGTACATAAGGACAGGATTCTTATGCAGGTCTAAAAATCATGAATAAATGACATACTGAGAAGCAAAGTAACAGTGATTGACTAGTTATGTCACTGAAAACACATATGAAAATATTGAAGTCTTGATTGTGTCAATCCTGCATTTCAGATTCAAACACACAGAACTTGAGATTGGTATGAGCTCATGGTAGAATCGTAATTTGAAAAGGTCCTTGCAATTTTAGGGCATTTTAGATGCATTGGAGTAGTCATGAGAAGTGGCTGTGAACTTTGTCATGTCTGTCCATCTGCCTGCATGTATCAACTCAGCAACCACTGGATTTTCATGAAATTTGATATCAGAGCCATAACAAAAATCTCAAGAAAATTCAGATTCAATTAAAATTGGACAAAAATATCAAGCCCTCTACGTAAAGACCTACGTACATATATTTTGTTGAGAGCGACATAAAATCACCATTAAAATCAATCTCTTGGAGTCGTGTTATTGGACTGCTTATTTCCCACTTCAGGTGTAGTGTCAGTACTTTTTACTACACATGTTTAAAGGCCTTAGTTCATTGTTTCAAATTCTTTGTTTGTTGCAAAATGTCATACAGCTTGTTGAGGTATTGTGTTAGCACTGTCTGTGCATCTCAACTGAATAAGGCTGCTGTCATATGGATTCACAGTCCCATCACACATTTGATGTAGTGCAATTGCAAAAGCAGCATCATATTTCTCTCTCATAATTCCCAATGCTTTGGTCCTCCTAAATCTCCTGCTGGGTCAGGAGACTCTATGTGGAAAATGTACCTGTCTGCTACAATAGAAGTTGTCTGAAATCACTGAACACAGACGTTATTTGTTCAATGACATCTTTACTTGTTCTGCATATCTTCTCTATAGAGTTTCTTGGCACCAAGCATTGAAATTTTATCCATTATTATTGCCCTGACATTCAAGAAGTTTGAGGCAGTGGTGCTGGCCACATGTGCTGAAAGTTCCATCATTTTATTGCCAGTTTGGCCACCCACTGTATTCAGATTAATTTACACTGTCGTTTCCTGGCAGCTCAAATTAATTTCACCCCCCCTCAGGAGATCTGTTTTGTTGCATACTTCAACTTGACAGTATTTTTCAAAAATATACTCTACACAGAAGAGACCAGAAGTTAATGTTGTGTTACTTATACTGTCTCTCGAGTTTGATCTCATCAGGGTAAGTCCTGGATTCCTATGACATTTTTCACAAAGGAAATTTGTTTTGTCTGAACCATCAGCCCTTTTGAAAAGGTGGGGTTTCTATTTTCATACTGTCATTTGATGTTTGGGTGATCAATCCCAGTTTAGTTTTGGCTTTGTGAGATAGATTACTGGTGGTAAATACAGTGTGCCTCAAAAAATATATATTGTAATAAAATATATTCATTCATTCATTCATTTGTTCATAGTATAAATAGTATATGACAATACAAAATAAACATCTCTTAGGAATGCATATACTTTAGTACTTAAAGCAACTGAAGATTACGGCCGGTCTCTCACCTGTTGGCTGAGTGTATTTATCAGACCTAAGATGGAATTTGTAACACTGATTGTTTTCGAAGTTCCAATCTTTAACAAACATTTAAGGGAGGAAAGATAAATAAATCTGAATGTAACTAAGAACATGAAGGTGGTAATGTACTTTCTTTGATACAGTAAGTATGAAAGATGTAAGGTACCAGATCTCCTCCACCTTGTGACACCAGAACTTCCCTTGCATATTTATACAAAAGGATTATTTTAGAGTTTCAAAGAGATTACCAGATGTTATTTATCAGTAGATTGTGATGTTTGTGAATACATGACTGGAACTGTCGGACAGTAGTTCGCATAGTGATATAACAGCCAGTAGCACCATTGTAAAGGCATCAGAGTAAATAAGTGTAAATGTTGGCAAGACTGAGATATCATACTACTTCCATGAGTATCAACAGGTCCAGGTGTTGGCAATAGTGACAGTTATCAATGTCAAGCCTGAGAATGTTCATTGATGAACTTACTGTTACATGTGCCTATCATATGTCTCTTCCTTGGTTTCACTTTTTCTTAAAAAATAAACCAACATCTGTATGTCTGTCATAAAATGTATTGTTACTTTCCAGAATATGACCCCAACTATTCCAATATTTATTCTTATGTGTGAAATATTTCAGACATTTTTGCAAGCACTGTAACATAATTGGGTATACCATATACAGGGCATTCTCATATTTGGGTGCAGCACACATGCAGGACTTCCAGCTTAACAGCATAAAAATATAGAACAGTTTTGACCTTGCAGTTGATCTCTCTTTTACTTTCTGTGGACCAGAATAGTGTAGCTGGTGTAGCAACTTGCTATTAGCTGGGCAGTACCCTGGTGGGTGCAAGATTTTTCTCACCCATCCAGACCAGCCCCTGGGCCCACCCAGCCTCCTGGGTTAAAATGGTCAGGATGTGTTGATGATCTCTATCTAGTGCCAAAGTTAAGGAAAGAGTAGAGCTCTGCCTCTACTTTCTCTCTGGGCCTTCATGGCATTTTATTGGGTAAACTTCTCTTTTTTATGTTTCAGACTAAAATAACTCTAGTGCTGTGGAACATGGGGTTTGTCCATTTGCCATGCATTTAAACTAGGTGAATAGTAGGAGATCTGAGGTTCTGTCAGCAGTGAATATTAAAATTCATTCATGAAAGCTTATCAACTTTCTAAATTTGTCATTTGGTTGTGCAGAATGTACTTATATTACACCACAATTTTTGTTATATGTATTAAGCTTTTCACATATAATCTATTACATCTTAAGGTATGTTGTTACCCTTCACCCATTTATGTAGTTTTGCCTAACCAAAATAACTTTGAAAGCCATTACATGCACATTGCATCAAGCAATTGTCAAAATCACAAAATTTTCCACTGTTTCCAATCAGTGCTGAATCTTCATATCCTATCACACACCCAGGAAGCCAGTTGATGCTGATAAAGATTCTTTCTAAAATGTATTCAAATGATATTTGTTGGCATGATTTTTGCAATTTTGTGTAATGTTTCATAAAGTGATTAACATTATGAATACTTAAGTAAGGCCTAACTTAACATCATATGATCTTGCTTTGTATAAGCACATTTCTTCCTTACAGGATATTTTCAAAATACAAACAAAAATTTCTAGCACTATATGCATCAGTATAAATTATCAGATTCTATACCAGTTCTAAGCTCCAGAATGCTAGTGTGGTACAATTTTCTGCACATATTATGAACTAATGATACATACATATGGTTTTAACAGATTAAGGGTGATAATAATTGTGAAAAGATGAAGTATTTTAAAAGATGGAATTAATGGCTTAAAATATATTTAGTAAATGAAGCTTTGAGGTGAAAATGTGTGTAAAAAGTCTGTGGTGTAAAACATTGACAGTATTGTTCATGTTTCTGGAATATGAATATTTAATGTTCAGAACCTTTGTATGAAGCTGCACAGTGTTTATACTGTGCATTGAAAAACTAATCACCTATGTATCTAATTTAAACCCAACATAAAAGTCTCCAGTTTATAGTTTCTTTATCTAAAAACAATTTCTTTTATCCCCTCTGCATGTTAGGCATCCATTCAAAATTGCACTAATATGTATGTTTTATGTAGCTGCTGAAAACACAACCATGTGACACATCACTACTGAACATGGGGTCTACAGTGTTATAAAATCATCCAGTGAACTGTCATAAAAATAAGAATTTCAGAGCAATGGAGCATAGACTTCTGCTATTTACAGTCATTAGCATAGTGGAATTGTATACCATCTGTAGCATGTGCCACAGCAAAAGATCCTGAAGACACTTGATTTTAAAATTACTGTGACAAGGGCACTTACATTTTGCACCTTGTTAGAATCAAGTAATAAGGCTTCTTTCATTAGGCCTTGTTCTATTCTTTGTTGTAAAGTAACACGTAAATGAAAGTGAGCTTGAGACATGGTAAACAACAACAACAACAACAACAACAACAACAACAACAACCTCCCATAAAATTACACTGCAGTTTGAAACTGTTCAGTCTTCACCCTGGTCTATACATTCTCATGCAGAAGCAGCAGTTTTTAATACATGCCATACTCGTATAGTTCAAAAGTTTTTAGCAGAATAATGTATAAGAAGTGCTTGGTCAGTGAATTGTACTCTTTGCACACCAGCTACATTTCTGTGAATTCAGAATATGATGATGATGGTGGTGGTGGTGGTGGTAGTGGTGGTGGTGGTGGTGGTGGTGATGGTGGTGATGATGATGATAGAAGAAACAAAACAAGCATACACAATTCATATTGCCATACTCAACAATCCAAACAAAATGAAAAAATACAAATAAAAGAAAAGTACATTGTTCTGAAGATCGAGATCTGTGACTCAAGGAGAACTCAACAAAGTTAGATTGTACTAAGGACTGCACCAACCACTGTTTTGATACATAACATATTGATCAGTAGTGCATGTGCATGTGCACACACACACAAACAAATTGTAATAATATGTGGCCTAGATGGCCTGCCCATGTAATTGTCCTCAGAAAAGAATTTGAAATTTAAACACAGCAATTATAACAATGATGAGAGAACAATGATTGTAATAAAAACAAAAGCAGTAACAGTGTCCATGCAGACAGTTTTCACTGAATCGTTTGTTTTCCCCATGTCCTAAAAATGGCAGTATAAATGAATATTTGGCTTTCCACAGACATTATAAGAATGGTCTGCACATGTACTCTGCATGTGCATTGGTGTTTTGGGTTTACCACATTTGCAGCAAGAGCAAAATTTTGGGTTGTCTCTGTGCTAGAATAATATAAAAGGAAGATAAAGTGCTTTGAAATCAAACTCATGCTGTAACAATGAAGTGAACAAATTCTCCTCTTTTCCTTCATAAAACAAATTTTGTATCATTATTGCTTTCAAAGATAAAAAAGCATAATGGGTAGACAGACAATAATAGTATAAATTATTTATTTGTTCACAATAATAATATTGTCATCTATCTTATATATTATGTTATTTAATATTATTATCACCACCACCTATATATATATACATAATTCATAGAGTCCACCTGCACATCATACTGTTTATCTCCAAAATTAATAATGCAAGTAAAATGAGTACTGACTTTGCTGTTATGAGCATAAGTTTGAGTGAGTCACTTTCCTTCTGCAAAGGTGCAGTTAGGTGAGCATACAGGGCTATGGAGAAACCCCAATCTAGCATTGTTGTTAGAGTATGGGAAAAACCCAGCCCTCATGGAAAATGAAACTAGAACCATTGCTAGGATATGAAGAGAACCAAATGCTAAAGAAAAACCCATCACCTCGGGAAAACTCCAGGGTTGTGATGTTTATTTATTTATTTATTTATTTATCATTTACATTCCATGGATCTTTTAGGGATAGACCCTTTAGATATTGGAATAGTCAAATATGAACAGAGAATACA
>JGI20166J26741_11433585_pt1 | contig 13778 bp, 10 predicted proteins | sample TergutCu122P5_FD_26741 | JGI IMG/M metagenome (IMG submission 26741)
TTTATGTCACTCACAAGTTACTTTGATGTTAAGTACAGATATTAACATTACAGAAACCACATATTTCTGCCAGTTTCAATATGTATTTGGTAATCAATAAATGAGTAACAGCTGTCAAAGTTCCAAACTTCTCTGGCCATTATCTCCGTAACCGTTCAACTTTGGATATAGGTGTTTTGGGTTATATCGGTATAGTGTAACATAAGGAACACTCTCCCGAAGTCTCGCACATTCCTTCTGGGACACCCTGTATACGAACTCATACATACGGAATGATTTAAATGAGCTTAGAACATATGTTGTTCAATTTATTTACAAATTCGTTGCAAAAGTCTCACTATTATATCCTCGGGACTCTAAGAATTACCTCTTTGCCTACATAGATTATTTTATTTGGGATAAGGTCTAAAGGTACCCACTAATGATAACTGGGTAGAGAGTTCTAAACATCACGTAAACTGAACCTATTTTCTGACATAACTTACTTCGTGGTACGGCTGTCTAAACCCACCAATGTTACGGAGTGATCTGTGCAGAACTGTCCAGACTAACTGTGGGACGCAATATAAATTAGTTCCCTACGACTAAATAATTTTGGTCACGAATCATGGTAGTTTAGTCTACAGTACTGGTCTATTTCCCACCAGAATCGCTGCAAACTGGTGGAGATGCTGGAGAAACGAATAAACTGAATATTATATCCACCGGTAGGTGGAGGTTTTAGACCGTCGGGTTTACAGGCCTACTCTTTTTTCATTGTGAGACTACTTCTAATGGCGCAGAGTCCACTGATGCGTGTTAACAACATGAGACGGACCTTCAAGTGAGATCGCTACGCGCGCTTCAGTAGTCGTGTACGTAATGAACCGTGCGGTTTTCGTCACGAGGACGTGATCACATGCTTCGTTACCACTTATTACGGTACCACACGATTGTTATAATCAACAGGAAAGGTAAACAGAATATTCTTAGGATTTGTGGCGCAAGATTCATCATTACTATCGTGCAAGTTTGTTTTAAGATCAGTGTGTCAGTCTTGCTGTTAGAAGGTACCTGGTTTCGAATCGGTGCCGAATTACAAAACATTCAAACTAAAGATTAGTATATACGTTTTATGATAAAGAAATTATTACTTAATAACTAAAAACCGTTAGCACAACTATATTTATGGTCTAAGTAGGTCAACACGCCGCCTTCCATCAATTTAACTTTATTTATGAATTCCTGTACTTATCCGTTCAATACAGCACCATAAATGCTCTGACTTCTTTTCTTTGTCACTTACACGACATGTTTCGGCAGACAATTGCGGCCATCATTGGGCAATACTACAAGAATATAAAAGGTAGATGGCGGACGAAGCTTCTCCTTTACATTGTCTGCCGAAACATGTAGTGTATGAGATAAAGAAATGAATGTCAGGGCATTGATGGTGCTGTATTGAAAGATAAGAATAGAAATAGTTGACTGAACAAATACAACGGAATGTGTTACACAAATTTAACTTCATTTATTTTAACCTAAATTTAAATTCATCAGAGAAGCAATATGTATAAAACATGGAACAAGACATAACTTTGAAACGTAAAACATGAAACAAAACATAATTGTGAAAAGCAAAACATGGAAAAAAATATAACTGTGAAAACTGAGGTCTCATTTTAACAAATGCAATTGTTTAGCTCTTTTGTTGTCTTATCGAGTGTTGGCCTGATGATGGCCCTTTAATGTCGAAACATGTTGCTGTAAAAATTACTAAAAATAAAGTCGTGTTAACGGATTTTGATAATTAATTATTTATACGAAAATACAACGCAATGCCTTAAGTTTAAAATATTGAAATAAGTATATGGAGCAAACCCATCTTTTAGAAGTCGACATTCTGTCAGCACCTCGTGAAATTCCTAACTATGAAGAACCCAAGATTGCATTAACATGTTAGCAATTTGGTTATTTACCTAGTTATTTGTACAAATTATTTTTGTTTTAATATGCTAAGAGAATTTTTGTTACAACGAGGGTCTATGATTTTCTGCTCTTTACAAAGGTTTTTAAATTAGTAATATCCGAAGAGGAGTTACACTGATTTTTTTTATCTTGACATGGACATCCTAAAAAACAAGGAATATAGAGCAGATAAACTGGTACGTATCATGACTACATATCACATGTTTGAACATCGTGGAGAATTCGCAGTTTTTTTTGCACTAATCGACATATTTCAGGGTTCATCACGTCATAATGTCAGAAGTGGTTCCCTTAAAAAAGCTTCTTCACTGATGTACAGAAGTGGAAATCACTAGTTGCAAATATCCGATCTGAATGGTCGATTTTAATGTCATTCGTAGCAGTCTGCGGCGAGACAGTTTTTGTTAACTGGATTTTGGGAGGCACAGGAAACATTCTTATTCAGTTGCTGCAAAACAGGGGAATACTGAATGCACACCCTCTTACAGAATACTAAGGAACCTGAAAAAAATTAGGATAAAATGTCTTTTTTAAAACTCTAAACCCTGCTTTCTTCACTGTAGGAGTCGAAAATATTTATGGCTGGGAGAAACTCTTCAAATTTGCTCTCATTATTATGTGAATAAATGGTGGGATTGTCTTTTATTTCTTGTTCTGGGTGGAATAAAAGTTGGAGAAATAAAATAAAAAGTAACACGCCCTTTGATATAATTTGTTAAACACAAAATAGCAGTTTTTCTCAACCTGCTGGTAGTCACGGCACGCCTGGCATATTTGTTGCACATCACACTTGACACTGAACAACGAATTAAAATTTATAACGTGATTAAACGTGTTTGTCAATAATGTCATTTATTCAATAAAACAGATTTGTCGTTACCTACTCCTATGACGAAACATTTATATAAAGCAGAAATATAAATAGCTTAGGTAATGCAGCGATTTCGAAATTTCTTATGATGACTTCCACTTGTTTAGAGTCGTGCCGTGTTACGGTTTTTGGGAACAACTGTTGTTTTAGCGTCATCAACGTATGTATTTTTCCAGATGGTCTAGGGGTAACGTGCTAGCCCCCATGCTGAAATTTACTGTTTCGAAGTAAGTAAAATTTAAATTCATTCAACTGCCTTTCTTATCTTTACCGCCAACAAAGTAAGAAGGCACAGTTCGAATACAAAAATAATTTGGAAGTCTCCACTTTCTACCACCCCAGTCACCTACACTCTCATGTTATCAACAGGAAAGGAAATACAAATGTTACTGAATAATTCCTCTCTCTGTCACATTACCCTATCGTTCCTCTCACTCTCACATTACCCTGTCGTTTCTGTCACGCTCATATTACCGTACCATTTTTCTCCCTCTCACATTACCCTATACTTTCTCTCACTTTCACATTTTCCTACACTTCTTCTCACTCTTACATTACCCTACAATTCCTCTCACTCTCACATTATCCTATCGTTCCTCTCACTCTCACATTACCCTACAATTCCTCTCACTCTCACATTATCCTATTGTTCCTCTCACTATCATATTACCCAAACATTCCTCTCGTTCGCGGTATACCCAACAATTCTTTCACCCTCACCTTCCCATTCTCCGCATTACCCTACCACTTCTTTCCCTCTCACATTACCCTACAATTCCTCTCATTCTCACATTATCCTATCGTTCTTCTCACTCTCATATTACCATATCGTTCCTCTCACTCTCACATTACCCTATTGTTCCTCTCACTCTCACATTACCCTACAATTCCTCTCACTCTCACATTATCCTATCGTTCTTCTCACTCTCATATTACCTTATAGTTCCTCTCACTCTCACATTACCCTATTGTTCCTCTCACTATCACATTACCCAAACATTCCTCTCGTTCGCGGTACACCCAACAATTCTTTCACCCTCACCTTCCCATTCTCCGCATTACCCTAACACTTCTGTCACTTTTACATTGCCTCACCATTCCTCCACTCTCACATTGGCCTAGCATTCCTCCACTCTCACTTTACCCTACCATTTCTCTCTGTCATACTATCCTAACATACTGCAGACATATTGCATCATACAATGCTTTATTTAGACGTGACATATTTTAGACCCTGTCTGTCGCGTCCGAGTAAAACGTCAGAAGGTTTGGGATACTGGATCTGTCTCCTTCTTCAAGATGAAAGAGGAGAGGGACAGTCTAACTGATGGACATTTCTCTGTCGCTGCATATCCAGCGCTAGAGACAGGCCTTTACTGAAGGGTCGCCAGTGTAGCTCCTCCCTGTCCCTTTTCCACCTGAAAATGGACAAACATTCATTATCCGAACAGGTGTGGGTTGTTATTTTAAGGCGACAGACCATTTCCAAAACATTAGTCACGTGTATTACGACACACGATTGTCAGAATTCTTTAAAGTTGAAAATCTTTTCTGCCTTCCCATCAGAACTTTGGAATGTTAGTCCAGTTTGTAAGTGGCAGGGAAATATGAAAAGCGATACACAGGGAACAGGATTGTTTGTTCTTTCGTAATATTTCTTCTATGCAATGCAAGGCCGCAATTCGTTTTCGACTTGTAACATCAGTATTCAGCATCACTGTTTACAATTCCTAAGCACGCACTTTTAAATTCTGAAGTCGTTAGAAATCACGACTTTTTCCAAGATTGCCCCTTCACCTTGCGTGTCAACTTAGAATGTTTGCCGGCTATCGTTCATGTGATTACCTTTAATTATTTTGTGTAGCAAGAAAGTTGGCCTGATATGCCTATCATCTAAGCGGACAGTCATCTATTTGTGCGCCCACCTTCGTCGCGTGCATTTCTGTTCTCCTGCACGCGACATTTTCACTTTGATTTCGGTGACTATGTGCACAGTCTTCGTAACTTATGTCGTAATTTGCTGTCTTATGTTTTCAACGATTCAGTTTAGGCTACATAATACATACGTAATTAAATTACAGCAATTCAGGTCATAATGAGCCATTGTTCCCTAATTAGAACAAGCGAAGCTCTAATTATGATGCTGATTCTGAAATCCTCAGTTTGAATACAAGAAGGGGCTAGCAGTTCCTTTCTTCGCCAACGATGTACGTGGCATGCTGGTGTAGCGGTATAGAATAATTTGAAGGAGGATGTTCAGGATTAGACTTTCTTTAAGATTATCTAGAATCTTTGAAAAATACTCTGTGATTTTCTTTTTCTCTGGAGACATATGTCAAAGACCTTATTTATCCAAATAAAGTTACCTGTTCACTATTTACGAGAGCATTTCCTTCTCGTCAGAGCTCTGTTACTGGAGTGATTTAAACAGAGTAAATGACCCCATTGAACAAATTTTTTTATTGAAAAGCTAATAATGTTCCACAAATGGCAAAGATATCTTCCTGCGATATATGAAGACCGGAAGTGTAGTTGCTGCGTTCACAGGATCCGCTAGTTGTCCCCATTCTTTTCCAAATGAATCCAGCCCACACTCTCGTACACAATCCTCTAAGATCTTACATTCTAAGGCAGGCTGTTTCTAGCTAGGTCTTTCCTTTAGGTTTCTCCACTGAATTTACTTCCTTCTACACATTCGAAATAATAATTCATCATCATTCAAGAATTTTGGGCTATGAACTTATATTTCGATTTACTGACAACATAGTTACCTATACGACAAATGAATAAATAAATAAAAAAAACATGGCTAACAGATACGAGTATAGGGTGTACATTTGTCTTTATGATTCAACATGTATAATTAATCGGAAACTTGATAACTTAAAGTTATATTTTGTTTTATTGCTTGTTTTGAAGCGTATATGTTTGGTAAGTAGACTACAAAGAACATCTGTTATTAGCATAGAATTTTACTCAACTTTGTCTCATGCTTTCTGGGAAATTGTTTCTGTCAAACACGTTTAAGTGCTTTGTGACTAACATTAAAAAGTAAACAGGTTCCTACTTTATTATGAAAACATAATTAAGAACAAAGATTCCTAATTGTATTTTAATCACCTGGAGTCAAACTTCTAAACTCAATGGATTTCTTTATTTTTAAGAAATATGGATTCAAAGAATTTATTTTCTTCACAATCAGTTCCTGCATAAAATGTGAGAAAGTGCAATTATCTTTCCATACTTTGGCACAATGAGGCAGAAGGGAATTTCTGCAACGAGCGTGTGAAAATAAATACTTCTTTGTTCCTGACTTAAGAAAACTGTGAAATATAACAAAAGGTGAGAATACGAAAATTAAGACATCAATTTTTAGACATGGGTGTCCTAATTTTGAAAACATTGATTAGAATTCGTGATAAAATACTTATGCTGAAAACTAAAAACTTGTTATGAATATGTGCCACTTAAGTAACAAAACTTTCGGACATTCTCAATGTCTTACTTTTGTTGAAAGAAACATAACGATTAGACATATTCTCCATCTTAGAAATAAGCCTAACACAGGAAGTTTCATATTGCTTCCTTATGACATGATAAGGGAAGGAGGCCGAAATCCAGAAGTGTTGCATTTTTGGCAAGCAAGATATGACGTTTGAAAACTTCCTACGTATGTGGCAGCTTAAATTTTGAATTTTTATTACTTTGTTATATGTTTATGTTTACTAATAGTTAAACAATATTTTTCGAACATTCATTACTTAGTATTACAATTATGAACAAAATGTCGTTTATTATGACTAATGAATAGTTACTGTGCAAGAAATGGAATGACTGCTGTTGTGGTCGCTGTTTAGCCATGATTTAATTCGATCTTTATCTGCACCAGAGCGTGCTAAACGCTTAGGTCTCTCTAATCAGTTTACTGGAGTGTGGGAAGCCAACAGCCATGATTGAAGTACATTACCGTAACCATAATTTAACCCTTTAAATTTTACGCACGAGATATCTCGCTTAAATATTCTGACCCTAACAGACTGGATTTATGTGTCTTTCAAGGCAGCGAAATATGCGTCTCCCCTATTAGCTATCGGTAGTTAAAAACTATTATTCGTGACTTGTTAGTAGTATAAATTTTACATTTCCATGGACATATTAAAAAGAATGCGACTGTTTAAATAAAAATCAGGAACGAACAGGTTAAAACTCGCCTTTTGTTGTCCATCACCGTTTGTTGATTTTAGCTTCTTTGTAGGTCCTAATATTGATTTCCTATTGTTCTGCGAGTGCTTGGTGGAACGTCTGAACCTAGTTGTTTCCACTAACGAGATATCAGACTTTACACATAAGCGATCTACGACACAAGAGTGGCAAACTCTACACCTTCTTCCACTGCGTATTAACTAATAGGACTCTATTGCCACCCAGTTATCAAGTAGCTCAGGTTGAAACGATAACTGTTCACTCTCTCTCAGGATAGATTAACTTCTCTCTGTTTTGTCACGCTTTCCACATTTCACGGAAAGAAAAATCCCTCAAAAACAGAAACTTCTGTCATGTTATTTTACGTTTCTGAAGAGAAGTTTATCGAAGTACTGTTCCTGTACAATATTAATTGGTCGGGCGCAACTTTAAATATTCGCATCATCGCCATGTTTATAATTATTAATATATAACGAAAATGTCCGTACAGAATTACGGATGTCCATTTTCGATAGTAGATAATTTATTACCATGTATCAACACGATAGGCAATGTATGTATAACATAACATCGTAGCGCTTTCGCATAACCGATTTGCAGTGGAACCACAACAATGCATTCTCTGTGTGTTGTTGAGTTACGTGTCACTCTTTACAATGTAAAAATGTTAAGTGTTACGCAAAAATGTTTTTATGGTAAATTTTGTGTCACTGGCAACAATGAAAATTATACGTAGCAGTTTTTAAAATAAATTGTATTCAAACTAATTTGCATTCCTTTCCCATGTTACAAATAAATGCTGTACTGAAACATAAGAACGTTCTTTTGCTCATGGTCTTCTTTAGATGTACAATCTGGCTAAACAGATCGCAGTGACATATCAGAATTTTCGTGTTTTCTCAGTTTTTGTGGTTGTTACCGTAAAACATTTCACGAGTTCAGACGGAATTATTCATTTATGTAGCTGTAAATATTAAATGTTTCGAGAATGTGTCTGTATTCTTGCCTTAGTTATCCTGTGCCTTAGTTATCCTGCATGCAAATCGCATCTTTTCTATATTGTCATATGTGGCTGTGCCATATTTTTCCACATTATCTCATAAAATGTACGAATTTCGGAAAATTTATTGAGTATGAAATGTGTGTTTTGATTTTTTCTACTTTGTCTAAAACATTTCCATTCTAAGAGGAATTTAGCGAGATATCATCATGAATGTACGTAGGTCTTCATGTGAAATACCCGTTATTCTTGTCAGAGTTTTATTGAGACTTGAATTTTCTCGACAGATTTCCGAATAACCTCAGATATCAAATGTCATGAAAATCCCTCTAGTGGAAGCCGAGTTATTCCATGCGGGCGGGTGGTCGGACGGACAGATAGAAAGACAGACAGGCATGACGAAGCTGTCGCCGTCCGTTGAAGACCCTACTATACCCACAATTGCGGGACGTATTCTGAATTTCTTGTAATACTGGCGGATGGACTGAGAGAATCAGAAGCACTTTAGGAGCATCAGGAATTTTCAGGTGTATCATTATATCGTTCATTTACTGAAGCCACTTATTTTTCGTACAATCTAATAAGAAACGGTGCCCGGACGATGCTTACTTCCAGTCTAGCCACTAACTACCACTTTTTTTTTTTACATTTTGAGTCATGTCTGCACTTCTACCCCCTCACTGTCCAGAACGACACTCCAAAACCTTTCCCTCTAGTGATTGGTCGGACAACGAGAGGGGTTTATTTTCGTTGGCTGACCACTTTAAAATTCTGAGACTTTTAGCTTAATTAAATTTCTGTGGGACAGAACCGCCCACATCTAAGCTACAGTCGCAAATTTCTTTACCGAAATAAGATCATAAAATTTCCACACAAAAGTCACGTTATATTTCCAAACATCCGGTTACAACAAATAGTTAGGAAGCTGTCACCACTGAAGGGACATGGGTAAAAGCGAGAGGCTTGATAGATAGAAATCCCTTCTCACAACTGGTGGTTCGGCAGAGATTCTGCTGATATTTGTCTACCACGCTAGCAGTCTTTCTACGCAATTTTGCGAACACGCCTAAAATGTGAAGAAAATTTTTAAGTGACCCTCATCTTGCCATTTTAAATTCTCCAACAATTACATCTTAAAATCTGGAAAATTTTCGGAACCCTTTTGCCACGTAAAATTTCGGAAAATTAGTATAGGTGATATTAGCGTTATCTTTTGCATCACAATTTCGTAAGTCAAAACATAACTTCTGGACGTCCTAAAATGTCAATATTCATAACAGTTTTATTGATAGTTGATAAAGGTGTCGGAATGTTCAAGTGGGTCCCCTCCAAATTCACGTACACCGTGGTCTCAACGGTCTACTTTTCATTTTAGAAAACAAAGAAAGCCAAAACCTGCTTATTTAAATGTTAATCTATATCTGTTACAATTATATTATCACAGTAACCAGATCCAACTCCTCTGACACGTAGTATTAAATGCATTACTTAAGACTGACCTTTGGTTGTGTCGAACATTGTTTGTAGTCTCACTTAGGATGCAGTGAACTCTGGTGCATGAGACGGACAAGTGCATATATATTGCAAAAAGTAAAGATGGCTAATAGAATCAGATTTCTTACATAAAATTTGAAATTTTTGGAAGATCTAATAATACATTACAGTAATTTGAACTTTTGTCTTGGATGCATAATGAACACGTGCATATGGCCTAGTTCCGTGCAACATGGCAGCTTCTAGACGCTCAGGTATTCAGAAACGTTCCGCATCTTGTATTCATTCCAGAAGAGTTTTGTGGTTGGGTCGCAGGCTAACTATTAATCAAAGTAAAATACGGCTTGGTTGCCGATCCCAGTGGCAGCGCCGTCTAAAGGCGTGGGTCTGCGGCCGCTGTCTTGCTGGAATTGTGGGTTCGAATTCCGCTGGGTCATGGGCCTCTTCTGAGTGTTGTGTGTTGTCAGGTAGAGGTCTCTGCGTCTGACTTATTACTCGTCCGGAGGAGTCCTATGGAATGTGGTGTGTCTGAGTGTGACCGTGAAGCCTCCATAATGAGGAGGCCTTGGGCAACTCGGGGGCTGTTACACCATGGAAAAAATACAGCTTGGTACAGCATGTTACATTATAAGGGTAAGAAATCGATGCAATTGACACACGGTTTGGCCTGTAAGTAGAACCGGTCAGTACGAGAATAAATTTTTCTGTTACATAAAAGGAGAATATTTCTTGACCACCTTATTAATAATTACGTCTCTAGAGATTTAATAATCACTGTACACAGAGTATTATATTCCACTAAGCAGAAGTTTTACGACTCACAGCTTTTCAATATTCAAACAGCCTACAAGTTTGTGCACTTTTAAATCACATTGATACAAAGCTCAATTGCAGTAACACACAGCACGGGCTTCTGCTGATTTCTGGTGGAACAAGATCAGCCGACTACTGTTCCTCTGTCATCATTTTCATGAAAATAATCTTTGAAGCCATAGCTCTTCTGTGATGTTAAAACTTCGGAAATAGATATTTAGTTAGCGTTGTTTCGGTACAACCTATTTCTCCCAGTGTCAGGGGCCAAGCAGTCGAAGTAAATGGGGGTGGGTAATTTATCTCTAAACGTCTGCAATAAACTGCAAACTACGCCGTGTAGCATCCCAGGAGAGCGAAGGTCCCAACTACACCGTAGCCTAAGCCTTAAATCTCGCACAGAATCCTCATGCAGATGTTTTCTAAGAGCCCCATTTCGTATTCAATTTTTCAGTATCGGATATTATAGGAAAATTGCTAGACATGACTGGATGTGGGCAAGCTGACCTTTGTGTTAAACCATCGATTTCAATTCCACTATGCCATTCAACCACTGCATGTTCAATACAGACTCAGTCATTACGCATATCAGCGTTCAGATTATTTTCAGACTTATAACTGTAGGGGATAAAAGCAATGATTACGTAAAATGAATGCGACAAAACGTTTCGAGTATCAGCGTTGCTACCGAGAAAGAAATCGTCTAATTTCAAAAATGAATATAAGTCGATTAACTATAATTTAAAATTATTTCCTTTTCATTTATCTCATGTTCTTCACTGAATCCTAGAAGTAAAGACACAATATAAAAGGAGATCAAAATTGAGGAACAAACGAAAAGGCAGGAAGTCCTACATTATAATTGGTCAAATGGAGGGCGGGGAGTGGTTAAGCCAAATGAGTAGCACTGAGGTTCTAATATTTCCATATTTTCAACGTTCCTACTTGAGTTTCGTCACTCTAACATCATTAGAAAGGGAAGCCTGGGGTAGCGTAGTGGTTAAGGCACTGCGCTACTAGTCGGACGGTCCCGGGATCGATTTCCGGTGATGTCACTGGGGATTTTTTCTGTGCCTCGACAGAACCATGTGCCCTGAGGTCGACTCAGCCTCTGAAAGTAAGTACCAGGGATTTCTCCTGGGGTAAAGGTGGCTGGTGCGTATGGCTGACGACCTACCACCCTCGTAGTACCGAATATCAAGAAAATCCGGAGCCTTAATCTACCCGCAACCCCTTGGGCCATCTCGGCCTGTTGCGGGATGATATTTACCTTTACTTTTAATATCATTAGCAACACGGGAATAATGTGATCCTGAAGGTTCTCACAGTGGTGTTGCTAACGACACTAAGGCTTTTAGGACTGCTTGACAATGAGGGTGATGACACTACGATCTTTCGAAACGTCCGTAACTGTTACCCAGTCGGGAGGTGTAACATCACATACAACATGAATCTATTACGTAATAAATTTTATATGACGTCATTATCTAAATACTGAATACGTTAGAGCGGTATTTCCCTTCAAGGACTGAATTATTTCCCATTGTGGTTTAGATATAGAAAACGTTACGACGTCTGAAGTAATTCAGGCCGAAATAGTCAACTACCACAGGTGATAATGGATCAGAAAACGGATTACAGTACTTATCGTTCACACAAGTAGCCATACTGAATATTTAACAAGATAAATGCTTCCTTTTAGCATTTTCATTGTTGTTTATGGGACATTGTTGCATATTTAGGAAACATTAATTTCCCTGCTCGTTGCCTACATGCAACCGTGCTACCACACATCATTATATTCAAATAATGTCCGTTCAAATATGATATGTGTTTAGAACTGACAGTGATGTCCTGTAGTATTAACACGCATTATGCATTACTGGATGCCACGTTACGTTGCATTTTATTGTATTTTGAATCGAGGGTATGAGCAAAAATACCCATGTGGTATGTGTATTCCTGGCTTGTTCGTTAATTATAAATGACAGCGTAACAGAAACAAGGAGAAAAAGCACGAAATTTTCTATCGTTGAGTGAAGAGACGTTACTAGGCAAGACAATAAGTGCCAGAAATTTGTATTCGGTTTTAGCAGTTTTACAAGACACGAATATTACGCGTGTCATTGTCACTGTTTTTAAAGTTGAAAAGATTACTTGCATTTATCATTATGTTGTCAAAGTGTGTATGTTTATGATTGATTTGACGACGCTCTCAATGCCACTACATAAGATAATGATTAGTGAATAGTGAACTGGGAAGCATGCGGAAGGAATCCGTCGTGGCCTGATTCAAGGCACTACACACGTGTTAACATGTAGGGCCTGAGATGAAAGAGACATAGCACAAAACACATTAAAATTTGCAGAATTTTACTATATATCGATTTCTGCTTATCTAATTTGAATGTAGTTTTATTAGGACAATTACAGATATGATTTATAAAATATACATTTATAATCGAAAGATTTCGGAAAAGAAAAATGATGTTTAACTATAAAATTATGTTTATATATGTAAAGACAAGATTTCCGTCTAATAACTAGAACACACGTAATCAAATATTTTATTAGATTTAAAAGTCTCTGTCTGCAAAGTAAATGAATAGGCCTCAGTTATGGATGAAAGTAAAGAACAGTAATATGATGTAGAACCTCTACACAAAAGTTTCTTAGATTGCTACGGGAAGAGAACAGAGTTGTTTTAAGCGAAGAAATTAGAATCAGACTGCAGACTGCGGATACAATTGGTGACATGAAACAGTATCACTTAATCTGCGGGAAAAGGCACACAGTTTATGGGCTATAAATAATGCCTGTAAAATAAGGTACCGTATAATTTCAGAAGACAAAGTGAGACAAGATATTAACCTCTAGGACTAAACGGAAATACAAACTGGACTTCTGCATATCGAAACGGAAGTAAATCTCGTGGGTTTGAATTACGGCTGTAGTAGTTGTGGGTGATTATAGACAATTAGTAGTGTTTACTATGCGCGCAGATTGTGATGTTTGAATATACGTGATTTGTAGGGTGGAGATATGTGTAAATAATGAGCAACATCCCCTGGAATTAACATTACATAGCGATGGTTGCGTACATCGGTTTTAAGTTCATTAATTTCTGCATAGTAATAAGTGGATCCCCAACATATAATACCATTACATTCAGTAGTACAATACTATATACACTACATAAATATATTAATGTCGCTGTACTGAAATGTACTTTTTAAAATTACTTTGTGCCCATTCCAGTGGCTGCATGGTTTAAAGTGCGTGCTTGTGGAAGGCACGTTGCAATTCCACTCGTGGTGGATGTTACCTTTGGTTATACGAGGGTTGGAACTTTAATAGTGGCAAATATTTATTTACAACTGATACAAAATAGATACATGTTTCGAAGATTTACTGTCCTTCAATGTAGTCACC
>JGI20166J26741_11433696_pt1 | contig 13774 bp, 17 predicted proteins | sample TergutCu122P5_FD_26741 | JGI IMG/M metagenome (IMG submission 26741)
TAGTTAACTCCAAAAAACTAAATCTTAAAGCTAATGAAGTTTATTTAAAGGCATAGCAAACAGTCCATACGCATAGTAAATTTTATTTTATATTCGCCATGTCCATCAAAGTTTTTGACTTAAGTTTTTTTAATACAGTCTTATCAATAGAGCCTTTAAAATACCCTAGATCTTTCTCATTAAACCTTACATTAAAGACATCTTTAAATTTACCTTGCATCCTGGAAGCCGCTTCAGCAGCTTTGTTTCGTTTAAAATCTAAAAGGTGTTGCATCAATGGATCAAACAGAACCTTACTTACTTTATTGGTTATCTTGATCTTTTGTGGCAATATTTCATTAATCCTCTTTATATCTTTTTCTAATTGCTCTATAGTTATATCCTCTTTATTTGTCAAAAGCTTAAGCCTAAAGATCGTCTTAACTCCTTATTATTAAATCCTCCAAAACAAAATTTATATTAAAACCTATTATCATCATATTCTTATCTTAATAAAAGGTATCAATATAATAAAAAATATTTTATAAAAATTCTCGCACAAAATTCAGGACACTGCATAATAATAATGTATCAAGAAAAAACAAAAATTCAGCTATTAAGAGAAATTACTAATGTGATATAATTGAATATATTTGAATAGGGGAATGTGATTTTTTTGATTAGGCTTTCTTGTTTAAATGATGAAGAGTATATAATTAAAGATTCCAATGGTATAAATATTGGACGCATTGATATTTTCGACCTTGTTAAAAAGCGTTATTGCAATTTAAGGATTAAATATTATAAAAATATGACAGAAGGATACAAAATAATTGAAAATACATTAAATCTCCTCTGTAATTCTATTTTTAATAAGATGGAACTAAATAAATTAAATGTATTCATTGAACAAGATGTAAATATTGCTGCATTTAGTCATATTGGATTTAAGCTTGAAGGGATTCTTTCTGAATCTGTATATCAAGGGGATGGAGTAAAGGCAGAGCTTATTTTTGGCATTGATTACAATACGTATGTGTATAAGCATAAAGACAAGGATCTACAAATAGAAGGGAAAAATTTAACATTAAGGATCTTAACAAAAGAGCATGCTGAAAAGATGATGGAATATTATAAAGATAATATTGAGCATTTAAAATTATTTGAGCCTGATAGAGAGGACAAGTTTTATACATTAAATTATCAAGTGGAGGCTCTGATAACCAGCTATAAACAATTTTTAGAGGGCACATATTTTGGATTTGGAATATTTTTAAGAGATAAGTTAATTGGAAGGATAAATCTAACAAATATAGTTTATGGCAGTTTTAAGAGTGGGTTTATAGGATATTCTATTCATAAAGATTATACAAGAAAAGGATATATGACAGAGGCTGTAAAGTTATTATCAAAATATGCTGGTGACAAATTAAAATTGCATAGGATAGAAGCTTCAGTTTTAACAACAAATTTATCCTCACAGAGAGTTTTAGAAAAGTGCAATTTTACAAAGGTTGGGTTATGCCCTAAATATCTATATTTAAATGGCGATTGGCGAGATCATTATATTTATCAGAAGATACTGCAGGATTAAATTCAATTACTTGTATTAACTGTGAGGAATTTAAAAGATAAAAATATTGACAACACTGAAAAAATAATGTACAATGATTTTTGTCTCTCGATTCACTAGCTCAGTCGGTAGAGCACATGACTTTTAATCATGGTGTCCGGGGTTCGATTCCCCGGTGAGTCACTAAATGGGCTGGCGCAAAATGGCTATTTATACGCTGAAGCGTATAAATAGCCATTTTGAACTTTATAAAATATAACTTTAGATCAGCTAAATATCTATGTGATTTGAAAATAAGTTGGAATTACAGCTTAATTGTGCATAATGAAAAAACATGCGTCAGCATGTTTATTCATTATGCAACAGCCGCTTTGTTAATTAGAAGTTGTATTAAGGTTAAAATTATAGATGTATTTTCCAGGTGCGATTTCTATATCTACGCAAGGTGCTTTTACTTTTATACCTGTAAGATTTACATCAACTTGTGTTTCATAAGGTGTATCTACTCCATATTCATAATGGTAGCCTGTAAAGTTACTTAAGTCACAGCTTGTCGTATTTGTTTGATTTGAAGTGGTATTAGAAGCTTTTGAAGAACTTGAGTTACTAGATGTTGTATTGGAATTCTTTGTTGAATTTGTATCTTGTTTGGCTGTAGTATTCGCCTTAATAGTTGCATTTGTTGTATTGCTCTTTGTATTTGTAGAATTTTGACTATTGGTAGAATTAGCAAATGATACTAAGCCCGATGAAATCAATATTGTTGTGGCAGTAATGAAAATAATAGAAATTATACTTATAATTATTTTTTTAAAATTTATGTTTAACACCTACCTTAAAATAAATTACTTTATTACCACTTACTTTTAGATTTAATATATACTACAATGTTTTTGCTTAAAGATTAATAAAAAAGTCCTAAATGCACTCATTAGTGGTATAAAATGTTTTTACATTAATTTTTAAATTATTTATATGCTCAGTTTAGACAAAGTCCTGAACATTTAGTATTAATGTGTTAAAATAATAATATTATAAACTTGAAGCTAATACATGGTAAGAACTATTGGTAATTATAACAGATATGTAAAAAACAGGGGGATTTATATGGTAAAGAAGAAAAAGACATCGATTAGGAATTGGGCTGTACTTATTATAATATTGATTATTGCTTCAGTTTTAGTTTATTTATTTTTAATAAGAAGTAATCAGAGCAATTATGAAGAGGTAGAAGCAAAGACGGGCAATATTGTAACTTATTACACTTTTTCAGGGAATGTGGTAGCTAAAAACCATGAATCGGTAATATCAGAGAAATTAATGCAAATATCTGAGATTAAAGTTAAAAATGGTAATTTAGTCAATGAAGGAGATGAATTAATAGTAACTTCAACTGGAGATACAATTGTTGCAAATATTTCAGGTGAAGTACAAGGTTTGAGTGTAGAAGTGAATGCTACTGTGATGGCAGGGGTTAAACTATTAGATATCACGGATTATAATAATCTACAAGTTAAGATAAGAGTGGATGAATATGATCTTCCAGCTATTAGGATAGGTCAGGATACATCCATTAAGATAAACGCTTTAAATAAAGATATAAATGGAACTATAATGGATATCTCAAAGGATGGCACAATTATAAATAATCTTACCTACTTTGAAGCGAGCATTGACTTGCAGAAAGATCCAAGCTTGAAAGTTGGTATGTCAGCTGAAATAAAATTACTAAATAGCAAAGCAGATAATGTTGTAATCCTTCCTATGTCTGTTATACAATTTAATGATGATAATTCTGCATATGTCTTAAAGGAAGGTCAAAATGGACGACCTCTAATAGTGGACATAACTACTGGGATAAATGATGGAATCAATGTGGAAATAAAAAGCGGAGTTACAAGCGGTGAAAAAGTCTTATATATTAATAATGTGATTACTAATCTACTACAAGCAAGACCAAGAAACTCAACAACAGGGAGGTAGCTTAATGCCTGAGATTTTAAAGATGATAGATATTTGCAAAAGTTACTATATGGGTGATGAGGAATTAAAGGTTCTTTTTGATGTGAATTTATCTATAAATCCTGGAGAATTTGTTTCTATTTTAGGGCCATCAGGCTCAGGAAAGTCTACCATGATGAATATCATTGGATGTTTAGATGTTCCAACAAGTGGAAGGTACATATTATCAGATAATGACATCAATGATTTAGACGAAGTACAACTTGCACATGTTAGAAATAAAGAAGTTGGATTTGTTTTTCAGAGTTTTCATCTTCTCCCAAGGCTTTCTGCTATTCAAAATGTAGAGCTGCCACTTATTTATTCAGGATTAAAAAGAAGTGAAAGAAGAAAAAAAGCCATAGAAATATTAGAACAAGTTGGTCTTTCTGATAAAATGCGCAATTTACCTAATCAACTTTCAGGAGGTCAGCAGCAACGTGTTGCTATAGCTCGTGCTCTTGTAACAAGGCCGAGCATCCTACTTGCAGACGAGCCTACTGGAGCTTTAGATCAAAAAACAGGTCAGCAGATAATGGAACTCTTTGAGGATATAAATAAGGATGGAAAGACCATCATAATGATAACTCACGATACAAATATTGCAAAACATGCAAAGAGAGTAATAAATATCTTAGATGGATACTTAACTGAACAGGAGGCTTTGTGATGCTTTTGGAAAGTATTAGGATGTCTTGGGAGAATATTATAAACAATAAGCTCAGATCATTTTTAACTATGCTCGGCATTGTAATTGGGGTAGCATCTATAATAGCTTTAATAACTTTAATGCAAGGTGCCAGGCAGAGCATAAGCGATCAAGTAAGTGCATTAGGTGTAAATAAGATCATGGTTACTGCAACGGGAACTTTTCTTAAGCAAGGTTTAAACGATGATGATATAAATAAAATAGCATCATTAAACAATATAAGCGGTGTATCACCTACGATATCTGCAAGGACTAATATAGCTTATAAGGATAGGATTAGACGTAATGTTCCAATCCAAGGAAAAAATGAACAGTTTTTTAAAAATGATAATACTCTTTTGAGAGATGGACGAGTTATCAATATTTTAGATATAGAATCTAAAAATAATGTTGCATTAATAGGAACCAATGTTATAAATGATTTATTTTATGGAGAGAATCCTATAGGAAAAGAAATCATAATAAATTCTATAGCATATACTATTATAGGTACTCTGAATACGACTACTGCATTTAGCATTAATTCAAATAACAATCTGGTTATCATACCATATACCACAGCGATGAAAACGCTGGGTGTTAAAAATGTGGTAAACTTGGATGTATTTTTAACAGATACGAATAAAGCAGATCAAAGTGTAAATGATATAAAACAGGTTTTAAGTGAATCTTTTAACTATAAAGATGATTCATTTACAGTATTTAACATGGGAGATATGATACAGTCTTTTCAAATCATAATTTCCATGATGTCTATGCTGCTCGCAGGTATTGCAGCAATTTCCCTGGTTGTAGGTGGAATTGGCATTATGAACATGATGCTCGTTTCTATAACAGAGCGTACAACTGAAATAGGACTTCGTAAAGCTTTAGGGGCTACACCAATTACTATTCAGCTTCAGTTTATAATAGAGGCTATTTTTCTTTCCCTGATAGGTGGGATTATTGGGCTTTTAGTTGGTAGTATAGTAGCATATATCGCATCTATATTAATTGATTTAGGCTTTGTAATAACACCATCTACAATAGGACTTGCGGTAGGGTTTTCTGCTGCAGTTGGAATAATATTTGGCTACATGCCAGCTAGAAAAGCTAGTATGTTAAACCCAATAGATGCTTTAAGGAGTCTATAAAAATTTGAGAGGTCTTGATTTTTTTGGTTAACTTGTGTCTATTAGGCTGTGGAGGAAGTGTTCCGCAGCCTGAAAGAAATCTAACATCTTTATTATTAAATATTATAGGAAGTAAAGTACTAATCGATTGCGGAGAAGGGACTCAAGTCTCTATGAAAAGAATAGGCTGGGGGTTTAAAGATATAGATACAATATGTTTAACTCATTATCACTTGGATCATATTCTAGGGCTTCCAGGTCTTATTTTAACTATAGCAAATTCAAATAGGAGAGAAGATATAAATATAATTGGTCCAACAGGTTTATCAAAAGTCATGGATTCCTTTAAGATATTCTTTAATTATTTGCCCTTTCGGTTAAATCTTATTGAAGCAAGTGGAGCAAAAGATCCTGTTTTTGAAACTGAAAAATTTAATATTTCGGCACTGAATCTTGATCATTCAGTAAATTGCATAGGCTATAGCATCTATGTAAATAGAATGAGAAAGTTTGAGGTAGAAAAAGCTGAAAAGAATATGGTACCAAGAGAATTGTGGAAAGATTTACAAAATGAAAAATCTAGGCTATTTGACGGAAAGATGTATACTCCAAATATGGTGCTAGGAGAAATTAGAAAGGGAATTAAGATTTCTTACATTACAGATACTAGACCAATAGATGATATACAATCTTTCGTCAATGGAAGTGATTTATTTATATGTGAAGGCATGTATGGTGACGATGATGATATTAATAAAGCAAAAGAGAATAAACATATGCTTTTTAGGGAAGCCGCAACCCTCGCCAAAAATTCAAATGTAAAAGAATTGTGGCTCACTCATTTTAGTCCTTCTATGGAGGATGAAAGCATATATTTAGATAATGCAAAAAAAATATTTGATAATACAAAATTAGGCTATGATAGGGCTCTAAAACAATTAAAATATGATGATTAATTATCTAAGAATAATTTTTTTAAGCCTTTCAATAGGTAAAAAGTAAAATATTATCATAGTTATTATAAGTTCAGGAACTAAATAGTTGCCGTTGTATATAATAGAATAGATCAAAGGATTTTGACCATTTGCTAATGATGCATAAAATATAACACCTGAAAGGACGCTGCAAATAAATCTACAAAATATGCTTAGTGTAACTGCTAAAAATTTATTGTTTTTAAAAATACCACCCATGCCAAGGAGTGAAAAAGCAAGGAAATAGTCTAATAATACTTGTATAGGATGTACAATAAATGGATCTAAAATAAGATCTAATAGACCAAATAAAAAACCTGCAAGGATACCATAAGGAACCCCAAGTACCATAGATACAAATATAACTGGTACCATGCTGCCTAAAGTTATGCTTCCGCCTTGTGGGAAAGTATAAATTTTAATTGCGTTTAAGACAACAGATAAAGCAACCATTATGGCGATTAAAGTTATAGTTCTTGCATTTAGTTTTGTTTCTTTAGATGAATGATTCATATGTAACCTCCAAAATATTAAGAGCTTTAAATTAAAAAAAGCAAACAAAAAAACACATTAATAAAATGTGCTTATGAAAAGATTTGCATTCCTACGCTGGCATTATCCAGATCAGGTAAAAGGGTTAATGATTTCTCATTTCTCAGCATAAGCACCCCTAGCTCTTTCATATATTATATTTTATGTGGTATAATTTTTCAATGGTATTTTAGGAATAAAAAAATAATTCCACAGTAATAAATTTATAAATACTTAAATATAATTAATTATAGTATTGACTATAGAATAGATGTTCGGTAAAATAAGAATATGAGGTGGAATTATGAATAATGAATTTTATATTAAGGTTGACTTTAATAAAACGGAAAATGTAAACTTAAAATATATACCACTTGTTAAAAATTTGAGGAAAAGAGAAAATGCATATATAGTATGTGGGGGTCTGGTGAAGAACGACTCAATTACATTGATATTTAAGGTTAACAGCATAGAAGAATTGGAGAATTTTAATGAAAATTACGAAAATAAATTCTGTAAATATGAATTAACTACATTTTCTCCAAGATTACTTCCTGCTCAATAAATGCATTGCTTTAAGAATTATTTTTTTGGTAATTGTTTTCACATCTTTTCATATTGTCTTTAATTAAGTAAAATAATATTAACATAATCAATTAGTTGGAGGATAATATGAATTTAGAAGAGCTTTTTTCTCTTCAGGCTGAGCTTGATAAAATAATATCAATTAACCATAACTTGGCTCATAATAATCTATTTTCTAAAAAGATTATTGCACTTATTGTCGAAGTAAGCGAACTTGCAAATGCGACAAGATGCTTTAAGTATTGGAGTTATAAACAACCTGAGCCAAAGGAAATAGTTTTAGAAGAGTTTGCTGATTGTCTCCACTTTACCATTAGCTTAGGGGTCGAAATAGGATTTAATAACTTTAATAAAATAATATATGAAAAATGTTCTGTTCCTTTATATGAACAATTTTTAAACCTTTATATCGATGTCAATGATTTTTTAGCCTGCCATAACGAGGAAAATTTTATAAGTATTTTTAATGACCTTATATGTATGGGTTTATCCATGAATTTTACTATAATTGAACTCTTTGATTCTTATATAAAAAAGTATGAATATTTCAAAAATACATATAAGTTTGTTTATAAAGTAAAACAAGATTGTAGTGACTTAATAAAATAAAAAAAATTGCTTATTTACTATGTTTGATCTAATATTTCACGAAAGTTGGGTTGAGGAAAATAAATGAATAATGAGTGGGACAAAGTTAAAGAATTTCATGAAAAATTTGGACATCCAAAATCAGAGAAGCCTATTTTTATAAATGCTGAACGTGCAAGAGCTAGATATAATTGGATGTTAGAAGAGATTAACGAGTTTCTGGATGCTTCAAATATTGTTGATCAAGTTGATGCAATGATAGATTTAATGTACTTTGCACTCGGTACAATGGTTGAAATAGGTGTAAAACCTGATAAAATTTTTGATATTGTACATAATGCTAATATGGCAAAATTGTGGAATGATGGCTTACCGCATTTTGATAAAGATGGGAAAACTATAAAACCATCTACTTGGAATGACCCTTATGAAAAGATAGAATTGGAGATTAAAAATAGTTTATAAATGTCTGTATAATTGGGTTAACACCCTCGACTCGCAGGTGAACCATTAAAAGTAACCTGCTTAAATTTAGTATAAATTATAAAGATTGTATGTATGAGTAATGGGAAATTACTCATACATATATTCTATTCTGCTTGTTTTATATTGAAAGAATAAAAAATGCAAACGTTATTTGCAAAGATATTTGATCAATTCTAAATCAGAGTAAAAGCATACCCCATTTTTTTCAAAAATATAGTCTGAGATTAATCTTTTTGTGTCAGTACTATCAATGTATTTCCACAAAGGTCTATCTTGTAACCATTCAATAGTTTTTTCACATAAGGGGTATTTATCTTTGATATATTTATTATAAAATTCAGTATCCTCATCAACGTATAACCCATCTATCATGTAGTATGGTGAAATTTGTATTGTATCATCAACTATTTTTTTGTACTCGTCGAAGTTAATAAAAGGTAAAATGGGTTTTAGAATGGTTGCATAATTCAATTTACTAGTCGAAATTTTTTCTGCTAATGCTATTCTTTCATGATATAGTAAAGTATTTTTTTCTATATCGCTGATTAATGAAATACAACTAAACGAAATACTGATTTTAACAAAACCTAAACAGTTCTTTTTTAAGTAATCATTCAAAGATTTTAGTTTATCAATTTTTATGTCATCAATATCATGTTTAGTTGAAATACTTACAACTATTTTTTTTTTAACTTTCAATATTGATTCAATGATAGTTTGAAAATTGTCGTCAAATATATTTCCATCACAATTAGGATAAATAATCAAACCGTCATCTGAAATCAAATTGTAATCATAGGAAACACACTTATTATATTGTGCCCATTTTGCAAAGCAATAACTACAATTGGCATCACAGCTATTTTTATTTGAAAAGAACATTCTTTTCATTCAACAACCCTCCGATGAAATTCATAATAATATTATATTCGTAAACTCATTAATAGTTCTTAATTATTTTATTCATAATCTTTTTTTTCATTACTTTTATTTTTATTCACCTAACTATTTATTTCACATAGAATGAAGTAAGAAAATGATATACAAGCATAATGTAATTGTGTTAAAATATATAAAAAAACACTAACTACACATTTAATGAAATGGTAAAATTAAAGTTTAGGTATTTATAGTTTGTTTCCTGAACATATTACAAGGAGGAATAATGTGGATATAAACGGAATTGTAAATAACAATAATAAAATTTCAAATCGAGTGATGTTGCATTCATTAGTAGGGTGTCCATATAAATGCCAATATTGCTTTGCAAAATGGGAGCAATACCAAAATAATATTTCTTATATTGAAAATATAAGAAATAATATAATTATTTACCCTTTTTGTGATTCTGAAGTATTATTTCAAAATCATATGGACAATCTTTCAGTTATTGCGGATAAGTCTATTCATGAAAAAAAGAGAATCGTTATTAGTATTTCTACGAAATCAAATTTATCTAAGTCTATTTTGAATGATTTAGAATCAGTACATAAAAAACTTAAGATAAATGGGGGTTTTATAAAATTAGGAGTTTCTTTCTCAAATAAAAGTATACCAACCATTGAAAAAGGTACTACTCAATATTATGAGCGTATAGAATTATTACGAAAACTTTCTGAATATAGTATTAAAGTATCAGTTGTCTTAAAACCTATTTTACCATTTATTACAGTAGGTGAATATATCGAAATAGTAAACGAGACCATTCGTTTTACAGATAAATATTTACTTGGTGGTTTATATGTACAAGAGCATACCGATTTTTACAAACACTATATAGAAGGTAAATATATTACTACGCAACGTAAGGTAGAATGGTTAACAGGAGTATCATGGTCTTATATAGATTCAGCTGAAACTCAAAACGAAATTAAAAGCTATATTTTATCACAGGGAAAGTTTGTTTTTGATTCTGATCAAGAATTAGTTGAGAGTTGGTTATCATTATGACAATAGATATTATTGGATGGATAATATTAACGATATTAGCGATTGATGGAATTCGTGATACGATTGCTCGTGTTGGGTGGTTTCCACTTAATTCTGGACGTATATCAAATTTTATATATGGTCGAAGCGATGAAAAAATAATTGAGAAAGCTTTAATTAGCTTAGGATATGAAAAATCGGAAGCAACCAAAATTAAATATGGTATGACCAAAAGTAGGATAAATGAACTTCATCAAATGACAGCTAAGATTTGTTATCGTAAATTAATTCAGATAATAAAGAAATGCTTAATTAAAACACCTTCGATGAGGTATGGAAGTTCAACAACAAATTATTATATACATACTATGATGGGAAGTCAAAATCAAGATATCCTAAAAGATATGTCAGAATTATTGATCCATCAAATATTACAAGATTATTCAGATTCATTGCCAGACTTTGTTATTGTTCCTAAAAGTGGAAATCCTTTACTAGGTCGATATGTGGCATCACAATTGCGTGCTCAATGTATCTTATATAAAGATCCAAATGAGAAATCATATGCTAATAACCCAGATGCTGATTTGGGTAATAGCAATCCTGGTTTAGATTTTCAAATAAACTTTGAAGGAGCATATTACCTTGACGAGAAAAAACCTCTAAAGGGGATAGTAATTGATTGTAACGTTTCAGGTGGTACCCAATTATATAATGCAACTAAGGCATTTAACGCTATTATTGAGCAAATGGCATTACCTTATCAAAAAATACAAAACATATACACATTATTTAGAGTTGACGATGCTCACATGAATATTGATACTTTCTTCGAACAAAATGGCAATTTAAAACTTCACCGTATTTTTGACTTGACCGAACAAATAAAAGAAGAAATTGCAAACTTAAGTGATGATGACATAGATATTTATGTTCCAAGTTGTCCTAAAGTAGATACAATAATCGATTTTATGAGAAATAATAATTTATTGCGTTTATCTACTAATTAAATTAATTTGTACTTTTAATAATGAAAGAGGGATGATAATATATGGAAATAGATTGCAAAGGTTTATTATGCCCACAGCCCGTAATTAACACAAAAAAGTATTTTGATTCTATTGAAAAAGGAAGAGCAGTTGTAATAGTAGATAATGAAGTAGCAAAAGAAAATATAATGAAGTTTGCAAATGGCAGTGGTTACGAATGCACTTTAGTAGAATTGAAAGATGAATATAGGATAGAAATAGTTAAAAAGGATAAAAATGAGGCAATTAAAGAAGACAAGTCATTGACCATATTAGTTGGAACAAATATACTTGGAAGAGGCTCTGATGAATTGGGCAATTTGCTGATGAAAAGCTATTTTTATGCATTGACTGAGAGCGAAAATATACCTAGAGTCTTAATTTTTATGAATAGCGGCGTTAAATTGACTACTGAAGGCTCGGAAATCCTGGATAATCTAAAAAAACTTGAAAGCAAGGGATGTGAAATTATAAGCTGTGGCACATGTTTAGATTTTTATGGATTAAAGGACAAACTTTTAATTGGTGAAATATCAAACATGTATACAATAATTGAAAAAATGAATGCATCTTTAAACACAATTACGCTATAAAATAAATATTATATATAGACAACAATATTAAAGGATAAATTTTTAAATGTTCTTTAACAATAAACTAAGCAGTGATTTACGATTTGCACTTAATAATGGAATGACAAGTTTAGAGAGAATCATTGTGCATTTTAAGTTCGAGTCTAAACCATTATTAGAACAGATTTCAAAAAATAAAATTAAAATATTATATTTTTTCCCTAGGATTAACCTGATATGTTTAAAGGCAGATGCAAAGATAATAAATGCATTGCTTGAATTTCCACAAGTTGATTATATGTTCTTTGATGAGATTGGTGAGATTAATCCACTTATTTCAATAGATTCAGGTAAAAACTTTAAATATATCAAAAGCCCTTTAACAGGTAAAGGCATAAGCGTAGGAATAGTGAGCACGGGGATTCATCCACACGATGATTTAGTTAAACCGATAAATAGAATATATTATTTTTTAGATTTGATAAATAGTTTTAGCTTTCCTTACGATGATAATGGACAAGGAAGTTTTTTAGCTGGAATTATTTCATCATCCGGTTGTTCATCTGAAGATGCTGTAAAGGGAGTAGCTTCTGATTCAAATATCTGCATGGTAAAAGCTTTTGATAAAATGGGCAAGGGATATTTTTCTACTGTACTGTGGGCCATGGTAAAACTGTTATCTTTATCCAATGAATACAATATGAAAGTCATACTACTGCCATTTGAATTTAAGAGTACGAATCCTATTATTTTTAAATCATTTGAAGCGATAATTGAAAAATTGAATAAGAAAAATATAATCGTTGTTTCAGCTCAGAGCACAATTAATGCTGGTCCTTCGCTGCCATCATCTATTGAAAAATGTATATGCATAAGTTCAATTAATAATTCAAAGAATTTCTTGCGAGGGTATAAAAAACCATATATAAAGCCTGACTTTTATCTCTATGGAGAGAATTATGTTTCGCTTTGCACAAATGAATTTTTTATACCTGAAAGAAATGGTAAAAAGATATATTCTAAACGAATCAAAGATAAGTATAGAAGTTATACTGGAAATAGCTGCGCGGCAGCGTATACAGCAGGTCTTATTGCAAGATTAAAACAAGAGATTCCAGACTTAAATTATAAGGATGTACACGGTCTTTTGAGGTTAAATTCTGAAAAGATCACTGACCCATTAAAATATGGTTATGGTGTTATTACTAGTTTAAGAATTAATAATTTATCAACAAAAGAGTAGTATTAGGAGGGATAAATTTTGATTTTAAAAATGGATAATAATGTGTTAAACATTTTAAGAGAAATGTTAAAGGGAAAAGATAAACCGGCATTGAGGCTTTTGGTTAAAGGATTTACTTGAAAAGGACCTGTTTTAGGGATGGTTCCTGATGAAAAAAGAGAAAATGATAAAGAGTTTTCAGTAAAAGATGTGGACTTTGTTGTGGAAAGGGATTATGAATATTTGTTCAATAATGCGACCATCAGCTATAAAAAAAGTGCTTTTGGAGGTAAATTTGAAATAATGCCGGAAGAGATTGATCTTTAGATAAAAATTGAAACAGGCGTGAGTATATTTATTATTACTTGCGCCTTTTCTAATATAAATTTGAATATTTTTTTCCTTAAGCTGTAACATTATTAAAAATACAGCACATTATATAATAATCAAATGTATATATTGGAGGGAAATATGAATTATTTAGA
>JGI20166J26741_11433807_pt1 | contig 13768 bp, 6 predicted proteins | sample TergutCu122P5_FD_26741 | JGI IMG/M metagenome (IMG submission 26741)
ACACAGAATAAGAGCGTTGAGAACGGGGTGCTGCGAAGAATTCTTGGAACTCATAAGGAGAACGTAACAAAGAGGCTGCAGGAGACTGCATTGTGATGAGCTTCATAATTTACATTCTTCGCCAAATATTAAGTTGATCATGTTGAGGATGAAATGGGCGGGGCATGTAACACGCATGGAATGGAAGAGAAATGCATACAAAGTGCTTGTAGGACATCCTGAACATTTAGGCTTTTATGGGAGATAATATTAAACTGGTTAACAACGAAATAGGTTGGGCGTGTACTGAATGGACTAATCTGGCTCAGTGTAGGGATGAGCCGATGAAGAAGCCTACTAGATACAAATAAAACCCATATTTAAATCGGATTAGTTGTACCTTCTGGCCTTGTGTGCACGGGTCTGAAATCGACAGTAACAAAGCGCTGATAACAGTTTACGGGTTGATTTTCAGACAAAATGTGTGATCTGGGGGAGTAACAGATGGCTACTGCATAAATGGGATATCATGGTAACCAAGAATTGGCGCCACAACCGCAGGAGGCCCGTAAAACAGGGGCAAATATGCATATTTATAACAGAAAAATATATATTCTGGAAATGTGACAGTTTTTCTTGTAGACAACCTAAACAGCATGAAATGACTGAGCGTCATACTAGAGAAGCAGTGTGTTCTCTGCGAGGCGAGAACTAAACTCTTAAAATTGTTTACTTGGATTTGAGGTTTAAGAGGGTTGAAGCTTATGTTTGCTGTTTACTGTTTGCTGTTTACTACACAACTAATATCAGGTTTCTCGAAAGCTACAAAACATGCACAACTTTCAGGGTAACACTTTTGAACGTGATCCAGAATTCAAGAGACGATTAGAGATATCCTTCAAATAAACGGCATGTAAGATTGCATGCAGGAATTATAGGTTAATTAATGCTGTATAATTCAGTAGTAATATTTGTAGGTGTTTTCCATCGACATGCGTTCTGGTCTCGATATGTGAGTAAAATTTGGCAGATACATCAAAACTTTAAATCAAATTAGACGTTCGCGTTGTAGAGTGTTGCATTTCTGGTTCCAGTGGTTCATACGCTATCATCATCAAACACAAAGCTTAGTACAGTATAGAAGTTACGTGTCCGCCATATTGTTTTAGAAACCAGAAACATATAGCTGTCACGAAAACTGCGTATTTATTGAGACTTGCCATAAGTTTGAGGATCCACAATTAAATAACACAGGTTTTAATTCCACCACAGAATTTTTGCCTGGCCGCCATTATGGGCACCGTATCGGCATTTGTATTGATGGATAAAGCGACACCATAAAACCGTCCAAATCTCTGGCTTTCGGGTACCAATTTATATCTAGACCCTAACTAATATGATGCAGGATTGCCAATCACGTGACTTGTAGGCCTGCATTTGGACCTACCTGAGATGAAGTAACTGGAGGCCGGGAAACATTGCACATTGTAAAGTTCCATAATTCGAACTGTTCAACAAATATTATCAGCGTGATCAGAAGAAGAAATATGAGATGAGTAGAGCACGATGCACGCAGAACCCGAACATACATTACCCATTTCCTAAGAGCACGCCACTAGACCATAAAATGAGCCAGACATTACAGTCCACATTCCTTTATTCTGTACGTTTAGGATCCCTCATCTGCCTTATCTACTCTTAAGACAAGACTTTGTCAGATTTCCCGAGTAAAATTTTTGATACACTCTTGTCTGTCCCATGCTCGATGCACGGCCCGCCTTTCTCACCCCCTTTGATTCCTTCGCCCTAATATTACGATAAGACTGCAAATGGTGAAGCTGCTTAAGCTATTAATTTTATGTTTTTAACACCGTGTATTGTAATAGAATTATACAATATAAACCAACAAAATACAGCCTTTCTAAACTAATATTTTAATTTATATCTTCCACATGTTTCGAACCCGAGGGTTCATCTAAGGGAAGACGGTTGTATATACAGGCATGGTATAGTGTGTTCTACGTGCTTCAGTATAAGCAGTATAAAAAGTGTGTGCTCGATCAGTATCAAACACACTCTTCTACCTACAAGACTGCTTATACTGATGCATGTAGAACACACTATACCATACCTGTATGTACAACCGTCTGCCTGAAGATGAACCCTCGGGTTTGAAACATGTACAATACATCGTAAATTAAAATATTAGTTTAGAAAACGTGCATTCTGTTGGTTTATATTGCATAATTAAGCAATTAACTCTGCCTCTGACAATGAAGCAAGAGAGTGATACTGACAATACCGCTGCTGGAAAGTAATACTAAATTATGCTGTCGTGTAGCACCAACGGAAAGTACTACAGAAATAATCCTGTCGAATACAGCTCATGGAAAATAGTGCAGAAACGATCGTGTTGAATACAGCTATTGGAAAGCGCTACAGACCTGTTAGTGTCAAATATCACGCTGGAACATTCACCGTTTTTAATGAAGTTTTTTTTAGACAAGTGTCACCTAGATTTTAGGTGGTCTGTACAAACAAGTGGACCGTTGTAACTTGTGTTAAATTTGTATCGCAATATATTATAGACACTTCTACTAGTTGCAGTGCAACTAACTGAATTTCTTCGGAATTTTAAAGAGCAGCACGCAACCACGAAAGTCTGTTTCTCTTCCCCGTTTAATTCGAATGGACCAGTTTTTAAGTGTTTTATGACAACATCTTTTCCCATCTCGGCTGAGAGTTGCATATGATGTTTGCCATTTTCATGATCTTCAGCGTATTTGTTATTTTTTCAGTTTTAATATTCTCTCTCAGCCCTCTTCCCAACAAGTGCCTGACATAACTGTCTGCGAGGTGTTTCTCTTTTGCGTATCGCATATGTACGTAGTCCAGCCTTAGAACAGGCTCCAAAGGCCCAGAGGGGGAGTAGAGGTACAGCTCTACTCCTTCTTTAGCCTCGGCGCTAGGTGGGGTGGGTTTTCCACGCCTTGGCCGCTTTACCCCCAGGGAAGACCCGGTACCCATTTTATAGGAGGCTGGGTGGGCCCCAGGACCGGTCTGGACGGGTGCGGAAAATCTCGCCCCCCACCGGGATTCGATCCCTTGACCGTCCAGCCCGTAGCGAGTCGCTATACCGACTGAGCTATCCCGGCCTTCCAGCGAACGGCCGCTACGTATAAAAACTGCAGCATACCAGATTACAACGCGCACAGATGCGTCATCAGTAAACCCTTTAATTTCGCTGCTCAGAAGTTAAAATAATGCGAAAGCCAAGACTTTTTTTGCTGTATTTCACTTTGTGAAATTGAAACATTTTAAAAACGATTTTTGCGATGAACACTCTAACTTTTCTATGTCAGCATACAAACGGGGACAAACTGAACATTCGTAAGGCCATCTCGATAAAGATGTATGGTTCATAATGCTTATTTAGCTACTGGGCTGTACTACGAGTTAAAATAACAACCCACTCCCAATTTGGGTGAATATACATGTATTGTAACTTCACAAAACTTTCGTTTATGTCCATGTTTACGTGTGAATGAGCACACTGAAACTGAACCTACAGTTCCTGTTCACAACAGTCCTTGAATCCTATCATACATCAAGTAATACCAACCGACATATTCACACCATATGTTTGAAGATTCCCTGTAACATTACCCGCTTATCTATGTCTATATCATTCAGATTGTTTATTCTCACAGGAGTTACCAACCCCCAAAAAATGTTGTACGCACATACCATTTACCTCCAGTATTCTGTAACGCTCTTCCATCAGTGCCTCTGGATTTTTTTCAAACCAATAATACGCCTAGTTTGGTAGGGACACTAATTATGAAGCTCCTCATTATGCAATTTTCTCTTGGTTTCTATTTTCTTAACTATTTTTACACTTTCGTCTTGCATTAAATATTCTTAAACTAGTTCCTTATATGGTCATTAATTATTTTCCATTTACCCTACGAAAAGTGGAGAAACGGACCACACGTAGGGGCAGTAGAGCGTTATAAAAATTAAAGGCATTCCTGATGGGACATGAAAGCATTCTTTTCGTTAAAGTACATGCATCTTAAATTCATTGTTCAATTCTATATTATTTGTCAATCACACAAATTTTTAACCATTTTATTTTCTGTTCCGGTCTAAAATGATTCTTCAATAGGATCAGTGTTCTTTGTTCTTGTAGCTGCTTCTTGCTGCACATCATGACCAGTCTTCCTGTCTTGTCTCTTTTTTATAGCGTAGCCTATTTGCTCTGTCTTGTCCGCATTAAACTTTGTAAACATAAACACGCTCAATGAAGAAGCTGTAAGCTTCCTTTCCTTTACGGAAGGCAAATAATGAAGACAAGCAGTTCAGAAATTAATATACAAACAGGCAGTTACAATTTTGGTAGCAGACCACGTGACTGCAAGTGTCAGTAAAAGAATTTAATAAATGCTCGCACCGCTGATCAATTCTGGCGCATTCCTTCACATTCCTCCAATCTCCGTACAAGCAGCGATAGTTTAAGAAAAAGTGAAATAAACATAACGTATTTGTTACATTTTTAGACACCTTTGTAACCATGCAAATCACCTATTGAAATTTCTGTTTCCGTCTGTGAACATCAAGCAACTGCAATACCACTGAACGGATTGTCTTTAAATTTGATATCGGGAGTTTTCATAAACTCCGTCGCCACGTCACGATTTTGTTTTTATTATGGCAACCATAACGGACGACTTTTTGTCATTACAACTTGCTATTACGGAGGTAAGTGACAAAGAATCGGACTGCTTCCACATCCTATTTCTCTATTCAGTATTCAATAATGGACTTCCAAACACGCGCGAATGTTACCGAAATCTTATATTTTGGATAATACTTAAAGGAAGAAGATCATTCAAAGACAGCACGAAACGAAAATGTGGACGTAGTAAGAAGGCGGACACGCCAGGATTGGTAAGATATTTCAAAGTTTCCGGGCTCCGATAACGCGTCAAATATTTGTAAATATTTGGCAAGTTACACTCGAAATGCGAGCAGTAAAGAACGTAGCTCTCCGTTTTGAATTTTCTTTATTGTATGAGATTTTAACTTTAAAAGCGTAGCGGTTACTTTACGTACCATCAGGCTTAACATTCAACAATCCAACATCCTGCCCGCTTTGATTTATGTGTTTTGTACTGATAAGAACAAACTGCAAATTTTACCTTATACCACATGAACTGATTGTTTTTTGTAACCGAAGCGGGGTGTGTTTACTGCGCGGTACGCACTGAGTCCTTATGTAAAACAGACTACGTTTCGTCTTTAAAGGGTTATGCAAAGTTTAACTGTTCAATTAGATTTAATAAAACTTTCCAAAATCGAATTTTATGACAATCTGTTCAAAGTTTTCAAGTTGTTTGGTCTACATTGCGGACAGACAGACGTATTGCAGTGAAAATTCTAATTTTGTACTTCTCACTGAGAACACACAAAGAAACGAGATGCGTAAGGCAAATACAAATACACTATTCACAAATTCGTAACTTTATTCGAATTCACTGCTTTAACTTGATGATACAATAAATTAGATACTGAATTCAGAACAGAAATATATACAACGTACTGAGTACCACACAAGATGAAGTAGGTCTGTCAAAGGCGTGCCTGATTTACAGGTCTCATATTTTATTTACGTCACGACCTGGAATAAGGGACGAGTATTTCACCTGATATTCCTGCAGTTCACAGATATTTTCCTTCTATACATATAAAACTGTGCTGGTGTTTCTAGAGCTTGTCACATTGCAATGTATACTGTTGCCCACCTGATGAAGGAACAAAGCCGATACCATGAAAGTATAAAGAAACAAACTGCAATTTATTCATTCCGTCTCGTTCACACACCTCAAACATATTGTCTATTTCACTTCATTTGGCGCATTCGCAAGAAACGTCCACACAAACAAGTTTTATCTACGCCATGTCTGCTTGTTCGCATGTAACAAATCTTGAATCGCTGAATGGGTTTTCGTTCTAGTCAAAATTCATAAAATCCTTTGCGATTTAAGAAGTTTTCGGAACGACGTAATCACGGATTTGGGTCTTCAGGGATATGACTGTGTGGCTGGGTAAATGGTTCCGGACGTTTCGAAAAAAGTGTCACTTTATATTGAAGAGTTCGAGGTCCATGAAGAAACATAGAACTTGAAGCTTGGAAGATGATGGTGACACGTTCGTCCGAAACGTCCGGGTCCACTTACCCAGTGATGCAGCGCCTCATCCCAGAAGATCGGATCCTCGATTAAACCGTTGCAGAAACCTCGGAAATGGTCAGGGTGTTAATGAAGTTTGGCTTTGGCGTGTCATAGGGAAATTTTTCGACGTATTCGAATTTGGGATTCAGTCGAAAAGAATAGCGCTCTCTTTATATGAAGACCTCATTTTGTCTCTACGCGTGACTTGAGATCACCGACCACTAAATATTTATCGGGACAAAAACGGGTTTCGATAAACGTAGCAGGGAAGAATGAAAGGAATGTTTGATATCCAAAATATTTCTTTAGGTTAATTCCGACGACTTTGGAGTCAATTAAACAAAATCGAAAGAAATCGCCAGAATTGTAATGCTGTGTTTACTTGCCGTAACTTGTTCTACTGAAACTTGCAGTGTGTATCAGGAGATAAAAGTTTTCATATACAATCGTTTTTTGATGGGCACTATGGAGGGATAACATTCCATTAGGGTTTCGATAGGCAAACTTACCTGGTACTTCACTATTCCTGTCACACACTGGAAAGAAATTTGGCAAACCTTCAATAAAGGCTGATGAATACGGCAAAGGACTAATCTTTATTGTTCTGTGAAACTTAACTTTATAGTATATGTGGACGAAATAAACAGTGCTAATCCAGGCATGTCACTGGTATCAACTACATAAAACACTTCATCAAACGTTCTTCTCTCAATGCCAACTCCATATGCAGACTAAGTGAACAGTAATCATGCAAGTATGCCACTGGTATCAACTACATTAAAAATATTATCTGACACTCTGCTATCAAGGTTAACTCCATATGTAGACGAAATTATTGGGCGTATTAATGTGAACTCTGACTTAATAAGTCAACTACTGATTGGATATTGTACACTCGTCAGGTACTTGAGAAAGAAGATTGCCAATTATGTACTCTGTAAGAGTAAACGCCTGCTGTAATTTGTAATTGTGCAAGGACTTCAAGGGACACGCGTCATTTTCCTCTACGCCTCTCAAAATATATAAACTTCCCTGCGCCAATTTTCACGAAACTAAAATGTGATGAGCAGAATTATGCTAGGAATTTTATATCGAATTTTACCCAAATCGGTCAATAAATGTCGAAGGTACGGACAGAAATTAATTTATGCCTCTACGCAAAGCATGGCTTTCACTGAACCGATTTTAACGAAACTCATAAAAACTCAAAGTTTTTGAACATATCATCTCGAATTTTATGCAAATCGGACGCAAATGCAGAAAAGAAAGAACACAACTTCCATTTACGCCCTTAAGTGAAGTATATCTTTCACTATACCAACTACAGAAACACCCAATCACCCAACGGCATTAGCTGGATATGTTGGGCACTGAACTTCACCCAAATCTGTCAAGAAATATGAAAATTTCGGGTAGAAATTTAAGCTCTTACGTAAACTACAATAGCCAGTGTGTCGATTTTGATGAAAATCGTGCTTGCTGAACAATTTTTTGTAGAGAAATCCTGTACCGTATTTCTTGGTAACCCGAGAGACGATTTAGTCACTGACACTAGGTCACACACGGACGGACGGACGGACGGACGGATCGACATGGTCTCAGTATGAGGCGTGCCTTTTTAATTTGTAAAAAAGCCTAAAAATAGGCGTGCAATGAAGCCGCATATCAGCTGTTTATCGACATCAAGAAATCCTATGTTTGTATTACGTGGAATTATGACGTAATGCTCTCTCTGAGTTTAGTACACCAGTGAAAAAATTATGTTAATTACTGTGTTAAATGGTAGGATAGGTAAATATTTATATGACAGTTTTCCTACTCAGGATGGTTGAAAGGAGATGCTTTATCGATATTGCTTTTCACCTTTGCTTTAGGATTTGTAATTACAAAAGTTCAAGGAGACCAGATGGTAGTGACAATAATTGGCACCCATCAGCTCCTGGTCTAGAGTAAAAATATTAATTTACTGGGTGGAAACATGAATATTTTAAAGTAAAACACAGAATTGTTTTTAATCGGTAGTAACCAGATTGATGTAGAAAAAATGTTGAGAAAACTAAGTATGAGTTTTTCTCGTCCACAATATGTAAGCAAAAATCACAACATAAAAGTAGAATAATGAGTTCTTTGAAAATGTGGCAACATGAAAACATTTGTTGACGGGATTAACAAATCAGAATTGTGTGTACGGAGAAATTAAAAGCAGGACATGTTCAGTGAATGCTTGCTACCCTTAAGTTCAGAAACTTTTTTCTTCCCGTTTGCTGTCTAAAGACATAAAAGATTCAAATACACGAAGCTATCATTTTTCCTGTTGTTTGATAAAGGTGTGAAACTTTGTCTCTCATTTATGTTCTTATCCTATGCACATTCGTACATTCACTGTATCAACCAACGAATGAAATCGATAAAATACAAATCACAAAATACAATTCATTGCAAGTATCAAACTCCTAAATATTTTGGCACCGCAGTGCCATCCTCAGGGAGTCTACGGCACCGCCGTGCCATGCTCAGGGAGTTTACGGCACCACAGTGCCATCCTCAAGGAGTCTACTAGAACAAAGGAATACAAGTCCGATACGCAGATTCCTTCGTTCTAGTAGACTCCCTGAGGATGGCACTGCGGTACCGTAGACTCCCTGAGGATGGCACTGCGGTGCCGTAACATGTAGGAGTTTGAAACTTGCAATGCATTGCATTTTGTGATGTGTTTTTATTGTATTTTATCGAGTGCATTCTTTGGTTAAAAAGCGAATGTTCTTCTCTCACGCTAAAGAAACAGTTTGGGAATAGGGGGCTCGACAGTATGGGTGTCAAGGGAGACATCTAGATTTTAAAGAGAGAAACTACCAGGAGGATGGAGAAAGTTGCTCAGTGAAGAACTTCATGATTTGTACTCCTCACGAAATAATATTAGTTTGATCAAACCAAAAGAACTACTTGGATGGGTTAGGTATAATATGTAGGGGCAGAAGAAAAAGGAGTACAGGTTTTTGACTAGAAGACTTGAAGGAAGGAGGCCTCTTGGAGACCTAGGCGTAGTAGGTAGGATAATATTGAAAAGGTTCTTAAAGGAATAGGGTAGGTGAAGTTGATTGGTTTCATCAAATTCAGGACGGGGCAAATCGCATGATTCTGTGAACATGGTAATTATCCTTCTGGTTCTATAAAATGGGGAAAAATTGTTCATTACCCAAGGGCTTATTATTTTCTCAGAGAACACTGTGTGTGTTCCGTGGAGTTATTTAGATACGCAGTAAATGATTCGCCCTGTATTATGCTGCTCAAAAGCTACTTTGTTCTACCTTATTACGGTGCTTCAAAAATCCAAAGTGTTTTGCCCATATGACCATAAGAGTTCACACAAATGTGGTATCAAATAAAACCATTATATTACTCACATGAGGTGCATTCGTGTATGAGGAGCTTTATGCTCTCTGCTCCTCACCAAACGTTATTCGGGTGATCAAATAAAGAAGAATGAAATGGGCGGGAAATGTGGCATGCATGGGGGACAGAAGTTCGTACAGGGTTTTGGTGGGGAGATCTGAAGGGAAAAGGTCACTTACAGGACCTAGGCATAGTTGAGACGAGAGTATTGAAATGGATATTCAAGAAGTGTGATGGGGAGGTATGAAGGTCCTTGACAGTGCAGGATGATCACTCATGGAGTAAACACTGGGTATCAATACTTTGGGTCTCCACTCCATTACAAACTGGAGGTATCGTATACTGCCAGGTGTTTGGAGACAGCTCTTTACATTCTAAAATTTTATGCTTTAATACTTAACTTGTATTTTAATTTTAATCTGAATAAGTTCAGTAATATTAATCATCAATTGACTGTTATAAAAATCTAATGTGTATATATATATATATATATATATATATATATCTCACTGAATGCGATATTGGCACAACCCAAAAATTTCCCATTTGGAATTAATACTACGATTGAACTAAGAAATATAACAGCTACATTTGACAATAAGGGCATCTAGCCGGAGTGTGTTGCAACTAACAAGTGTGCCGGTATTGTCCGATGTAATTGTCATATATTTAAGCTCAATCGCATTAATCACTCCAAATGGTAATTTTTGGGTCGTGCCACTATTGCAGTCAATGAGCGATGTGTTTACCATTTGCTGACATACGATACTTTGTTTATGCTTTTATGTTATTGTAGCTGTCTGATGATGGCTGCAATAGGTAGTCGACACACGTAGGAGAGTAAAAACTAGCTTTGTGCAGAAATTGGCAATAAAACTTGTGAGTGCAAGACAAGCGCACGGATGAAATATAACATTAATTTCGTGGATCACATTGCAATTCTCGGTCAGGCTTCCTAGGACAGGATGACACACTGTGAAACTAGGCAGTTACTGCAGTTTGTGTAAATAACAAAGGACATGGAATGGTTGCTTTGTTTTAAACATACCGCACCACAGTTAGTGAAGTCATTAGTTACATGCATTTACTTGAAAAATGTGCAGTTGGGCTGTCAGATGCTGTGGTCAGTGTGACTGCAGGAATGAAGAAGAGAACCAAGTTCTCTCGTATCGCTGAAGTAAAGCTGTGAATGTGAAAAAATTCTGCTGGGGAATCTGAATCCCACGATACTGGTGAAAGACAATCAAGTTTTTTGTAGCTTCCTCGCCCACATTTGGTTTTTACAAATTAAACGGCTTTGAACCAGTCAGGAAACCAAATTTAAAGCTCGTAACGTAAGCCCGCCGGTGCTGAGAACCTCATTGCATAGCGTAATCCTAAGCGTGGGAACTTCACTCGAGGTTCTGATCCAACAGGCGAACTATGATTTTGGTTTTGGTCTTCGACGAATGAACACACAATTCTGAACCATGCTGTAGTCCATACACGTATTGGTAAACAACACTGTAACGTGCCTGATATTTATACTGGACTTTGAATACAATTCTGAGTTTTTCGGCTTTCTATTATTGAACATAATATTTGGAGTTACACATCCCGGCACTAAATATATTATTCCTAAGGAATTATGGAACACAGATATAAACTTTATGTGAAACATCCCCGTTGCTCTAGCAAACGTAGTATCTACAAATGTTCACAATCGTAATAAACTCACTTGTAAATAGCTTTATTTATATGGCAACTAGTTTCGACCCTAAACTCAGGTCGGGCCGTGACACAACCTGATGATGACCCGAATTTAGGGTCGAAACTAGTTGCCATATAAATAAATCTATTTACAAGTGATGTGACTGTGACTGTGAATATTTATGGACAACACAAATTTAAATTAACCTTCACTCTGAATGTACCATAACGCGTCAGTTTTGTAGCTGTTCCCATGTACCCTAACATAACAGTGTTCAATGCTCTTGAGAGAAGATGGTCTCAGGTTCTTGACACAATTGATTAGCAACATATATGAAACTAGGGTGTGGCCCAAAGATTTCAATGAACCTATAATAACTGCCTTAAAGAAGACGCCAAAAACTGCAAAATGCAGAGACTATCGCATAATGAGCCTCATCGCATATACTACTAAGATAGTAGTGAGGATAATTAGAAGAAGGATTGAAAGTAAAATTGAGGATGTACTTGGAGAAATCTGTTTGGATTTAGAAGACGAAAAGTAATTTGGGATGCAATTGTGTTGCTGAGAATAATACCAGAACGAAATTTGGAGAGACGAGGAATTGTATGCTTATTTCAAAGAATGGCCAAAGGCATTTGAACGTGTAAACTGGACCAAATTATTACAGATTATAAAGGGAGCTGACATCGAGTGGCACGAAAGAAGCAACTTGTGCATGGATCAGTGTGTTAAAATAATAGTGGACCAAGGGAAGACAAGAAGTCTGAAGAAAGGAAGAGGAATTAGACCAGGATGCTATTTGTCACCGATTCTATTCAACCTGTACAGGGAATACATTACCAAGGAAGTTCTCGAAGGGTTTGGAGACTTTAAGACAGGAAGACAAGTAATTCACACTGTGAAATAAGCAGGTGATCGTGTGCTGCTGGCTAAGGAAGAAATGGTGTTCCAGGGAATGATTGTTGGACTATTTAACGTTGAAAGATGCTATGGAATGGATATGAATGTGGAAAAACTAAGGTAATGGGAATCTGAAGGCAACCGTCCCCAGTACAGATTAAGACAGATAAAAAAAACGAAGAATGTGGAATATTTCAACTACTTGCCTACGTTGATAAACAAGATGTACACATGAAGTTAATCCAGGATTGTCATGGCAAAAGCAGCATTCAAGTAAAAGAAGACGATTTTCACCAGCAAACTGAACTTACGTTTTGGGGAAGAAATTAGTAAAGTTCTCGTTTTGGAGCACAGTTTTGTATTGCGCTGAAACTTGGACGCTTTGGAAAGAAGATCAGAAACTCCTGGAAAGGTTTGAAATGTGGTGCTGGAGAAGGATGGGGAATATTAGTTGGGCTGATTGTGTAAAAATGAAGTAGGTTTACATACAGTCAAAGAGGAGAGGAATATCCTACATACAATATAACGAAATAGTGCTAACTGGATTGGTCACATCTTACGTAGAAACTGCATTCTAAAGCACGTCATTGAAGGAAAAATAGAGGACAGGACAGAAGTGACGGGAAGACTAGGAAGAATAAGTATGGAGCTACTGGATGACCTTAAGGGAAAGAGAGAATACTGTAAATTGAAAGAGGAGGCACTAGATCACACTGTGTGAAGAACTCACTTTGGAAGGGGCTATGGGCCTGTCATAAGACAGACTACGGAATGATGAACTGTTCAGCTTCAACTACCGTGCAGTAACCGAGAAAAAACCAATTCATCATGCAATAAATTGTGAAATCACTACTCACTCTAATGTTATCAGCGGCCAAGCGTTTCAACAGTCGAAATCACATTTGCACCCAAATCTTTCCGGTGCCAAGTCTCATATTCCTATCTGGACGCGGCTTGTGTCGCATGTAACATGGAGAGGATTAAAATATAATAGACTCACCACGCATGTTAATGACTAGAAGACTGCTCTATCTGTAATGCAATACATTATGAGACTGTGCCACTGACCATAATTTGCTCACCTGCCCTAATTTTTGCAGCAGTTTACGCCATTCCAATAATCAGCAGAATATGTAGTTCCTTGTTGTCACTAGATCAGACCAAGTTATGAAAGTCTGATATCAGCAGGCTTCGAAAATATTAATCAGAACAAGTGTTACTACAACATAGTATTCAGAACAAGTGTTACTACAATATAGTATTCAGAACAAGTGTTACACCAACTTAGTAATCAGTACAATGTTACTACAACATAATATTCAGAACAAGTGTTACTCCAACATAGTAATCAGTACAATGTTACTACAACATAGTATTCAGAACAAGTGTTACACCAACACAGTAATCAGTACAATGTTACTACAACATAGTATTCAGAACAAGTGTTACTCCAACATAGTAATCAGTACAAATGTTACTACAACATAGTATTCAGAACAAGTGTTACACCAACATAGTAATCAGTACAATGTTACTACAACATAGTATTCAGAACAAGTGTTACTCCAAC
>JGI20166J26741_11434029_pt1 | contig 13763 bp, 7 predicted proteins | sample TergutCu122P5_FD_26741 | JGI IMG/M metagenome (IMG submission 26741)
ACTCACAAGTGTCCGCCACCTGTCCCTATCCTGAGCCAACTCCATCCAGTCCTCACAACCCCCTCCCACTTCCTGAAGATCCATCTTAATATTATCCTCCTATACTCTCTCCATAGTGGTGATAAATTAACAAATAATATGCAATTACAAACAGTACTCATGAAACACAGTATTTTGGCTTTTTTTTTTGTGCAAAATATGAATTTGAACACAACATATGAAGAAGCCCTCCAAATGTTCAGTTTATATAAAACAGCTTTTACATCCCTTTAAATGTTACTCTTATCTCTGCTTCTTTCATTAACTTAGCATTAGCTACCACTTATCAAAAGAATTACTGCAACAAAGTCACCTAAAATTCAAGAGTAATGTTTCCTAGGCGTACTAGCATTTATTTAAATACTGGTAACCCTACAACAGATAAATATATATATATATATTTTTTTTTTTTTTTAAATTTTCACAGCTGAATGTGTGAGGAAGGTAAAGATTTCCAAGTCAATGGTGAAAGAAACTAAATGTTAATACCTTAATATAGAGAGAGACACTTTTCATCTAAACTTTAGTACCTTCTAATGAAATACAGCAGTGGTACATCAGGCACAACTATATTTATTGTCTTATTACATGGGTGACATGTTTCGACCTATATACAGGTCATCTTCAGGCCTTCTTTTACAGATAAGTCCATAAAATGCTATACGTACCTGTTAAAGAAGGCCTGAAGATGACCTGTATATAGGTCAAAACATGTCGCCCATGTAATAAGTCAATAAATATAGTTGTGCCTGACTTACCACTGCTCTACTTCATTAGTACTATCTAAGCGCAACGTGATGTATTCCATCAAGTTTAGTACCTTCACAATTAAACCAGTCTCCTATAAACAAGGTACCTTCCTTCATGTCAGACCACATACAGTGGTGATGGACTTCTGAAGACTTATGTAATTTTCCTGCCCCTTTAGTACAATTATTAGCCATAAACATAAGACTGCTTATGTCATTCTGAGCTCAAACACAGATACAAGATTGAACATTTCAATTGAAAGACACATGTACAAACCTCTTCAGGAGATACAATTTGAAAACAAAGAAGAACTCCTATTTAGGATTTGTCTGGGGAACAAGACTTTGATGCCTTATATCATGGAAAATCGTAAATCAAACAGAAAATTACTACTGTGGTTTAAAAACCACTATATTCACTCTAAATTTAGACCTAATAAAGTTTTTCTTCAATCCATCTGATATTTACATTCTGGTATTTTGATTGGACATGAAAGGGGAAAAAACTAAAAAACTTGAAAAAATAAACTAAAACTGAGTTTCACTACACAAGACATTCTGTAAGTCCATTCTTCTACCAGTGAAGTGTACAATGACCAAACATAAGACAACATATAGCTATGAGTTATGATCAACCAATAACACTGTTCAGTTATCAGGATGCTTCTCTGCAAATGGCTCCTGCCATGTTCTCTTTTAACCCCCCCCCCCCCCCCCCACTCACTCTCTCTCTCTCATACACACACACACACACACACACACACACACACACACACACACACAAGCTCTTAAGAATTGACAGTACATGCTCTGATAGACTGCATTCAATTCTGACACTGATTTACTTCCAGTGCACATAATCATGGCATTATTGACACAAGCCAAACTCCAAAGTCACAAACACATACCCACAACTGAGGCTCTAAAATGATCTAATGACAGACTTTTCATGCAGAAAAAGCCTAAAATTGAGGAAGATTATACATTGTGTATGAGTGATTTTGCCTGAATATATGAAAATTAAACTAATCTGTGAGAAAACCTTAATTTGGGATTTTACTGTACACATACTTTAATCAACATAACATTTCAAACTGCAGAACTTTGCTTCATACTTTCATGTGTCTTCATAAGATACAATACTAAACCATCACTGCTAATCCCATCATCAAAATACCAACACATACCTATCCTTGCATGCATAATTATGTAAATAAAACGTAAAATTTACATAAAACTTAATCAATTGTGGCAGACATACTGGAAGTATCTGAAACTATGGTGGGCAGGAGTAGATAACCCAAAGAGTAAAAAATGTGGCAGCCCTCTCTATCACCCACCCTCAGTTCTGATGTGCCTGACAACTGTTACCATACAAAAGAATTCAACATACTGTACACTGTGACATATAACACATACAGCAATGGTTTCATGTTAGCCATTAAGGGTGGGAATCAAATTTGTTATGTTCATAATAAGCTGTCCTCTAAACAAGTACACTCATTTTCATTCACAGATGTAAATGTATAAACTTTTAATGCAATATGATAGACAATGCATGTATAACATAACATTGTGGCACATTCACATAACTATTGTTGCCAAATACATACAACAATGTATTCTGTGTGTATTGTTGAGCTACAAGTCACTTTCAACAATATAAGAATTTTGAGTGTTGCACAAAAATGCTTTTATGGTGAATTTATGTCCACAGCAACAAAAAAACAAACTTAGGGCTCAATATTGTTGTCTGATTTTAAACCAAATTTGGAGTATCTTGACAGATTGCACAAAAGTCCTCAGTATCAGATTTCATGGAAATTTGTCCAATGGGAACTGAACTGATATATATATATATATGCATACAGATGGATAGACATACATGCACACATGTCCAAAAACTCACCTCTGTAATGAGCACCATTACAATACAGATTGGAAGATAAAACCACGGTAAACAGAGGTAAAGTTTGTGCATTCATAACCTTGGCATATTATATCATATGGAGCAGAATAATAAGCTTAATGCTCTGATCACTCTGGCCCCCTTTCACATCCTCAGGAGAAAATACATGTGATCTTCACAGGACAGGAAGCTGGGTGGATTCTTGATCTTACTTTGACCTTGGGGCAGAGAAGAAAATTCTGTTTATCAGGAATGAAACCCAGTTCCCCATATGACAGTCTGTTACTTTGCCAGATGAGCTACCCTGGATCCCTAACCCTGAACAACAACTAAAATTTGTTTGGAAACATAATAAAACATTAATATTTTGTGCGTCTGCGTCTGTATTCCAGCAATTATTGTAGTACCCTACAATGGGGGAGAGATAAGAATGTGCAGAAAAGGGTTATCTTTTGAGGCACACAATCCCATTAAAGTGCTGAACCCAGTAACTTAGATCAGTAATGCCAGATCTGTGAACCTACCATTGTGGTTCAAAATTATGATGGCTGTTACAGTGTTATGAGGATGTTCAGGTACACATCAATAGTTTTACTGTCATGTTATTGGCTGTATTGCTATAACCAATCAAATGAACACTTAATCTGGTTTATATTTCCAGTATCAAATTTTCTTCTTTACAACAACATCCATTTCCCTATCCATCTAAAGAAAGATGCTTAAAAAATGCTTGGTTGTACCACCTCCACTTAAATTTCTACACTTCTCACCAAAGTATAATGAAATGTTCAACCACCAGAGGAAATGAAATTCTATTAGTTGTCATGTTTGAAATGTCCGTAAAATAAGATGATTTATACCAGGCATCAAATAAGGAGGGCTGATATTTTTCAGTAAGCTGCACAAGTTGAGAAGAAACATATGAGGTAAACAGACATGCCAAGGACAGAATAAAGTGTGAAAGGAAAGAAAGTTTTTAATTGATCCAAGCATGAACATCAGAAATGGAGCTGACTGCCAAAGTAAACTATTTTATCCATGATGCTACGAACATTGCATGGATCATTCCGGTGTGTGTATTATATATAGATATATATCCAATATAGAAATGTGTTAGGAACATTCCATTTTGCTTTGGAAACTTATGATCCTTATTCAAGGCTTCTTCTATATGGGTATACATTACAGAAGTGGAAGCATTACACAGTGCTGAAATAGAGATGTAAATCAATGTTTCTCCTCACAGACAATATTAAACAGGTTCACTTTAACATATAAACATAAACCACTATTTCATCAGCAATGAATTAAACAACTTAATTGTTCTTTCAAAAAATCAATAAGTAGGATGCTGTATCACAGCTAAATACTCAAGCTACTATGATACAGTAACATTCAAAATTCTGCTGGGGTGAATTATCTTTCAAAGGTGTCATAGTTCATTTCTAAATATTAAAAACAAAATATTACTTGTACAGCAGCTGTCAAAAACTGCAACTATGTACAGGTTCTTCACAGCCATCCAAATATTTCTTTCTCCATATGGTACTCTATTCTCTTGCAGGAAGAATAAAAGTATCAACTATGACGAACATGACACCTTTCTTGAAGATAAACTACTAACATTTCCTTGAAGAATGTTATCACCAAGAATCCAAACATTCTGATGATCAGGCCATAATATGTTACTTCATCCACAAATAAATCACGTATGTCTTGCTCCTTCCACTCACTTCACTCACACTTGTCCACGATACTTGTTTACATAAACTCCTGTCCAGTAGGTCATGACACCTAACTAGAATTGAAACAATTCTCCATTATCTTCGCGTGTTTTAAATTACAATAATACATACTTAATTTTTTCTGCATTTTTTTAATTTTTAAACACTTTATATGCTGTAAACTTTTCTTTTAATCTCTTCTTTCTTCTTCTTTTTATAATCCGCCATGAGTATAAAATGTACATACTAGGCACCTATGGGAGGTGACAATTTTATCCATTCAATAATACAAGAATCATCCTGCTGAGAAGTACAGCTGCAACCAGCATAACCCAAGAATTTATGACAGATGCTGTGGCAGCAGCACGAGTAGTTGGTGGGAAGCCACCAGGAACGTTATTCCCATTACTTGGTTGGATTTTTCCCTTCGTGTCATCACCTCCTGCAAAAACTACAAATATGACAAGTTACAATCAACCATTTAAATGTTCAAGCAGATCACACATATGTTCATATACCGCAGGTTTGTGACAACAACAGTACCTATCTTGTATTGCAAACTGTCCTGTTGCTACAACTGGTGCTACTTCCTTGCCATTTAGGTAAAAACACCTCTAGGTTCTCTTGCAAGAGAACATACCAGTCACTTCTACTTCCTTAATTTAGCAATATGTTTTACAAAGCCTCCACTTCAGAACTTCAGAGCACACTGAATACTGTATGTAGCACTTGCTCTAACACTAGAAAGTCTGCTTTTTGTGCATCGAGTGCAACTGTGACTTTGGTATGACTCTGAGAATGAGCAGTGTTAAATTAGAATGTGAATGAACTTATCCATAATATGTGAGCTTTGTATGAATGTCATCTCCTTGTTGAAAATTATTAACATGACAACTCTGTGCAGCTTTGAGGCTTTTTCTGTAAGAGATGTCAGATGAGAGATCCATGCCTTCTGGGCTGTTACGCCATGCTCACTGGTAAACAGTAGGAGCCCATTTACACCTTCAGGTTCCACAGACCCTGAAGATGGGGACAGTAGCCCCCAAATGTCAGTTAACTATTTACCAAATGACATGGTGTAACATCCCATATGACCTCAATCTCCATCAGTACCACTATGAGAACATCATAACTCATGGAAACAGAACACTCTCAGCTGGGTTAACTCAACTGATAATGGCTCTTTAACACGTGTTCCTGTTTACTTCTAATATGGAGTGATCCTGGGTGTCATGACTAAATACACTGAGAAACTCTCTGAGATATTTGAACACATTGTTACATCACCTCTGTTGCTTATCTTGTTCATCTGTGGCAAAAATCTATGGTGACACAAGTCAGAAAAAAATAGTGCAATAGATGGATGTAAAGTTGTCCCTTGCTTAATCAAGTACTTCATCTTAGGGATATAAGGCTCTGGCCCTCCCAGAATTCAAACCACAATTCCCTAATTTTCCAGCTCATAGCATAGTCAATATACTACATAAGCTTCTCAGATACCATGATATGCAAAAAGCCTGTTTTTGGAAAACTATAAGGAATGACACCACTTAAGAAACCAAGCCAGAAGTCAGAAAAAATGTTAAAAAAACATTTTAGATAAGCAGAATGTAGGATGTGAAAAACTTTGGATTCCACTACAAGAAGGAACGTCTTGATGAACGGAATAATTACCAATAGGTAAAGCAAGACCATTACATATTACCTGGTGGTAATGGAGTGTCTCCAGATGCAGACCCTTCATCAGGCCAGTTAGGATCTTCTGCTTCCCCATCATCATACCACTGTGTTACTGGCGGATGTCCACTGCCACTTCCTTCCTCATCTCGAAGGTATGAATCTGACTCAGGTGCCAGGGTTAGTTGACTCAAAACCACCTGTAACATGTAAGAACCCAATGAATTAGTACCTGTACATCTGTCTTTAGGGGCGTGTGGTGGCATAGTGGTTAAGGCACTACGCTACAAACCGGTATGTCGCGGGTTCGATTCCCTGTGGTGTCACTGGAATTTTTCAGTGACATAATCCTTCTGGTTGCACTATGGCCCTGGGGTCAACTCAGCCTCTAACAGAAATGAGTACCAGGTATATTTCTTGGGGGTAAAGGCGGCCGGTGCATAAGGCTGACAACCGTACCACCATCCTGTGCCATTGTCATGAAATCTGGGAACCTTAACTTCCTGGAACCCTCTGGGCCACTCCAGGCCTGTAACACAACTACTTTACCTTTTTCACCTTTTTTACATCTATCTTCAACGGCAGAGACTTCATGTTATCTCCTCTGTCTTACCTAGGAAATTTGTTGGAACTTCACACAGCTAATTCAAAAGATCGCTGAAAAGCAACTGTCAATGTAGTACACTTCCCAACATTTGCAACTTCAACCTCTGCAAGATTTGATACCTCATGATATGTCAAATGTCTGCCTACTTCACCGATATTATTTTATTTTTATTGTGTTCCTGCATTCATTGAATTTTAGCAGCAATCATCTTATATTTTACTATATATCTATTTTGCCTACATCTGGTATTTTATATTTATATACTTTATATATTTGAATGTATTACTGACTGCAGAAAATGTGGCATCATCAATTAATATATTTCAATTATTATTAATGTAAGCTTATGTTATAATAGTGTCCTAAATTTCTCTTGATGCCTTGATTATGACACCCTGGTCTCACAAATATGTAAGTGGCCTTTTTGTTCTAAAGAGATCTTTTCCCTCTTTGACTCGAACTGGCTGCTGCTGTCATACTAGTTACCCATCTGTACTGACACAAATCCTCTTGCACTTTCTTTTCCTTCCTCTGCACCACCACAATTCTCAGATACTGCCACTCTGTCCACTAGACTATGTCATATGGTCTCAGTTTACCATAATGAAGATTAAGCTTTGCATATACAGTAGTTTGTTATGACCCAATGAATACAGGACTTTTTTTTATGAAACATACTGTATGCAGGGTGGGCCAGAATAACAGAGTCAATACAGCAACTTACTACTGGCTGGACAGTCCAGGGATCAAAATCTGGTGGGTGTGAGATCTTCTGCACCAACCCAGACCAGCCCTAGGGCCCACCCAGCCTCCTGTGCAACAAGTATGGGGTCTCTTTCCCGGGAGTGAAGTAACTAGAGCTATACCTCTATCCCCCTATGGGCATTCATGGCCTGTTCCAGAGTGAATTTTACCTTTACCTTACTGTAAGCTGGCACTGAGGCCTGGTACCTGATCTGCATAAAAATGTAACACATACAGATCATTGTTTTTTCCAAAAAGTAAATTATTTCATACTATATTTAATTAGTCTGTCTGCGTAATTTTGCTTATGAAAATCAAAGTTCAATAAGGTAATAATTGATATAGACTGTAAAAGTGTACAGAATAGTGCTGTAACTCATCCTCCAGACAGGAAACATGGATTATACCAGAGTTAATATCTTACCTATTAAAGTACTTTATTAAGCTTCTGTTTTCGTGCTCCAAACCTCAGAAGCATCATAATGTGGCAAAGAAATGATGTCTGCATTGTCCTACTTTAATAGACACCTTCAATGTCACTGAAATGAAAGTTATTACTGCAGCCTGATGGTGGCCTTTCCAAAACATTGTACATACTCACTCATATAGACCATAATGAATATGAATCAGCATAATAAACATTACATAAAATGAAGATGGACCAGTGTCTGGATTATGGGATACCCCATTACACACATATGTGAAATGTGGTAAAAAGAAGTCTCTTGAATTGGAGTCCGGTCTTTGCTGTTTTGCATACCAGTGTCATAAAGACACTGACATTCATTTCCTGCGCACACACATCAATTGGTGCAAAGCCAACTATACTGTAAAGCAACGATTTTTTTCCCTTTCATTGTGTGTGTGTACATATATATATTCACCATACCAACAATTTTGTTCATTTGCACTTCGAAGTTTGGGTCTTCTGGGATGTGACACAGTGTTGGGTGTTCTGAAACAATGTTTTTCTCTCAATCTCAAGGGGCATGTGGCCAAAGAAGAATATCTGGAAGTTTACTTAGTGAAAGTGTTAGCAACTCAACACTGCACACCACAGAATTACTGGATCATGGTGAGTTACAACTTCATAACTTGAGAAGGCTGTGGAAGAAAGTGGCCAGCATTAGTGTGGAGGGATTGAGGAAAACTACAAAAACTATCAATCAGGTTGCCAATATCCCAACCGAGATTCGAACCAGGCACTTCCTGAATACACAACAGACATGCTACCACTTAATACAAGATGGTTCAAATATGACTGGGACTGATTTGTGTGTAAACAAGCTGCACTGCACAGCTGATGCGCAGTGCGGCTTGTTTACACACAAATCCGTCCCGGTCATATTTGAACCACCTTGTACAAGTAGACTGGTACCATATTTTGAAGATTTCTAAGCAATGTGTACATCTCAAAGAAAGCTATATTTCATGCTATCAACCAGTCTTTAAATGATACCTCACTGTGCAAAAAGATCTACTTTTCATTGATTTGTGGTGAAAGGACTGATATGAAACATCTGCCATATGTTTACTGCATTCATTTCATGCAACACTGGATTCAAAACACAAAGCCATGCAATGGAATACACCAACCAAGTCAAGTCTACTGTATACAGAAACATTCCTACAGTAATTTCCTTCTTACTTCAAGCATTAGAGCAACGTCTTTGACCTGTGACATCTAATTTGGTGGTACAAAACTTCTTCTTTACCTTTTGGGAAGTCCCTGGTATAATTTTTAGTTAATCTGATGATTCTCATATTCCTTCCCAGTCCCTCCCACATCCCACTTCAATAGGATTTTTTCGGCTGAGTTTTTAACAGCCTTTCCAACTGACCACTGTTATGTAAGTTTCAACTTCTTGCAGTGATGTTGAAGATTCAGGTCTTCTGGGATTTGACGCTGTGTAGACTGGTAAATTGTCACTGATGGTCGGAGGATCCTGCTGCCTCCAGCTTCAGGGTAGTCCAACTACCCTGCAGATGGAGGCAGCATGCTCTTCCAGAACTGAGGTAACCATTTACAATCCAGACGGCATCAATCCCAGAGGATTTGAATCTTCACTGTTGTTAAACTTCCTATGAGTTCTCTTTTATTGCAACATCACCCTTACAGATAACACATATGAAGGGTATGTAAGCTATAAGATAATGAACACAAATATGTTATTTAGCATTTCATACCCTACCATTCAATGAGTAACACACCAAATTATAAAAATAATGTGATCAACATGCATATTATTTGGCTTGTGTTTTGAAAGTCTGTATTCATTTATCCCCAAACCCAGTATAAAGACTGACATTAAGGCCTATTAAGGCCAATGCCCCACACATCCCAACCTTCATTTAATAAACCTTAACATTTTCCTAATAAAATTCAGTATGCATGGGAGAATACGCACCACATACTCAACCCATTTCATCCTCTTTGGTTTGATCACCCAAATAATATCTGACGAAGAGTACAAATTATGAATCTCCCCATTACGTAGTTTTCTCCAGGTTCTTCTTGCTCACTCTCTCTCAGGTCCAAATATTCTCAATAGCATCCCTTCCTTAAACACTAAGTGTGTGTTCTTCACTTCAGGTGAGCAGCCACACTTTACGGCTGACATAGTCAGCCATATACAATAAAGAATAAACCTTGAACATTGTATCTAGCTGCAGGATACCTGGAGTCCTGCGGCCAGATAACCCAAAAATCCAGACACATGGACTACACTGTCAAAGAAACAAGAGAGACTGAGCTCCATCCCACCAACACCCATGGCAAAGAAGTTTCTTTTTCAGGGGATCATGGAAGCCTCTCATTCACACTTCAAGAAATGACAGAAGACTCCTTAAAAGCCATGTCATAACTTTACCTCAGTGTGCCTGTGGCCTCTGTAAAGTGCCTGTGGCCTCTGTAAAGTGTTCTTATGTAATTTACTTTTTCAAGGCTTCTTGTTCCAAAGGCCTGTGAGCTACGGAACAGCCCCTGTTCAACGTCCACTATTCATTCACTGATCAACCACTCTCCCCATTCTTTGTATTTATCTCACCTCATCTCTCCTATATTCCTATACAGCCAGGTCCCTTCTCAAATTGGCTTACTTCTGCCCTCTGGATGAGGGCAGTGACATAATCTGGAGGAAGACTACATGAATTTTCACCAATGTGAAATTCTCAAATGTATATAAAAGTTAATTTATTTCAGGAATATTTGTTACCTGTTATCTCGCTTTTAAAAATGTTTTTACTAATTTTTCAACTAAGGTTATGTTATGCCAATACAAGAACTTGTGATGTCACAGATGGAAATGCACAGATACAGGCTAAGACTGATGTAACATGAGAGGCCCACCTGTCTGATATGTCTGAGCTTGTCACTGAGCTGAGCAATCCTAGGATCAGGACTCCTTTGTGTCCAGGTCAGCTCAGGGTTGTACTTCTGAGCGTTCACGGTGGCGGCCACTACTGTCTTTGTGTACCTGAACAGAATTAATATAAATGTTAATTTCATTCAGCTGAATATTTGTAACAGTGTATCACCACAGGGTTGAGCTTGTTTGTTGCCAAACAAATGAATCACATATCACTGTCCTTTCCCATAGCTGACCGACTGATGCACTCAGTGAGGGATGGTCAGAAAGATGGATGGATAGACAGACCAACTAACTCACTCCAAGAAGCAGAGTTTTTCTTGAAAAGCCAGCAGTTCCTTAGCTAGTCAAGAATTCCCCGCATGTTACAGAATCAGAAGGTCTGTACTGATTTGTTACTGAAATAGAAAAAAAAAATCTGTGGGTCTCAGCTAAACAACACAAACCAACATATATTTTCAGTAGACACTTCTATAATGGCTTCCGTTTTGTGCTGTACAAAGAATGCATAATCAGCAGAAACAGAATTTTAAATAAGCAGCTCATGTGGTGATTATACAGAGCAATGAGAATGAACTCTATAAAAGAGTATAAATGCATTCCACAAAATCAGCACAATCCTTGACTTTAATACACTAAAAAGGAATGTCAGAAGGATTAATATCAACATTTATTTTAAACTACCAACCACAAAGAAGAAGAGGTACTGGTTGACCATTTCAACAACTGGACTGAATCTTAATGTGGTACATACAGTGCATTATGTTCATAATTTTCTGCCTTCATTAAACCAACGTTTGATACACCACTTCTCACACACCAAGTTGCACTGTTTAACTAACACTCCGATGAGTTTCAGCACGCGTTGGTGCCATCTTCATGGAGTCCCGTCTTAACTGTTAATTTTTCTGATCCAACATCCCGGACACACATACAATACAACGGGGACGTATATAATTTAACAGATGACATTCAACTTCAGAATGTACACATCCTGTGATACATAATGGATGGTATAAAAACAAACACAGCCTTGCCCACATTCCACAAGAACCTGGAAATATAAAAACAGCTATTAAATACTTTCATTTTCATCCTTTAACCATCATAATACCCAGTACCAGAACAGAGGAAAACGAACATTTAATTGTCAAAGTGACCTTCATGAAGTTTTAAAAGTTGTGCAACGGAGTGAAAACTGCAGTTCTGCAAAATGGTTGGAGAAGTGTATACAGCCATTTCATGTGTCGGAAAATTTAACAGTTAAGACGAGACTCCCCGAAGATGGCACCGACGAGTGACGAAATGTGTCAGAGTATTAGTTAAGCTGTGTAACTTGGTGTATAAGAAGTGACGCATAAACCCTTTCAAGATGAAGCTCAGACTGCTTCATTTAAAGACCCAGTTTTGACTGAAGCTGTAAGACTTGTGAACCTAGTCTTGAAGGGGGAAAGGAGGAAAGGGGGAGAGGGAGGAGGAGGAGGAGGAGGATGATGATGATGATGTTTGATGCAAGCTCCTTGTAAACTGTGCTGAAAATAATCAATTACCATTCATCTACACTGATGCTGTTATACCATTCAAAGTCAGACTGAAATTCATTAAGTAGACTGGGAGACAAAACATGTCAATGGACTGGAACGATTTCCATACAGAGCCTCCCATTTTGCATACATTTATGCTTGGGCAGAAAGCATGCATAAGGGTGGTAAATTTTTTTAAAAATATGTTTATGTGAAAAAGAATGCTCTGGTTTTGGTTTCAGCTCTCTATTGCCAATTGAGAAAACATGTTACTGTGATGGGAAATACACTGTTCTCTTTATTTTCAATTCATCTGCGTAACTGGCGCTCAGCAATCAATCATCTCAAAAAACCAATGTTCAGGTAATTGGTACTCCAGCATGCTGCTGGTCAGTAATTGGACTGTGATGTGGGAAGGAAAATATTTTCACATTTGTAATGACACTTCAGTTTTACACTCGGACTACACAAAAATTACACTAAAAAAAATATACTGCCTATACACTGATACAAATTATATATTAATTTTCCCTCAGCTGCTATGGAAATACACGGTGCCCTCCATATACATTTTACAACTTCTGGCCATGCTGTATATGTATTTAACATTTAGAAGTTCACATGGTCACACAAAATTCGTCTGTCTATTCACTGTCCAACCTTTGTATGTTTAAAAACCTGCAACCATAAGCCTCCTTAAAGCTTGTTCCTTGCACATGCATGTATGGCTTGTGCATGCATGTGTTCTTTTTCCTTCAAAAGAAAGGTCTAGTACCCAGATGGAAGATTTAGAGAGAAGCAAGACGTCAAACTTTTACTTTAAAAATAAAAAAATAAAACACACACTCACACACAAAATGAGAAAACTAAAAAATTATGGCAATGAGTAATACCCCAACATTTTAGTAACAGATTTTTAACTTGAAATTTCTTCTTTCTTTATTAAAAAAATGCTAGTATGATCAGAGAAAATTCTCTATACAGACACACAGGTGTGTGTGTGTGTGTGTGTGTGTGTGTGTGAGAGAGAGACAGAGAGAGAGAGAGAGAGAGAGAGAGAGAGAGAGAGTGGATATAAAACAATCAGCTGGGGCTATTTCTTCACAGTTTATCTACATTTTGCGCTGAATCACTCTACCGCTACCACTTTTGAGTCACAGTGATCCCCTCGTCCAACGGGTGTGCGTGTGCGTTCATCGAAACCACGTTGCGCGAACTTCTAATACTAAAAATATGGTTACATGAACGTCAACGATGACGACACGGCCCTCATCACTTAAAATACATACTTTTTGGACGTTTACCTTTTAAGCAGTGTTCAGGTGCCGGCTTCCGCGCGGCGGCTGAGTGCCTAATGCCCACATTGGTCCGCGTGTATTTACATCTTCAGCGCTCGGCAGTCCTTCAGTACCCCCCCCCCCCC
>JGI20166J26741_11434140_pt1 | contig 13762 bp, 13 predicted proteins | sample TergutCu122P5_FD_26741 | JGI IMG/M metagenome (IMG submission 26741)
GTCGATCCCGCCCGGGCCGAGAACCTCAAGGTGGGCGACATCATCACGTTCCTGCCCTACCCCGACGACCCCACGCTGGTGACGCACCGCATCATCGGCGTCGGCGTGGGCCCCGACGGCGCCCGCAGCTTCGTGACGCAGGGCGACGCCAATCCCGACCCGGACCCGTGGGGTCCGGTGCCCGCCGCGCACGTGCGGGGCGAACTGTGGTACGTCATCCCGAAGATCGGCTACCTGCGCCAGTCGGCGGGCACGCACTCCGTCGCACTGGTGAGTGGTGCCGCGGCGGTGCTCATCGGCGCGGGCGCGGTCCTGCTGCTGTCGTCACTGCGGCGCCGCACCTCGGCCCCCGCCCGACGCGCGGAGGAGGCCTGATGGGCCGCCCACCCGTCCTGATCCGCCGGCTCGCGACCGCAGCCGGTGCGTTGCTGCTCGCCGTCGCTCCCGCGCCGGCGCTGGCCGCCGACGCCTGGGCCGACGGCACCGCAGGCCCCCTCACCCTGGTGTGGGACGGCCCCGCGACGAGCCTGGACTGGCGGGGCCGCGAGGCGCCCATCGCGGCGGAGGGCACCTTCGTCGGCGACCACATCCTCGTGCCGGGCGACCGGATCACCCGCACGGCCACGGTGACCAACTCCGGGCCGGGGGCCGGTATCGCGACGGTGTCGATCCTCGACGTCGTTGCCGCCGGGCCGGCCGCTGAGGCCGGTCCCGGCCGCCTCGCCGACCTCATCGAACTGACCTGGTCGGTTGACGGAGTCCCGGGATCGACCACCTGGGCCGGGGCCGCCTCGGCGCCGGTGGCCTTCTCGACCAAGGTCGACCTGGCGCGGGGCGCCAGCTTCCCCCTGACGGTCGGCGTCGTCTTCCCCGCCTCGGCCACGGACGGCAAGAACCCGGGCGGGACGGCCGACCTGGTGCTGACCTACAGGATCCGCGTAGATCTGCAGGAAGACACCCGCACCGGGCCGGGCGCGCCGATGGGCGGCGCCGCCGATGGCAGTGCGCCCACCTGGCTTATCCTCGGCCTGGCCGCCGGCGCCGCCGGCGGGTGGCTGCTCGGCCGCCGCCCCACTCAGACCAACACGGCCAGCGGGCGGGCCCAGCCCGCCTGCGAGGGGTCGAGCGCGTAGAGCCCCAGGAGGCGGCCCGCCGGGTCGAGCACGGCGGTCGGCCCGGACTCCAGGCGCAGCGGCAGCGCCCGTCCGAACGCCGCGTCCACCGCCGCGGCCGCGTCGACCGTCACGCAGGGGAAGATGCGCCGGGCCGCGTCCGCCAGGCCGAGGACGTCCGCCGGGCCGATCGCATCGAGCCCGACCGCCTCGTCGGCGCCGAAGCCACCCGAGCGCACCCGTCGCAGCGCCGTGATGTGCCCGCCGACGCCGAGGTCCGCCCCCAGGTCGCGGGCGAGCGCCCGGATGTACGTCCCGGACGAGCACTCCACTGCCACGTCGAGGTCGCAGTACGGCGCGTCATCCGTCCGGCCGAGCAGATCGTAGCGGTGGATCGTCACGGGACGGGCCGGCAGGTCCACCGCCGCACCGGCGCGGGCCAGCGCGTACGCCCGCTTGCCGTCCACCTTGATCGCGGACACACTGCTGGGCCGCTGCTCGATGGGTCCCCGGTAGGCCGCCATGCGCGCGAGGATCGCCTCGTCGGCGATGCCGGTGGCATCGACCGCGTCCCCCAACGGTTCGCCCTCCGCATCGTCGGTCGTGGTAGCGCACCCCAGCCGGATCGTCGCACAATAGGTCTTGTCGTGCTCCGCGAGGTAGCCGAGCAGCCGGGTGGCCTTGCCCAAACCCACGATGAGGACGCCCGTTGCCATCGGGTCGAGCGTGCCGGCGTGTCCGGCCTTGCGCACGCCCAACGCCCGCCGGCAGCGGCTGACCGCCGCCTGGGACGTCACACCAGCCGGCTTGTCGAGCACGACGATGCCATCCAGAACGACACCGGCCGGCACGTTCACGCGGCGGGCTCCGCCTCGGCGTCGTGCCGGTACGGGTCGGGGTCGCCGGCGTACTTCGTCTCGTCCCGCTGCGCGGCCAACTCGGCGTCGGCCCGCTGGACGCGTGCCAGCAGGTCCTCCATGTCATGGGCCTGCTCGGTCGTCGCGTCCCGCACGAACGCGAGCGTGGGCGCGAACTTCAGGCCGAGCGTCTTGCCGACGACGCTGCGCAGCAGGCCCTTGGCGGACTCGAGCGCGGCGGCCGTCCCCGCGAGGTCGGCGGGCGCGTCCGGCGTGTCGAGCACGGTGTAGAACACGCTCGCCTCCCGCGCGTCGCCCGTCAGGCGCACCTGGGTCAGGGTCACGAACCCGAGCCGCGGGTCCTTCACCCGGCGTTCCAGGTAGCGCGCCAGCACCTCGTGGATCCGGTCCTCCAGCACCGGGATGCGCGGATTCTCCCCCATCGCACGTCCTTCCGCTTGCTCAGCTGCGCGGCTTCTCCACCATCTCGTACGTCTCGATCAGGTCGCCCATCTCGATCGACGCGTGCCCGGACAGCGTGATGCCGCACTCGAAGCCCTCGCGGACCTCGGTCGCGTCATCCTTCTCCCGGCGCAGCGAGTTGATGGACGTCTCGGCGACGACGACGCCGTCCCGGACGAGCCGGGCCTTCGCGTTGCGCCGGATCGAGCCCGACATCACCATGCAGCCGGCGATGTCGCCGAACTTCGACGAGTGGAAGATGTCGCGGATCTCCGCCGAGCCGAGCGCCTGCTCCTCGTAGATCGGCTTCAGCATGCCCTTCAGGGCCGCCTCGATGTCGTCGATCGCCTGGTAGATGATCGAGTAGTAGCGGATGTCGACGTTCTCCCGGTCGGCCAACTGGCTGGCCTGCGCCGTGGGACGCACATGGAAGCCGATGATCACGGCGTGCGGGGTCGAAGCCGAGGCCAGCGACACGTTCGCCTCGGTGATCGCGCCGACGCCCCGGTCGATGACCCGCAGGCTGACCTCGTCGCCGACGTCGATCTTCGCCAGCGCATCCTCCAGGGCTTCGACCGCGCCCGCGGTGTCGCCCTTGAGGATGAGCGACAGCTCGCTCGTCTCGCCCTTGGTCATCTGCTCGAACAGCTCGTCCAGCGTCCGGCGGCGGGCGCCGACGGCCTGCGCGGCGGCCCGCATGCGGGCCTCGCGCTTCTCGGCGAACTGGCGCGCGACCCGGTCGTCCTCGACCACGAGGAAGTGGTCGCCGGCCCCCGGGACCGTGTTCAGGCCGAGAACCTGCACGGGCATCGACGGGGTCGCCTCGTCCACCAGCTCGCCGCGGTCGCTGATCATCGCGCGGACACGCCCATAGGTGGACCCGCACACGATGGAGTCGCCCTTGCGCAGCGTGCCGCGCTGAATGAGGGCCGTCGCGACGGGGCCGCGGCCCTGGTCGAGGTGCGCCTCGATGGCCACGCCCTGGGCGGGCATGTCCGGGTTGGCTCGCAGGTCGAGCGCCGCATCGGCGGTCAGCACGACCGCCTCCAGCAGCCGGTCGAGCCCGATGTGCGTCACCGCGGACACGTCGACGAACATCGTGTCGCCGCCGTACTCCTCGGGCGTCAGGCCGTACTCCATCAGCTGGCCGCGCACCTTCACCGGGTCGGCGGCAGGCTTGTCGATCTTGTTCACCGCGACCACCACGGGCACGTCCGCCGCCTTGGCGTGGTTCAGCGCCTCGATGGTCTGCGGCATCACGCCGTCGTCCGCGGCCACGACGAGCACCGCGATGTCGGTGCTCTGGGCGCCGCGGGCGCGCATCGCCGTGAAGGCCTCGTGGCCGGGCGTGTCGATGAACGTGATCGTGCGCGGCAACTCCTCCACGTGCGTGTGCACCTGGTACGCGCCGATCGCCTGCGTGATGCCGCCCGCCTCCTTGGCGACGACGTTCGTGTGGCGCAGCGCGTCGAGCAGCTTCGTCTTGCCGTGGTCGACGTGGCCCATCACGGTCACGACCGGCGGGCGCGGCGCGAGGTCGTCCTCGCCGCCGATGTCCTCACCGAACGCGAGGTCGAAACTCTCCAGCAGTTCGCGGTCCTCGTCCTGCGGCGAGACGACCTCGATCTGGTAGTTGAGTTCGGCGCCGAGCACCTCCAGCGTCTCGTCGGGCACCGACTGGGTGGCCGTGATCATCTCGCCGAGGTTGAACAGCACCTGCACCAACTGGGCGGGATCGACGTTGATCTTCTCGGCGAGATCCGTCAGCGACGACCCACGGCGCAACCGCACGATCTGACCGTCACCAGGGCGGATACGCACGCCACCGATCGACGGGGCCTCCATCTGGTCGAACTCTTGGCGACGCCCGCGCCGGCTCCGCCGGCCACGCTTGCCGCCCGCGCCCCCGCGTCCGAAGGCACCCTGGGTGCCCGAACCGGCGCGTCCGCCGCGTCCGCCGCGTCCGCCGCCGACCGGGGGCATCCCGCCACCGCCGCCCAGGCCGCCACCACCAGCGGCACCCGCGGGGCCGCGGCCGCCGAAACCGGGACGTGCGCCGCCCCGGGCCGGCCCACCGGCGCGTCCCGGAGCCCCGGGACGGGCACCAGGACCCGACAACTGGTCCGACTGGCGCTTCGGCATCATCGCAGGATTGGGCCGAGGCAGCCCGGGAACTCCCCCGAGCGCGCCCGGACGCGGTATCCGCCCGCCCTCTCCGGGCCGCACGCTGTGGGCGTCGTCGTTGTAGGCCGCCGGCCGGCGCTGACCCATGCCCTGCTGCGACGCGTATGGATTGTTGCCGGGGCGGGGCGTTCCCGGACGACGCGGCGGCGCCGACGGCACGGGCGCACCGGGGCGGGGTGCGGCGGGCCGGGCGACCGGTCGCGGCGCGGGCGCCTGAGGCACCTCGGCGTCCGGGGCCGCCGGGGCGGGCTCCGGGGTGGCCGGGGGCGTGGCTTCGGCCTGCACGACCACCTCCGGCGCCACCGCCTCCACCACGACCGGCGCGGGTTCGGGGGCCGGAGCCGGGGCGGGCGCCTCGGCCGGTGGCGCCTTCACGACGACCGGTGGCGCCTTCACGACGACCGGTGGTGCCGGCGTGGCGACGCCTGGCGGGGCCGGCACGACGGCCGGTGCCGGAGCGGTCGCGACCGGGGCCGCCGCCGCTTCGGTCGCGGCGCCGCGCTCCGACTTCACGATGTCGGAGATCTGCCGTGCGATGATCGATTCGATGCTGGACGAACTGCTCTTGACGTACTCGCCCATGTTGTTGAGCCGCGCCAGCAGCTCTTTGCTTTCCATTCCCAGCTCGCGCGCAAGCTCGGACACTCGGACCTTGGCCACTACTCTCCTTGCGGGTCCGGGCATCGCGCCAGGACCATTTCTAGTCGGTGCTCATCTCTGGGTACTCATCGAGTGCTCATGAGCGTTAGCCCACTTTCTTGGATCCGGCGCGCCCGGTCAGGCGCGCCGCGTGCTGAGGTGTGCGTGTCGTCCACGGACGGCACGCCAATTCCACCCGATCGGGTGGACAAGCATCATCAGTGTACCAGGTGGAATGGGATCGCCCACGCACACCGGGAACCGGGCGTCCGGGTCCGGAGGGCCCGGGCCGCCACCCTACTTCGGAGTCTCCTTCTCGGCGGCCTTCTGGGCGGCCTCCGCCTGACGCTGCTCGAAGCGCTGGTGGAACGTCGCCGACGGCATGCCGATGCCGATCCCCAGGATCAGACCGCCGACCACGCCGGCCGCCGCCGACAACCAGACACGGTTCACCGTGCCGAAGTAGGACGCGCGCAGCGCGGCACTCGAGTTTCCGCTTGTCGCAGCCGCCACGATGTTGCGCAGCGAGAAGGACGACATCGTGTACTGCCACAGGAGGAGGAACATGGCCGCCAGCACGATGAGGACACCGAGAACGAGGAGGAGTTTCTTGGCGAATTTCAACATATCGCCAGGGTATCCCCCATGCCGGACGGTGACCACATCGGTGGTCAGTCCGACACGCACGCCTCGATGCGTCCCAGCGCCGCCTCCCAGCGCTCGCTCAGCCAGGAGACGTCCATGTCCGTTGTCAGACGCGAATGCGTCACCGTGAGGAGCGTGGACGCGTCCTGGGGTTCCAGGGTCAGTTCCACGACGCTCGGCGTGGCCTTGTCGTCGAGCCGGAACGAGAAACGAACCTCCTCCAGCGGATGGAGACTCCGAATCACGCCGCTGCGGCCGTCGTCGGCCCGCCACGTGTTGCCCTTCTGACCCAAGGCCGCGCCCGGCCCGAGCAACGCCTCGGCCCCCTCCTTCGACATGAGGACCTTCCAGACCTGCTTCACCGGACACGCCACCAGGCGCCTGACGACGACGGTGGCGTCCAGGAACTCCGGGGCCTGCTCACCCACATTCTGCTCAGACATCGATACCTCAATTCGCATCATCGACTGATCGAGTCGCGCCAGCCGCCCTGGCACACTCCAACCATATCCAACAGGACCAGTCCGGGCACCAGGCACGACGCGCCGGATGTGGTGAACTCGGCTAGGCTGGCGACGTGTGGGGAAGGATCCGGCACCACGTGCGGCTGTGGACGGTGGTGACGTTCACGTTGGCGGCCTGCCTCGCCGCGGGCTGCACGGGCGGCGGACCGGCCCCGGTCTCGCCCACGTCCCCGTCCGTCACGACATCGACCGCCGCGACGGATCTGACCCTCCCCGGGATGGCGCAACACGCAGTGGACATGCTCCAGGGTGAAGCGGGCGGTCGTCCCATCATCCGCGTGACCGTGTCCCCGCAGGAAGCGACGTTGACGTACGTGGACAAGGGGCAGGCGGTCACCTGGTCGTGGAGCAACGGGGCCGTCGCGGTCATCAACTCGCCGGTCACCTACGTCGACCAGGCCTCGTTCAACCCGGCCTCGTTCTCACTCGACGACGTCGGCTCCCTCTTCGCGCGCGCCGCCGCCGTCTCCGGCTCGAACTCCCAGCAGGAACTCCAGATCAACGAGTACAACCAGGGCAAGGTCCTCATGACGGTGACCACGTCGCCCGAGTCGCAGACCGTCTTCTTCCGCCCGAACGGCACGATGATCGACGCGCTCGATCTGACGACCGGCCCCGGCCTGGCGGAGGCGCTCGCCGACATCACGGGCGGTGTCGAGGCGGTGGTCGGCATCGGTCTGTTGGACGGCGCGCTGTGGGCCGACATCCGCCTGTCGGACCAGCAGGTGGAGCACCGCGTGCGACCGGCCAAGCTGCCCGCCTACACGGTGCTGCGCACCGATCGCACCAAGGTGGCGCCCTTCTCCCCCGCCCTCGTCCAACCCCAGGTCATCGCCTCGATCCTGGCCGACGTCGCCGCGAACCGCCACGTGTCGCCGAACCAGATCACGCTCACCATGGACACGCGCGACGACCTCGGATACGCGGCCCTGCGCTTCACGACGGGTGTGACCACGGTCGTCTACACCCCGGACGGGATCGACATCACGGCGCAGATCGCGCGGTGACCACGCCTTCACAGCCAACCAACAGGTGCCCCGCCGATCCCCTCGTGCCACAATAGGGCCATGCGCATCATCGGCTTGCTGCCTCCGCTGGCGTCGACGGTCGTGCAGGTGGGCGTGGACCACGGGCAGGACCCCCGCCAACTCCTGTGGTCGAAGGGGTTCATCGCGCAGCGCCCGCTGTCAGCCCGGCTCGACGACGACGGCGAACTGGTCGTGGTCATGCAGGTCGCCAAGCGCCACCTGACGAGTCGTCCGCCGAAGAGCCACCCGCGCGGGGGGCGACGCCGACGCGAACAGCCGCCCGACCAGGCACCTGTCCGCCGCCAGCGTGTCGCCGCGTACGCGATCGTCCGTTCGATCCGGGGCGTGCTCGGCACCCGGAACTCCGAGCGCGGGCCGGTGCCCGGCGTGTGGCAACTGCCCGGCGGTGGCATCGAGCCGGGCGAGACACCGGCCGAGGCCGTCCTGCGGGAAATCAGGGAGGAGACCTCGCAGGAGGTCGAACTGGACCGGCTGATCGACTTGCAGTCCGATCACTGGGTCGGGCTGACGTCGTCCGGGGCGTGGGAGGATTTCCACGCGCTGCGCCTGATCTACACGGCCACCTGCGCCGACCCGACGGTGCCCGTCGTGAACGATGTGGCGGGGACAACCGATCTGGCGCGCTGGCTGCCGCTGCGGCACTGGCGCAGCCTGCCGTGGACGGCCGGCGCCCGCTCGGCGCTCGACCGGTTCGCCGACCAGATCCTGCTCCCCACAGGCCGGCACGTCGTCGCCGTCGGCGCGTAGCCGGGGCCACCATGCGGCGTGTCCGCTCCGCTATCCTTACCCCAGGCGGTGCCGGAGTGGTGGAATGGCAGACACGCGAGATTTAGGTTCTCGTGCCGCAAGGCGTGAGGGTTCAAGTCCCTTCTCCGGTACTCGTGTCGCGGCTTGTCACGTGCCTATTCACGTGGTGCATGCCCGCGTCGTGGCCACGGGCGGACGATGACGACCGGCGGGGCCGGGCCGCACCGGACGACGCCCCACCGGTCTGGAACGAGGCCCCCGCCGGCCGTTCCCGGTCAGGAGTCCTCTCGGGGGGCATCCCGCGCGGCCTCCGGGGTGGACAATGGCAACGGATCGGCCGGGCGCAACGCCGGGTCGTCCACCCGCAGGGAACGCACCGGACCGATCCCGGAAAGACGCGTCTCGAAGCGGACCGTCACGACCCCCAGGCCGCTCCCCCACACCCAGCCACGTCCCCACGAAGCATGCTCGACGTCCTGGCCGGGCCACCACCGCACCTCGGCCCGCCGGAGGGCCCGGGCCGGGTGGCCCATCGGCGCAGCGGTGACCTCTTCGGTGATCGGCGCCGCCTCGTCGTCGATCTCGAAGAGCTCCTCCTGGGCCGCGGTCGTGAAACCGGAGACGCCGACGCCGATGAGCCGAACGCCCGCGTCCGTCTCAAGGCCGTGCAGAAGATGCGTGGCGACGGCGGCGATGCGCTCAGGCCGGTCCGTCGCCCCATCGAGGGTGCGTGACCGGGTGTGCGTCACGAAGGTGCAAAGACGCACCTTGAGCGTGATCGTGCGGGCGAACAGGCCGGCCTTGACGAGCTGACGGGCGAGCACGACGGCGTCGGCCGTGACCGCGGCCACCAGTTCGTCCGGCCGGGTCAGGTCCGTCTCGAAGGTGTCCTCGACGGAGATCGACTTCGCCTCCCGCTCGGTCTGGACGGGCCGGTCGTCCTGCGCGAACGACAGGCGCTTCAGGCCCGCCCCGGCAACCTGGCCGAGTTCGTGCACCAACTCGCGCTCGCTGGCACGCTGGAGGTCGCCGACGGTCCGGATGCCCAGCTTCGTCAGCCGCTCCATTGTGGCCGGGCCGATCCCGGGGATCGCCCGCGTCGGCAAGGGCGTGATGAGGTCCAGTTCGGTGCCGGGGGCCACGATGAGGTGGCCGTCGGGCTTGGACGCCTCACTGGCCAGCTTGGCGATCAGCTTGCTCGTGCCGACGCCGACGGAGGCGGTGAGCCCCTCGGTGCGCCGCACCACCTCGGTGCGCAGCCCCGCGACCAGGTCGGCGAGCCGTCCCGGGTCGGAGCAGTCGACGCCGCCCGCGGCCAGATCGACGTACGCCTCATCCACGCTCATCGGTTCCACGACGCCGGATAGTTCCCCCAGCAACGCCATGACCGCGCGGCTCGACTCGCGGTACGCCGCGAACCGCCCGGCGAGCACGGCCGCGTGCGGCGCGAGGCGCCGCGCCTGGGCCATCGCCATAGCCGAGTGGACGCCGTACACCCGCGCCTCGTAGCTCGCGGTGCTGACCACACCGCGCCCGCCGACCCCGCCGACGATCACCGGCTTGCCCCGCAGCGATGGCTTGTCGCGTTGCTCGACCGCGGCGAAGAACGCGTCGAGGTCGAGGTGCAGGATGCTCGCCTCAGCGCGCATGGCCCGTGAGACCCGCCAGCGCCCGCGCGGCGGAGTCGTCCCGTCGCTCGTAGGCCACCAGGTCGAACCCGGCCTGCGGCGTGCGGGAAACCTGACGCCACTCCCGCGGTTCCACGACGGGGAACAGCACGGGCCCGGCGGGCACCTGATCGACCTCGCTGAGGTCCAGGCGCGTCGTGTAGGGCCACATCAGGGCGTACACCTGCCCGCCGCCGATGCACCACCACGTCCGGTCGGCAAACGAGGCCAAGGCCCGGCCGATCTCGGGGATGGTGCGGACGGCGACGACCGGCGCATCGGGGGACGAGTCGGGCGGGGTCCAGGCCGCATCCCGCGTCACCACGATGGAGGCGCGACCGGGCAGTGGCCGTCCGAACGACTCGAACGTCACCCGGCCGACGACGAGCGCCCCGCCCATGGTGACGCGCTTGAACCGGGCGAAGTCCTCCGGCAGGTGCCACGGCAGGTCGCGACCGTCACCGATGACGCGGTTGCGCGCCACGGCGGCGATCGCGGTCAGGTGCGGCATGGCACCCAGCCTACCGGGACCGCGCGATGGCACGCCGCCATGCGCACGCGCGCGGTCCGCGAGTTGGCTCGCGACTCGGGCCGCGTGTGGCAGAAAAACGCGGCGGGACACTAGCATGGACGAAAGCATCAACTATGTCGTCCCGTAGCCGTCCCGTCTCACCAAGGAGCCCATTTCATGCCCGACGACCTCAACCTCGACAATGCCCGGTCCGCATTGAGCAACCCGGCCACCCCACCCGAAGTCCTACGCTCCGTGGCGGCGCAGCATCCCGCCTTGTGGGCGGACGTGGCGCGCCACCCTGCGGCGTACCCCGACCTGCTCGACTGGCTGAACACCGTGGGCGACGCGGGTGTGAAACAGGCCGTGACCGAGGCGCGCTCGGGCATACGGAGCGTGCCGGACGGTGAGACCTCCACTCCCAGCGGCGAGACCCCCACGGAACAGGCTGAGGCGACATCCGACAGCGCTCAGCCGGCGGAACCGGTCCCGGATGCCGCGGCTGTGACCCCCGAACTGGCACCCGTCGCGCGCGACGAGCCGGAGCATGCCGCCGAACCCCCGTCGGACGCTGCGCCGTCGCCCGAGGCGGTCGCCGAGGCTGCCGCGCCGGTTGAAGCGGCCGGGCCCGAGGAGACGCCCCCCACGGTGGCCGAGGCGACGGTGCCCGCCGACGAGCTTTCTCCGGACGCTCCCGCCGAGAGGGCGGAGGAGGGCACGGACACCTCACGCCAGACGGCCATCGATGCGGCGCCGTTCGCCGAACCGTCCGCCGAACCGGCCGAGGCGACCCCCGCACCCGTGGCGTTGGCGCCTTCCGCCCCCCTCGGCAGCCGCGCGGGCGTCCCCGCCGCCTCGCCTGCCCCCGTCCGAGGCGAAGACACCACCCGGACCGCCCCGGCGGGCCCGGTCCGCGCCCTCGCCACGGCCCTGACCGCCCTCGCGGTTGCGCTCGTGCTCGTGGCCGCGGGCCTGCTGTATGTGCTGATCAAGCATCCGGGTGGGACGACGCCGGCACCGGCGCCCGTCCCCTCGGCGAGCACGGTGCGGGTCACCGTCACGCAGCGGGTGACCGTGACCCCGGTGGCACCCCCGCAGACGACCACCCCGCCGACTTCGCCCCACCCGTCCACACCCGCGGCGAGCCACAGCACGACGCCGGCTCGTTCGAGCTAAACAGCAATTGGCGCCTTGATGGAGGGCCAGGGGTCGTAGCCGGTGAGGTCGATGTCGGCCAGCGTGAACGCATCGATGTCGCGCACCGCCGGGTTCAACCGCAGTTGCGGCAGCGGCCGAGGCGTGCGCGACAGCTGCTCGCGCACCTGGTCGAGGTGGTTGTCGTAGATGTGGGCGTCGCCGAGGGTGTGGACGAAGTCGCCGACGCGAAGACCGGTCACCTGTGCCATCAGGTGCGTCAGCAGGGCGTAGCTTGCGATGTTGAACGGGACGCCGAGGAACAGGTCGGCGCTGCGCTGGTACATCTGGCACGACAACCGGCCGGGGAGTCCGGGAGTCTGTGGCGGCGTGACGTAGAACTGGAACAGGACGTGGCAGGGCGGCAGGGCCATCTGGTCCAGCTGCCCGACGTTCCAGGCGGACACGACGTGGCGGCGTGAGTCGGGGTTGGTCACCAGGGAGGCGATCACGGCCTTGATCTGGTCCACGTGGCGCCCGTCCGGCGTCGGCCAGCTGCGCCACTGGCAGCCGTAGACCGGACCCAGATCGCCGGCCTGGTCGGCCCATTCGTCCCAGATCGTGATGCCGTTCTCGTGAAGCCAGCCGACATTCGTGCTGCCGCGCAGAAACCACAGCAACTCCCCGAACACGCTGCGGGTGTGCACCTTCTTGGTCGTGACCAACGGGAACCCGGCGGCCAGGTCGAACCGCATCTGATAGCCGAACACGCTCCGCGTGCCCGTACCGGTCCGGTCGGACTTGGGCACGCCGTGATCCATCACGTGCGCGAGCAGGTCCAGGTATTGCTGCATCGATGCCTCCCGTCGATCGACTGCCTACATGACTGGCGGTTCGGAACACTTGCGCGTCACGGGCCGCGGCGGCTCCGGCGCCGGCTCGGGGACGGGCAGGCCCAACGCCTCGCACAGCACCGGCACGATGGCGCGGATGGCCCGGCTGCGATGGCTGATGGCGTCCTTCTCCTCCGGACGCAACTCCGCGTTCGTGCGCGGGCGGGCCCCCTCCTCGACGATCTGGTCGTCGGCCATGAAGACGGGGTCATAGCCGAAACCGCGCGCCCCCCGCGGGGCGAGCGCGATGCGCCCGCCCATGGTCCCCCGCACCGTCGCCGAGAAGCCGTCGGGCATGACCAGGGCCATCACCGCGACGAACTGGGCCGTGCGACGCTCCCGGGGGACGTCGTCGATCTGCCGCAGCACCAACTCCAGGTTGGCGACATCCTCATGCTCGGGACCCGCCCAGCGGGACGATCGCACACCCGGCATGCCATTCAGCGCGTCGATCATCAGACCCGAGTCGTCGGCGATGGTCGGCAGCCCCGAGTGGGCCATCCCAGCGCGCGCCTTGATCAGCGCGTTGCCCTCGAACGTCCACTCGGTCTCGTCCGGGGCGGGATAGGGCGCGACCGCGTCGATCCCGACGACCTCCAGGTCGAGGTGTTGTTCGGCGAGGATGCGCCGCAACTCGATCAGTTTCTTCGGGTTGTTCGTGGCCAGGAACACCGTGGGGTTCACCGGGCCAACGCCTCCTTCTGCATGGCCGCAAGCCGCGAACAGCCCAGCTCGCCCAAATCCAGCAGCGCGTCGAGCCGCGCCCGGTCGAACGGGCGTCCCTCGGCGGTGCCCTGGATCTCGACGAACGCGCCCGACCCGGTGCGTACGACGTTCATGTCGACCTCGGCGTGGGAGTCCTCGGCGTAGCACAGGTCGAGCAGCGCCTCGTCGCCGACGATGCCGACGCTGATCGCGGCGATCGAGTCCTTCAGCGGCTCACCGCGCAGCAGACCCCGTCCCCGCATCCAGTCGACCGCGTCGGACAAGGCCACATACGCGCCGGTGATGGATGCGGTCCGGGTTCCGCCGTCCGCCTGGAGGACGTCGGCGTCGATCATCAGCGTGTTCTCGCCCAGGCAGCGGTCGTCGATGACCGCACGCAGGCTGCGCCCGATCAGCCGGCTGATTTCGTGGGTCCGGCCGCCGACGCGTCCCTTGCGCGACTCGCGGTCGCTGCGCGTGTCGGTCGACCGGGGCAGCATCTCGTACTCGCTGGTCACCCACCCCAGGCCGGTGCCCTTGCGCCACCGCGGCACCCCTTCGACGACGCTGACGGCGACAAGGACGCGGGTGCGTCCGAACTCGATGAGACACGATCCCTCGGCGTGATCGAGC
>JGI20166J26741_11434251_pt1 | contig 13762 bp, 6 predicted proteins | sample TergutCu122P5_FD_26741 | JGI IMG/M metagenome (IMG submission 26741)
TGAAATTAACCTGTTGACCTCTTTGCATTCATGATGGAAAAAATCAAAATAATCTCGACAATGACATGAAAGAAACAGCATTCTGTCCAAACAGTGATGACAGTCGTAAATTCTAACTGGATCGACTGGTTATAGAATGAAACATATAAAACAGCGAAAGGCCTTAAGCACAAATTTCTACGTTACTTCAGTAGCTGCAAGTTCACATCCGGTTAGAACGTCATGAAGAATATCTCATATCGCCATACGAGTACAAGAAGAAGGTCTGTGCTTGCCAGCATAAAAGTCCTGCACAATCCCATCTCCTAATAGTGTCATCAAGGCAGTGAGTTTAACAAATTCGGGTCTTCTTAAATTTATTAAGATCAGCAATAAACGTACACACGTTACATAAGCGTATTAAATAACAAGACAGGCAATGTACGTGTGACGTAACATTCAGACACCTTCACGTAACCACCGTTGTCATGTAAATGCAATAAGTATGACACATTCTGAGTGTGTGACTGTAGCCTTAGTTATCCTGCATGGAACGCGCACGTGCCGTGTTATATTGTCATATGAGGCCCGTCTTGCTGTACCACATTTTCCCACATTACCTCATAAACGGCAGATTAAAAAAAAAAGTTATTTAACATAACATGTGTTTCGATTTTAACTGTAACTTTTGCCTGAGGCATTTCTTATTCTAAGAAGAATACAGCGAGATAGTACCATAAATGCACATAGGTCTTACTGTAAAGTACCCGTTATTCTTGACAGATTTTCATTAGACTTTCTCGACATATTTTCGAAAAATACTCAACTGTCAAATTTAATGAAAATCCGTCCAGTGGAAGCGGAGCTGTTGGCTGCGGTCTGACGGACAGGCATGACAAAGCTAGTAGTCGCTTTTCGTAATTTGGCGAACGTGCCTAAAATTTCATTCGTCTCTCAAGATCAGTACGCTTTCCTACAGAGTCGCGTGGTCACTCGCTGGAAGTATGAATAAACTGGTTTTATTCCAATACATACCGAATTGAAAGATGGATAAAAGGAAGGGATAAACTCCCCAAGATTGTAAATACGAACCCATGCCACATATATGCTTTAGCGCACTCCATTTGAAATTACTACCAAACAAACATCAATATATTCAATTTCGTTAAAAATAAAATAGAGTTTGGTTTAAAATTCTCTAAAAATAACTATTAACGTAACCGTTTCCTCCCTGTGTTCTCGTACACACTCCATACTCTTCATTGTCCTTCCATTTCGTCACTCAACATTTGTAGACGAGTCTAAATTATGAACCTCCACATTTTGTAATATTCTCTAACCTCCTGCTAATTCATCCTTCAGCTCAAATATCTGACGCCCTGTGTGAGGATCTGTAACACACCATTTGGCCCCACAATCGAATTCCAGTCTACCAGTCTATGGGGTTCACCCCTTTCTGCCCGTGCTGCGTGGTCAATACATTCCTAGCTACTCTCCACATCTGGAGGTCATTCCCCCATCTGCAACCTGACAGTAGATCATGCCATGGCGACAACACAGCTAAGATAGATATCTTCTGTTAAATATACCAGGATATCTTTATTCATGTGTTTGTGTAATGATCATTCAAGCTTGTCTGCCGTCACTAGACACTGCTCAGGTGTGGGTAATGCTTCTTTCACATTTAAGAAGTCCCCACTTCGAATACCAGGCCGTTTTTCTGTGATTTCCTTCAATCTCCCCTCCAGGATATGGTGACAGAGTACCTTCAAATAAGCCACGATCAGTTCCTTTCAAATCCTATCCAACTCACCATCTACAAGTATTCAATGCTAGATACATGTGACCTACATGGGAATCGTCACGATTTAAAAAAAAAAAAAAAGTAAATAGACAAACGTGAGAACTTCTTCGCAATTTCAAGTTATGAAATATGCTGACACTGAGCACCAGACGTTAGTCAGGCTTCAACTGTGGTACGTGTGGGTCAGAATGACATGACCATGTAAGAACGATGCCTCTGTAAGCCCCGTCACTTGTTACAGCACTTACCTCCTATGGGTGCGTGGACTGTAGATATATTATGCTAGTACCTACAGCAGTTGAGCATTGTCTCGTAACGTAAAAGTCCACTTTTACAGACGCGTAGAAATAAATACGATCTACTGTCATATAATTGCACATGAATTACTTCCAGTGAACACTTACAGTCAACACCATTGAATGTCATACATTATAACAAAGTCTTACAGTCATTAAGTTCCTCACTATAGTGCATAGCTGTGAAAAAAGAAACATTTTTCTTTTTCCTGGGGCAACACTTATGCATTATTCTGGGCCAACAAACAGGGCATAACGTTCCTTCAAAACTGTACTGTGGACAGAATAAAGGCAACAAGGTAACGGTGGCAGTTAACACTTTAGAAATTTTAGTTATAGGTCTGCATACTAAGTCTTAATAAATCATGCACCTCACAGATGACAATCTGACAACCATGAAAATTCTACGATCAGGACACCGAAAATTTCAAAACCAAGCAATTACACCAAATACCAATTAACTACCCCCATTCTCCATCGTTCCACAGAAACTTTTAAAACCGCAATTGTTCTGTAAAATGTACACTCTGTCGAACAAAAATCCATCGGCCTGAAATTTTCTAAGTCCCGAACCGGAAGTGACGTGCGGTACAGTTGCCATCATAATTCGAGTCGTTTACTTTCCTCATATTTGCGCATTCGTGGCGTTTCTCTTTCTTCCATTCATTACAATCAATCACACCGCGTATATATTAACTGAAGACAACAATACATTTGCTTAATTTGACATTAAAACATTAATTAAACTTCATTAACTTTCCCAGGCGTGAGGCTAGCTAGCTAGCTAGCTAGAACCACCATGCCGACCCAATGCACTAAGTCAGAGAAATATTAGTTTTCTCTTTTGATTTAATAAGCTTCCTGGGATGTTCTTTATTAAATAACTGTCCTAGTGGTATCATTTCTCAAGAATATCTCTGACGTGTGTACCTTGCGCTTTATAACACACGCACATAATGTGGGGGGACAGCAGCCATGCAATTTTTAAGTTTCCTTGTTATTACAACATAAATCCATAGAAGAAACATAAAAAAATCGCAGATTTTTTGAGCTTGTTCCTCAGACTCAAAGAAATGTGTCCTACCACACTACACAGCAACCTACACATCATATACCAGAAGCCTGGTGAGAACCTTGCAACTCACAAGCCAGGAATAGCCCACAGCGTTAGGTGTGGGCAATGTCAGCAAAACACACATGGACAGTAATAAAAGAAATCTGCCCGCCCATATTGTATGACCTCCAATTCCACATATTTTCAAATTAATCACCCCACGTGATGAGTACAAAAGAGACATTCTTCATTAGATAATATTCATTTCTCTGTTATTTCATCTTTTTCCAGCAAAGTATTTCATTTAATCTATGACAGAATGTCAGTCTTCAGAATACGCGGTGCAGTATTGTTAATGTACATCTATGTAATAATGGAACATAAAATTGACAACATACAGGAAACCCTTATTCAGAATGCCAACCCAGTTTTTTATGTTTACATATGCATTTGCTTTTTTATTTTAGGCAATGTCGAAAGCTGGAGTACTTACTGCTAAATGTCAGGATTATTAGTGAATAATAAACTGCATTGGATCTGTGGCCTAATAAGGTACTACCCTAGTATTTGCCTTTGTATGCAGAAAACCATAAAAAATCTCTGTTGAGACAGTCAATGTTGCTAAAATTGGAACTGGTCACCTCCCAAATACAACCATATGCCAAACGTGTTACCACTTGATACAACCTGCTTGTTTGAAATTATTCAATTTTATAGACATAACAAGAAATTTTGTTAAGAAACTCCAAGGATGAAATTAGAAACTTCACTACATTACACCAAGAATTTCAATGACATTAGAAATTATAATGGATGACATTGGTAAATTGCCACAATCAAATTCCACACTCAATTCATACTGTGCCCTGCAATAAAAATAAGATGACTGATCATCATCCATGAATGTAATAGCATACAATAAATCCAATCACAATGAATACAGACAGCAACCCACAGCAACTAACAGTCCTACACATACATTGAGTGTGATACTCATAAAAAATATTCTACATGTACATAACCCACAGACAACTTTCGAAACAATAATCCTACTGCAGAAAGGGGCATGCCTCACAATGAAAATTACAGATTCCCCACATTGACAAAACCCCACTGCAAAAAATAATGAGGCTTACCAGCAAACAGTTAAATTTGTTTTTAAGTGGTATATATGTAATTTCACATAAACAAATATTCCATGCCATATGGGGACAATGAAGGTGAATGTTCACACTTTTGTGATACTGGAAGAGACAGAAGTAAACGACATTAGCAGCTTCATTCATCTTTGACCTCTACACAGGTGTCAGAAAAATTACATGTTGGTTCCTACCAGTTGGTTCCTACCAGTTCCTAATTTAGCTGCGGCTCAAATGTAGCTGCACCAGATTTCCAAAATATAATTTACTGCACAAGCAAATCTGTGTATGTCCATAATCATCATCATCATCATCAGCTTCTATTTTAAACATTCTTCTGCACAGGTAGTATGTCTTGAAATATTAGGCAACTTCTATCATCTGTACGCAGTGTCATAGACATGCTTTTCAACAACAGTATCTGCCAAATGTGTTCACCAAACTGAAATACTCTTTGAGGCCTTTACTCTTCTGGAATGTTGCACAGCCTAGGTTGACAGTTTCTTACTGACATTTTGGGACATTCTACCAGTCAAGCAGTCTCAGTTCTGTGCTTACAACCAGAAGCTACAAAAGCAAAAGCCTACATTGTTTCCATATACAGGCTTCCCTAAAGTGCAAAACACACCATGTGACCGAAAATATCCTAAGTGGTGTACCCCTGACAATAAACTAATCTTCTAACACCACTACTACATCGGTCATAAAATTTCAATACACTGGTGAAAGTTTAGTGAGGAATAATGTTTAGTGACAAAGCAGTTAATAATTTAATGAGGACTTATGAGCCACAGAACTTTCTTCTACACTATGTCCAAAAAAGGAAATTACTGCACCTTGCCACTACCACCCAATATGCCAATGATTCACTTACTTGTAGCAAAATAATACACAATATCAGAAAGTCTATTTCATCCAGAAATGAGGTTGGTATAAAATATGTATTTAAAAAGTGTAAGTTAATATCTTGTCAGCCAAACACACTGCAAAATCACATTACACAGACAGCCCATAAATATAAAAAAAATGGCAAAATTCAAATGTTTGGAGACAAACCCCACAAAATTAAAATTATACTCACATAAAAGAATATACGAAGTGTGTGCCAAAATTCAGTTAAAAACTGCTCGTACCATCCTCTAAAATTCCGAAAATTAAAACACACATAACCACAATGTGCGTGTTGTTTTTACATACATACGTATGTACATACACATTTTATTTAGGTGTGCAATTTGTCTCTTGCCCTAACTAAATACCAAAGATTATGTGTGTCTGAGAACAAAGCACTGAGAACGTTTGGGTCTATTGGGGGGGTGGAGCAGCAAGTAACAAGCTGCATCAAAATTTTCTCTTCACCAAGTAATATTCAGGTATTTCAGTCTAAGGAAATGCGATTCACTGGATAGAGGCCTAAGCATACAGCATTTTAGTTGGAACACCTGAGGGAAAGGACCACTATAAACTAAGGCATACAGCATGACAATATTTAAATGTAGCTTGTAAAGTCAGTTTTGATTTATAAACTTAAAAGCTAGCTTCTACTACCATCCTCTCTGATTTCTACACAAAATCTTAATCTCTTTCACTATAAGAGATGTCTACTCTAGCGGTCTGTAGTAACACAAATGTGATGATCTTACATTCATCTCTTGTATCACTACCACATCACTTCCATCTTTTATTTACACATGCAACTCTCTCCTATTGCAGGAAAAAACTTCAGTTTATTACTATGTCATTTTACTCTGCTTCCACTTTACTTTGCAACCAAAGAAGACAACATGTTCATACTGTTAACACACAGACCAATTATCTTTTTAATCATTTGAGCTACATGCCACATGCACTATTCACTTATGGTAGTTCACAATTAATGAACCAGACAGGTAATGGAAAAAGTGGTCACGACATGACCTATCAAAGGCACTAGCCAAGCCTTTTGCTGTTGATAATGAGGAACATCACAAAAATCCTCAGTCAAGACAGCCATTTCTAGGCTAAATACGAACTCAGAACTCCCAAATACGAAGGAGTGCCAGCCACTTCATCATGAGGTTCAGGCTTATTTCACTTCAATAGTAGCTCTCACTATTAACAAAAACACTTCTTCCTGCATTCTTTGAAGTTTACAGTCACAGAAAAGAGCAAAGACCTGCTTACTAGATATATGTGACAAGTTGTTTACATATGCATCCTCAGTTTCAGCTATAGCAGTGCTTGCCAACTGGCAGAAGATAACCCTAATCCTAGCAGCTGAAGCTCAGACAAACCTGAAAAATCAACTGACTTCAACACTTCATAGAAGACTAATTTAACAAGAGTGTCCCACCCATATGTATGAATCAGAAGTCATATAAAGTGAATGGTCATTCAGAACTGATTCACAACACTATCTTCCAAGACAGAATCGAGGCACCTAAAGCAAAGTGAAAACATCACTTCCAGAAAACAAAATGATATACATGAGCATCAAAAGTATTACAGAAGCACACATTTTTCTTATGCCTATGATGTCAATGATAACACTTATACTCACTGCATTAATAGTTTAATTCTTTTATACACTTTTCACTTACAATACAACTAAAAGTGATATAACGATCTAAGGATAAGGCAGGTCTTGGGTTCACAATCGGGCAAATGTAGCACAGATTTCTCCACATGCCATCCTCTATTTTTCCTTATCTCTGACAAAATTTACTTTGTGTATGTCAAGAATAAAAACTCCCCACTACTGTTAGGGTTCCATGGCCCCATATTAAGCTGCAGGTCCCCCCTTCTACCAGTACCTTTAACCTGAACTCTCAATCTGTCATTTGCAGCAATGGGGCTCCAATAAAACTGCACAACTCTACCATGTCACAGCCAGTCACGCAAATACCAGGGTGGTAAAAGACTATGCCTGGAGTCGTAAGTCATAACATATCATTGTCACCATCAAGTAAACTGATATCACACGCTAGCAGAAATGGCAATATTGGTAGCACTTAACCTAAAAAAAATTGAGATTCTAATTTATCCAGAATGTTGGCAAATCATAACAACACAAGGCACTGCCTACAACCAAAATATGATTATTATTAAAAGTGACGGCCTTTACTGCTCTGTATTTCCATACTCAAGTCACACAGTGTTTCTCAAAACTATCCTTTTTATGACAAATGCTCACATGATATGAAATATTTCTCTCTCAAAAGCCTGTAATTCTCCTACATTTTATTTTCTAGTCGGCACTGAAGTAACCACAAAACTCATTTATGTTGTAAATTACACAAGGCCATTACCATCATGCAAAAACAAAATAACAAAAAGCCACTACTTCTTTAAAAAGTCTAACTCTTTAGATTACATATATGGCTTCTACAAAAGGGCAAAAACCATATACTCACACACACATTTTTACTGTTTTTCAATAAAAAGTCACCATATGATTGAAAGTACACTTACACATGTAAACACTGCAACCACATTTGTCAGCCTTTACGCTCATCATCAGTATTATTATGTAATGTGTTCCAAGAAAGGATCTCATGCACTCTTGAGGCAACTGCTAGAATGAAAGAGCCTCTAATTCCAAACAGTCTGATAACACCAAGGCCAAAAGCTACTGATAATGATCCAATATTTAACTTATATATGTCTTCCTAAGATTAACAGCACTGTTACATGACTGTGTGGTATATCAACAGCACTCCTAGCAATTTAACAACATGATACTGTTCTGCACCCTCACTCACTCTCTCTCTCTCACCCCTCTCTCTTTCTCCCTAATTCCCTCCTCTGTCTGATCTCCAAGAAGAAGAAATTAATAATTTATAAGCATCTAGACCTCTTGGGAGGCAGTAAATATTGTGCAGTGTCTTTTACTGCTTGTAATGTTTTGTAAATATGTTTCACCTGATTCATTAATTGAATTTTCATCATAACCCACATTAAAATTGTTTTTGTAAGCCAGTATTCTATCATCATCATCATCTGGCCTTTTATAGTTTCATGCTACATCTTTCATGGCCTTAACATACTTGAAAGCAAGATGGTGGATATTTATACAACTATTTTTAACAACGTATAAGAGAAGACATTCTTTCACTATTCAATCTCCATGTGGCAAGTCATTCTTACAGTCAGAGACATATGTGAGGTGGCACCCACAGCCAAAAACAATCCACCATTATGAAGCAGTCAAGAAATACGACATCTAAACACAGGAACTATCACAGTGTCCAGTTGAAATATCAGTGGTCTTGTACACTGCTAATATTGTACTCTACCAGTGATATGAGATGCCAACAGCAACAGACATGACAAAAGTAAAGCACGATGGTGGTCTTGTGTCATCTCTTATCATTACATCATCATCATCATCATCATCACTGGTGTTACTAGTATGAATCCCACACATCATGAACTGATGAATCTGGTAATACATTGTGACTTTAACAAATTATTTCAGTACTCAGTTCTAAACAACCACAGAAAGAAAAAAGTCAACAATGGAAGACACAATGATAGATATGGCTAGAGCTATCTCTAAACCTCCATCAGTGTAGTGAATAACTTTTCAAATAAAACAAACTCTCTCAAATAAAAACTGCATGTGGTCACAATGAAATATCCACAAAATTACTAAATAAGCTGCACACAGGAAATTAGTGCTCTGTAAAGTTGTCTCTGTAATCAATCAATGGCAGTGGGAGCCATTCGAGAAATTGTTCAATATTCAAATGTAAAACCTCCATACAAAAAAGATAAAAAATCCTGCATTTCTAATTTTAAACCAGTTTCACTATTCGCAGCATTCCTGAAAATATTTGTGGTAAGAGAGTAATTTCTCAAACTCATCACCCTTGAAGATGAAAATGGACTTAGAAAAAAATCTCTCAGTGGAAAACCCCACATTTGGTTGTAGCAGTTTCATCTTATGATTTCTCAACAGCAAAAGTCATATTTGAAGAATATCCTGCAATCTTGCTAAAGCTCTTATTATGTAAATCATAAACTGTCACTATTAAAACAAAATTTTTACAGAATTCAAGGTATAACTTGACAGTGGTTTAATTCACACCTCCATGACACAGCATAAAAAGCATAAATGAAATCACCATATTCAAATCACGGCATACAAAATGCAGAAAAATAAACGACGAAGTCCCTCAAGGTTCAATACTTTGTCCTCTGTTTTTCTTACACATACAAATGATTTTCCCCAAACCCTTAATTCCCTATCTAAACCCATACTCTGCTTACAAACTACAGTACTATAATTATTTCATAACCAGAAACTGGCCACTTTCAGAATTGCCTTAATAATGTCATAGTAGCTGGAACAACTTCTTTATGGCCAGTAAACATATATTACATTTTGACAAGACATATATCATGAAATTTTGTTCAGCAACACACATGCCGATCTGAATAAGGACTACAATAATGGATCATCTAAGAAGTGGAACAACACAATTTCTTGGCCTATTAACTAACAACAAATTCAACTGAAAAACACATGGTGAATCAGATTATCCCTAAACTGAGTTCAGCATGCCCTGCAATGACAGTTACATCACTCATAAAAAACAGAAAAGCTTAAATTACTTATTTCACTTGTTCTGATCCCATCAAGTTATACATACTGAATAGTCTTCTGAGGAAATGTGTCATATTCCAAAAGAGTGGTCTGTATCCTAATTGCAGGTGCCAATAGGGCAAACACATATTTATGAAGTTTAATATTTCACCATAGACAAGCAATTATTTCTCTCTGCATTATCAACTGATATGAGTGCATGATATAGGTATGACCTTCATCATGCTCAACCACCACCTCAGTCAATACCAAGCAGCAGTTTACAATACTGGAATCAAGTTATTCAGTATCTTCCGCCTACCATCAAAAGTTTAGGCTACAACATTAAATGACTCATGCCACCACAGTTTCTGTTATATCACTCCTACTCACACACAATTTGCCTCAATTGAGAACTCAATTATTAAAAAAACACACGGCATGTAAGCATGGTGGACAATCCAGGGTTCAATTCCCAGTTAGGGGCAAGACACTTCTATCTACTCAAAAATTTCCATACCATTTCTGGGGCCCACCCAGCATCTTACTGAATGGGTACCAAGGTTCTTTCCCACCTCACACAATCCCTCCTTGAGTTTAGTCAATGTGGTTTTCAGAGATCCATACTTTACGGTATCTTTCCAGACTAGAATTTCCAAGTGACATTTTCCAACCAAAATGTTGAAGCATATCTTATTTACATAAGTACAAAGACCTTATATGGCTAAAAGCATGCAGCAGTAGCCCTGATATGTTTGTGTGTCTGTTATGCAGCATAAACAGTCCAAAACCAATTCTGATCCTCACCCATGGTTACTGCCAGCATCTAATGTTTTGTACTACCAATCATACGTTCCTCCAGCCATCTCCATGAAATTTGTATAGCCGTATTACACATTAGACCTAACACATTTTAACTGACATGGCAAAGTAATTCACACAAACTGCTATCATTATTGAATTCAATTAATTATGCATGCTTATAAACCCTAATCCCATTTACACCATACAAATACTGTCTGTTAAATGGCCTACGAACAATCTGGGTATTGATACTGCTCTAACATCAGTATTACTGGCATAAATCCAACAACTGTCACACTTTGGCAGAGAAGTTTGTAAAAAAAAAATCAGCAAGCATAAACAAACTGAACCCAACAGGTACTGGTACTCTGGTAGACAATGCATTATTTTTTACAAAATTTCATCACCTGCATACTACATACCCCATAACATCACGGCTGCTGTCTTTTATGCGATGTTAATCATTCAGTTTGTGAAGCAATTCACTGCTTTTTACAGGACCAAAAGGTTTATTACCACGTTGACAATCTGACCTTATCCTGTGACAGTTAAATTCAGCCACACCATCACACCTCATTTCCCCACATTTCAGTTCAATATTGTCATCCTATCCACACACACATATACATACTTATGTGACAATTTATAACACAATAACACTAAGAAGTACCTATTTTTCCTCTCCTATGATCCATTAAAAGGCCATAATGGCAGGGCTAAATTCAAAATAAATTATCAGTGCAGCATCAATGGAAGTGTGAAAGACAGAGTTTCATTTTTGATGAGATACAGTTACAGTGGTTACAGATTATATAACTATATGACTATGGCAATTTATCAACAAAATGCCACTTTACTCTGTATGAACTATGTGTAACACTCTGACATATGGAATACTTGTACAAAACATCATTCAGTATGTCATAAATAACAGATTAAGGCAAAGTTGCATGCGTCAATTGCTAATGCATAGACTGTGATGGAAATGACAGACTTATAATTGTTTACTGAAGCACAAATATATTATGCAAAGTCTCACATGCCACATTTCCTTATTATGATCAACAGAATTAGTTCTCAAAACTTCTCGTCCCTACTTCCTTTCTCTGCTACATATCTGGCAAATTTTTCTACACCTCCCATGCATAAAATTTAAAATGTCTTAAAACCCAGTGATCTACTGGCCACAACATACTACACTTGTTAACTTTAATTACTATGGAATACAAAACCTCTCACTGTTTAAACAGCATTCCATCTAGTCAGTCCATTACACTAAAAGACACCAGCTTTTAGAAAGAGGTATTTGAAATGAAGCCTGAAGAATTTATAAATTCAGATGAATAAAGATTCTAATTATGGTCAGAGATGTAAAGCCATGTAATTTGCCAGTACAACTAAGGTACACAGTGGCACATTGGTGAAAGCCATAATCTTATAAATCACTGCTATAATAAATTCAAATTTAAAAAAAAAAAGTTATTGTACATTGCCATCTTCTGGGTTTTCATGCTAGTGTAACATGGTAAGAGGGTGCCAACCTTTCAGTTACCTGCTGCCACCATCTATCTTTAAAATGGAACAGCAGCTTCATCTGACACACCAGTCATCACTTATCAGACTAAAAACTGTTGTAATCTAGAAGATGGCAATTTATATATTCACCTCCATGACAAACAAAAGTTCGCTGTCCATACAGGTGTGCCTTGTGTAATTGCAATGTCAAAACGTATGTTTTGCCCATATATTAACGAAAGTGGTAACTTGGGCTCTGCATACAAATTCATCTTCTTCATTAACAATTAATTAATGCCAGTCACGTCAGCGAAACCAAATTTCACTTCAAAAATCAATGCCGGATATTTGGGCCCCTGATGTTTCTTGTTCTTCGGTTTTTGTATGCCAATGGCCTGGCTTTCCATTGTGTTCGAATATGTACAAACAAAATAAATATCTAAATCCAAATAAATGACAGTAATTCGGGCCACTCCAAACAATGGCCTGCCTTACCTCCAGATCCTCGTACGTGCGGAAAGCTAAAATGGCAAAACCATCAATGATATCTTCTTCGAACGGCGGTTCTTTCGATTTTTTCCTTCTGTTAGGGGGTCTCTGTGGTTTTTCACGAGCTGGAGATTCGTCTTCTGCACTATCCCCATCCTTCGCTTTGCTTTCTCTCTGAGCTTGCATGCGCTGCGCCCGTTCACGTCGACGATTTCTTTGATTTCGCTGCTTCACTTCGTTTTCCATCGCCCTACCTCATCCTGCATACCACATATGAAAAAAATTCTCACTTCACTGTAATCCTTAAAACCTCCAGATTGATCCAAATGTATCACATATCACAAACTTCATAAATACCACGAACTATTCGCCAAAATTCCAGGACTTATACCTGGAGAAAAACACTTTGATTGTTTCGAATGGCGGAATATACACGGTTGCCGCATCGCCTCCTAAAATGGCCGCGTATCCATCCGCCGGCCGCAACCTAGTCTTTACATTCTTCTCACAACATATTTAGCACATCTGACACTTCATTACCTTCACTCGAAAATGTACGAAAGTTCGAGGAATAAAACCACACAATTTACCACATTACTGCTCGGTTTTCAACACTAGTCAATACAGTACTACTGACCGATGTCATAGTATGAAAACGAACAAGGCTGTGGCAGCAGTCCTAACAGTACCACCAACAGACAAAATCAAAATGCACCATTACAAAACATTTAACTTAACAATGCGTCATTACTCTTTACATTAATTTTAGTTCTATTTCAAGATTACAAAACTAAGGCTTAAAAACTGCAGAATTCTACTTTTTCCTAAAACTGGCAAACTGTCTAAATGAATAAATACAGCGAAGGCTGTCATGACTCCATTGTGCGTAAGAAATGCAAACATTGAGTGATACAAATAAAGAAATACAGTCACAAAAATAAAAAGTGTGTCAAATTAAATATAGACACAGTAACATGCCTTCAAAGAAGGTACGGCTATATTTCAGTAGGGTGGGAGGGTGTCCAGACTGTATGGCTTAACGGGTTAAAAGCCACACCACACTGAAATGTCTGAACGGCATTAAAAAACGCGTGAGACGTCGGAACTGGTTTGAGT
>JGI20166J26741_11434362_pt1 | contig 13759 bp, 12 predicted proteins | sample TergutCu122P5_FD_26741 | JGI IMG/M metagenome (IMG submission 26741)
GACTACACTGAAGGACAGTAAAACTTCGAAACATGTATCTATTTTGTATCAGTTGTAAATAAATAGTTGCCACTATTAAAGTTCCAATCCTCGTACATTTCTCTTCCATTGACTGTATACAAAGTGAAAAAAACTTCGCTCCATTGCTCTCCACATTGTGATCTATTTTTTAAAAACAAGTGAAAGTATTATACAACGTATGTCTGGGACGTTCATGTTCCCAGTTACACGTTACCGTCGAATGTGGTTACATTTAGCAGTGTTATTCGTCACGACGATAGATCGCGTTGTTAGGTGTGTTAAAGACACACGGTTCGCAGAATGGCTCAGTCGTGATCGAATGATCAAGGACTACACTCGGACGAAACCTCAGACATCCTGTTAACACTCGGTGCCTGTAATAGTCGAGATGGTAGCACTGAACGGGTGTATGCGCCACGTTATCTTGGTCGACGTCAACCAGATGTTAAAATGTTTCGATGAATGCAGGAATGCCTTCGTGGGAGATGAAGTGTTGAACACCTACGGTACTTGTGACTCCAAGTCGCCCATGGGCTGCACGGACACCAGCCAGTGAAGATACCAGATTTGCACAGCATAATCCTCGTCTTATCCAGTTGCGCTTCAGCAGCAGCGTTTAGGCCGGTATCGTCGGGGACGTTATCTTGAGGCCCCTGTACGTATACTGCCCGACAGGCTAACTGCTCGACGATACGTACGTATCAGTTTTCTGGAAAGATATTCTACCGGACGTTCTTGAAGATGTGACTGTCTGTGTGACCGAATTTGTGGTTTCAATGCGATGGATCTCCGATACACAACGGGGAAGTTTTTCGTCAGTGGTTAAACGCGACATAACCCGGAGAGTGGAATGGGTATGGGGACCGTTGGCATACCTTCCTTTCCTGCCGAGACTAACTCCGATGGAATTTTTTTATGTGTGGACACTAAAAGAAGAATTTTCATGCATTCTGCCCCAGGACTGTCGACAGTTACGTGGCAGAAGGTCAGTAAGCTGTGATAAATGTCGATACATACTTATTAAGACGTTATACAATATAAACCAACGAAATACACATTTTCTAAATTAATATTGTAATTTTCAATTTAGGAAATTTGTATTTCTTTGGTTTATATTGTATAATTATATTAAAATGCACGGTGCAAATAACACAAATTTAAGAAGTGTTCGAAAGAATGCCGTGTGGCGCACCACCGTCTGCCTTGATATTGACAGAATTTTGGAATGGGCTCATTTTAACTACAGAAATGACAAAAGAGTGTGTTGGATAAACCAAGAAATAAATTTCCCAAGGACAACGTAGAAGATGACCGCTAACGACCTGGAGGAAAAGGGTACGGGAGGAAACTAATGTAGTGGGAAAGACTTGGAGATAGGTCTAGGCAATAGCTGGAAATATTTGCCACTGTAGTTTCGTCGTGGTTACCCTAAGTTCCAGAGTGGAGTAACAAGAAGCCGACTAGAAGAAACAAATTATGCACATACCACATATGCCCGAAGATAAGACGAGAATATTTTTCTAATTCATCACCTAAAAATGGGGTTGCTCTTAAAGTAACTTATAAGTTAAACAGTTTCTCTATAGACATTTTCGGGACAACTGAAGATAGTGTAGATAATCTCCTCTTACGTCACGTTACATATGGTAACGCCATGTTTTATCAGACACAAATCTTGCAGTAAAGAGAGGGTCTGAAACTTGTATTCATGAAGAGGAAGATACTGAGGTACAAATCTTTGAGGTCCGGCAGTTTTCTGTTCAAGAATTCAAAACTGCAGATGGCTCTGTGTACAGTTTATAAAAAGGGCGCCTAGATATCGTAGTCGGTATAACGACTAGGTTACGGACTGGACGATCCGGGGTTTGAATCCCGGCAGGGATTTTTTTCTTGTCCAGCGCACCAAGACCGGCTCCGGAGCCCACCCAGGGTACTGGGATTCTTTTCCGGGGGTAAAGTGACTGGGGCGTGACGTTGACCACTCAATTCTATATAGTGCCGAAGTCAAGAAGGAGCTCTTCTATAACTTTGCTTGACCTAGAATATATGCTTTCATGGAATCGACAGAAACAACTTTAACTTTTACAGTACCTAAAACTATATAAATTCTCTACTTAAACTAAATATTAATTTAGCCCCTTCTGTCTAACAGATATCACTCATCAGAAAGGTCAGACATGTACACCATGACAGCCATTTATGAACAGTCAGTTTTGATGGCCTTAGACTGAAGCAAGGAGCAAGAGATGAGAGGGGAGCTTGTGGCATGCAGGTGAGAGAACTTCATACAAGACTTTGGTAGAAAATGTGTAGGTAAAAAGACAGCTTGGGAGGTCTACATTTAGATATGAGGATAATATTACAATGGATCTCGAGGGAACTGTGTGAGAGGGCCTGGAATGCATTCGTGTGGCTCAGGATAGGGTAAAATGATGGGTTTTCATGAACATTACGATGAACCGTGGTGTTCTGTAATATTGTGGGATTTATTAAGGGGGTTTACCTCTACTTCATGCAGTGAATGAATCAGTAAATGAGTAAATGAATGAGTGGGTAAGTAAGTACGTAATTAAGTAAGAAATGTTAAAACTCACCTTAAAGAAAACTTTGACTATGAGTTTTAATGGAAGGTTTAGTGGAAATGGAACATTCCTCCATATTCCCGAATCAATCATGCCAGGATGCAGACAGTTTGCAGTTACTCCTGCAATAAACGAACAAACAATATATACCAGTAGGTTAATGATATAATCACTTTCGAGGGACTTGAAGAATTAACGTTACACTACTTTTAATTAACATGGTACCCCTTATTTCGGCGTGTTGGCTGTCATATTTTACTCCTGTCAGGTTTTCAGGCCATACAGTAATGTCACATCTGTCGAATATGGATTGCGGGTGTTTTATTCCTTGGGACAGTGCTGGCGTCAACATTGACGGAGCCGGGTAAAAAATTAGCAACTAGCTAAAACAGCAACTATCTTCTCACACAAACCCTCTCCTGAGAGTCGTTAACTACTTCAGATGTTATGAAATATTACCTAATTTCATCGTCCAGTTTGGTTGTATGGACGAAGCACAGAACAACGGTTATTTGCTTGTGATGACTTTAGTCAGGATTACAGCGAAGTAAAATTGAATAATATTTAGCGTTCTTATTGTATCTGTAATTGTTTTTATTGCTTTGTTTCCCATGACACTTTTTAACTGAATCTGAGCTGAATGTAACACAAAGAATGATTATTTCTTTTTTTACGTGCGTTTGCAAAATTGCGAAAGGCGATTAAAGCTTCGTCATGTCTCTCTGTCCGTCTGTCCTTCCGCCCGCATGGAACAACTGGGCTCCCACTGGAAGGGGTTTTCATGAAGTTGGATATTTGAGAATTTTTCGAAAATCTGTCGAGAATATTCAAGTTTCATTAAAATATGACAAGAATAAGGGGCAGTTTACATAAAGACCTCGCTTAATTCTTCTTAGAATGAGAAATATTTCAGACAAAAGTTGTATATAATACCAAAACATATATTGTATGTTCAATAACTTTCTTGCAAAAAACAAGCCATTTATAAGGTAATACGAGTAGATAGGATAGATACTGTACAGTCGGACAGGCCAGAGATGATAATATGGTGTATGCGCATTGCATACTGGATACTTAAGGCTACGAACACACACTCAGAACAAGTAATACTTATTGCTTTTCAACACAATAATGGTTGCACGTGGGCACATATTTGTTACATTATATGTACTTTGGCTGTCTCGTTTGTCAAAGTAGGACTAATGTGATCTTTCAAAACTGTAACAAATTCGGCAATGAGTGCGATTAATCTTTTACATGTATGTGTGTAAGGTATCGGAACTTGGGCTGAAAGAAAATTGTGTTAGTTAAATAAATCGTTGCTGCGATTATATGATCAAAAACGTTTTTCGAACTCTCTTTCAATTTAAATATTATTTTCGTTTTCAAGGTCTCTTACATTTCCAATATTGAGACTTCTTTCAGCTTGAAGGCAAAATACAAGGTTTGTTTTAAATAGTGTAATAAGAGCTGTGGTCTAGACTATGGAAACTGACAACACCGAAATATAATTAATGGTGATTGCTGATTACGTTGTCGCTATGTCATGGAAAGAACAAGTAAATCTCTTCGAATAATACATGTTTTTAAATAATGGTGCACTGGTCAGATGGTGGCTAGGTGCACTTCCTTAAATGTGTTTTCTAAGTATCTGACGGTACCAATGTGTCGTTCCTTATTTACGACGACTGACTTTAAACATCCCGACACAGAAAACAGTCCTTCCAGTACCGACACGGTTCCTTCGAAAATAGTGGGGTCGGGTTCAGTCGCACGCTCTGAACCCGCTTTACGCCGCCCCTACCTTGGGAGTAAGCATTTATAAACAATAATTATGAGGGACTTTGGTTAACTGTTGTAGAACAATTAATTTATTCTGAAAATTATTTACGTCAGTATATTAATTTACGGTTGTCTGTCCATTTATCAGTCTATAGCGCTTTTTATAAGACACTTCCAGATGAAATTGAAACCAGAAAATCAGCCAGCTTCTTTAATTTATTTAATTACTGTCCAGAAATTCAAATATGCGGCATAATTTCAAACTGAGGGGCAGGTTTGAATGCCTCTATCTTATCATCTGAATGCTAAGGTGAAGAAAACATTTGAAGAGGAAACTGTATTTGTCTTCAGATTTGTGCTTTAGGGAATCCAACAGTAACTGGTGTTTAAGTAGTGGACAAGAGTGTTAAAATATTTGCCAAGTACACTTGTAAGTTTATGTAAATCGTGTCGGAAATACAGTAGGAAGGAACTGAAATGTTTCCTTTAACTTTCCTGTCGCATAAAACTTAAGTAAATTATGTTCAAGGTGACCAAAGAATGTGTTGACAAGAATTCTTCTTTTAAACGTCCAGAGACAAAAATATGTATATATGAAGAAAAAAAAAAGTTGTTTTCACCTGTCTGTGTCATATAAAATATAAAAACTTCTTAAATGTGTTAATGTATAACACAATGTGCCTGAAGACATGTTCACAAGAAACTCTGAATTTTGAATTAGTAACAGAGTGAGAAAATGTCTGCCAAATCCTGAATCGTAAAATGGAAATAAAAGAATTTGTTTCCTACCTGTTACTTGCCAGAAGGAACAAAATAAACATTAGCTACGTGATACCTAGAAAATATGTTCACAATAAAGTTTCCTGAAGAGCTGTGTGTCAGAAACAATACAAGAAAAAAAATTGTTCAAGTTACTTAGTATACATCAAGGGAGAAACTGGCGTTTTCAATAATCAGCACAAAGAAACAAGTTTTCAGCTTTTCGTGACGGGTATTGTTCAGATACTGTTCTTCTGGATTTCTGTGTCGTGTAGTCTATAATCCCATAAAATATTTGTTAAAACAGAGAAATTAAAAATGTGTCTCAGGTGTTTCTGTTGCTAACAAAATAATGTGCAGTGCCAAACAGTTTACAGTTTTAGCAATTTTAGTTTTGTGTTTTGACTAACTTTATTTGTTACTATGTAGTTACACAACACAAAAGGTTATCCTCTCCAAAGTTTAGCATTATGGTTAAAAATTGTGGAAAACATACAAATCCTTCCTTTTCAACCACTTTTGTGTTATCGATACTTGCATAGGAAACACTTAAATCTAAATTAAATGCAAGTAAACAACTGTGTAATAATGATGCACACAAGTAATTATTTTGTTAACTTCCTTAGGGTATTTCAATTAAAAAAAAAGTCTTGTTTTGTATATTATGCAAATGAACACAAAGAAAAATACAAAATCATTCAGACAAGACCTACTTGTATGTCCTTGAGTTGAAGTCTTGCATATCAAAATATGTGAACATTAAATGAGAAAATAAATGTATGAAATTTTAAACATATGAGGAATGTGTCTGACAGTATTTTTTTAAATTCGTTAAATTAACAGGTAGAATAATGAATTACATATACCAGCAGATATTTTTCTTTCCTGGAACAAGGCACTGGTTTCACAATTTAGAGACTTTTGAATTCATAACATATGAAAACTGCAATTACAACAACACTCTCTGCACAATCATTTGCTTGTTTTTAATTTCTAACCCAGAGAGTGCTGGAAACTTGTGGAAAAGTGATACCTTTGATGATGAAGATTTGATAAATAATGTCAAATATTGTTTATTTATTATTGTAACTAACTCTAAATATGTAAAGATATTAGCTTGCCTGTACTTTAAATGTGTTAGAACAAAGTACAGCATTCAGAGTTTGTGCAAATACTGCTCACCTGTGCCTTCAAGTCTTCTTGCCAGTTCCTGAGTGAACACGATGTTGGCATACTTAGATACGTAGTACAAGTAGGCGGGAAAACCATCTACAGGATTAAGGTTGTTCATATTCAAACAGCTAAGGCGGTAAAGTTCTGAGGCCACTACAACAATACGGCTTGGTGCAGATCGCTTCAGCAAATCTAAACATGAAATTAAGTGCTACACTTTAATCAACAGAAACAAATTATTATTGTTGTAACAATTTCGTGTCAAATTTATAAAAATTACGCAGAGTGCGTTATAATGTTGAGCATGTTATGAGAACATAATGCTGATATCATTTAGGAAGTAAAACTTGTGTGTATTACCCTCTGGCACTGTATCTACTGGTACTTTTAGAGAGTGAAGCTGCAGAACCCTACTTCTGAGTGCACCTGAGCCAACTAAGTAATATTTTATTAGGGGTATTCAAAGACACTGCAGTGATGTGTCTGTTATATGTATTTAAATTCATGCACCTCTTGTAAGGAATTAATACATCCTGTAATGAAATAAGAAAATGTCTAACTCTCAGATAATTTTAAAAATTTGGAAGTTATATAGCCCCTGCTTATTGTGCTTCATGTGGTAGAATATTCTTTTATAATTGCCTTGCCAAGAAGGTGAGTGTCCTGGTTTTGAACACACTTCATATGCTGCAAATAATTCTTATAACAGTTCTTGAGAAACAGAATTAGGAAAGGCACATATGTTGCATGGGGACTATGATAATGTGCAGTTGAATGCAGGTTTGAATTTGGTGTGGTTATGATTGTTGCATATGGTACTTTTCAAGTAGATAGGCTTGAATCCATAACTAACAAGTACAGTTAACTATTATCTGTCAGAGCATTGGTAGTATATGACAGCAGTCAGAAAAGAAATATTTTTTGTGCCTGCATTCCTATGTCATGATTACTTTTATGTGGAAGTTCAACAGTATACGTACACAGCTCCAGTAAACGCACATGTATGCATTCATCATTCATTCAGTATTCTGTCTGACGAAATGTCCAAAGCCTCCTCCAAAATGATTCCTCCATATAGTGCGATCTAGAGATTCCTCCTTTAAATGAGAGTATCCTTTCCTGTCCTTAAGGTCATCCAGTAGCTTCCTATGTCTTCTTCTTCCTTGTCTTCTTGTCACTTCCATCTCTCCCTTTATCTTTCCTTCGATAACTTGTTTTAGAAGCCAGTTTCTACGTAAGATGTGACCAATCCTGTTAGCCTTCCGTTTTCTTATTTCATGTAGGATATTCCTCTGCTCATTGACTCTAAGTAACATTTCTTCATTTCTCACATGATCAGTCCAGCTGATTTTTTCCATCCTTCTCCAACACCACATTTCAAAACTTTCCAGGTATTTCTGATCTGCTGCCCAAAGCGTCCAAGTTTCAAAGCCATGCTCCAAATGTAGAATTTTACTAGTTTCTTCCTCAAATCTAAGTCCAATTTGCTGGTAAAAGGAGTCTTCTTGTTGTTGAATGCAGCTTTTGCCATGGCAATCCTGGATTTAATTTCACATGTACATCTTCTGTTATTTGTTAACATGCTACCCAAATATTTAAAATATTCCACATGCTCCAGTTGTTTTTGGTCTATCATAATTGTTACTGGGGATGGTTGTCTTAAAATTCTCATTACTTTTTTTTTTTTTCCACATTCATTTCCATGCCATAGCAACTTCCAATTTCAATTAGTTTATCAATCATGCCCTGTAGCACCATTTCTTCCATAGCCATTAGTACAAGGTCATCTGCATATTTCACAGTTTGAATAATTTGCCCTATGATGTTGAAGTCTCCAAGCCCATCCAGAGCTTCCTTGGTAAGGCATTTGCTGTACAAGTTGAACAGAATTGGTGACAAACAGCATCCTTGTCAAACTCCTCTTCCTGTCTGCACACTTCTTGTCTCCCCTCAGTCCAGTCATACTTTAACCCTCTGATCCACGTACAGTTTGCTAATCAATCTTCTTTCACGCCAATTGATACCAGTTCTCTTTAGGATCTGCATTAATTTGGTCAAGTTTACATGGTCAAATGCCTTCTGCCAGTCTATGAAGCAAATACACAGTTCTCCATCTATCTCCAAATTTCATTCTGCTATTTTTTTCATCATCCCAGTTACATCCCTAGTTTCTTTTCCTCTTCTAAATCCAAACTGATCTTCTCCAAGTACATCCTCAATTTTCCTTTCAATCCTTCTTCTACATATCTTTGCTATTATCTTTGCTGTATGTGCAAAAAGGCTGATTGTGTGATGGTTGCTGCATTTTGTAGCTTGTGTCTTCTTCTTCTTTAAGGCAATCATTGTAAATTCTGTGAAGTCCTTGGGCCACTCTCCAGTTTCATATATGGTGTTGATTAGTTTTGTCAATATTTTCAAACCACTTTCTCCCAGGTACATCATCATCTCCTGTAGCCTTTCTATTCCTCATTTCCTTAATAGCTTTTTCCACCTCAGTTTGTAAAATATATGGGCTTTTCTCATCTGCATCTACTTCTTCTGCAGGTTCAACTTCTGGGGTTTCCGGTCAATTAGGTTGATCATATAGTTCTGTAACATAACTCTCCCAAATTTTCAACATTTGCTTCTAATCTACTATTCTATTCCCCTGGGAGTCTTCGATGCCCATATTTTGAATCTCTTGGGTCTCCTTCCAACCTAGTTCTTTTGTCTTCATGTACACCAAACTGCCTGTTCTGTGAAATTCCATAATCTCTATACATGTGTTCTCAGGATATTCCTTTTTGGCCTTTTATGTGGCTCTTTTCAATTCATTCCTCAGTCTCCTGTAGTTCCTCCTGCCCTATTCAGTGTTGACATTCTTCCATTTCCTTCACTCATCCATTTTACTGATCATTTCCTGTGTAATCCATGGTTTTCTTGCCCTCTTCTCAACTTTACCAGCCAAATCACTGATAGTATTTAACACACATTCTTTTATATTTTTCTACTGTTCTTCAGCATTCCCACTTTCACATTCAGTTGCACCAAATTTCTCTTCTAGAGTATCCTGCATGCTTTGTATTTAAGCATATAGCTTCCCCAAATCCCATCTAGGTCCGCTCTTTTGGAATTGTACAATTTTCTTCAACCTGGTGTGGACTTTGGCAACCAGTAATTTGTGGTCAGAGTCAATATCTGCCCCAGGCAGTGTCTGCACATCCTTCACACTGTTTCTGAATTGATACTTCACAGGGATGTAGTCCAACTGATGTCAACTCCAATCTCCAGGTGCCTTCCATGTGTACAGTCTTCTTTTTGGCTTCTTGAACCATGAGTTGGTGACGATCACTCCATTTCTTTCACAAAAGTCAATGAGAATTTGACCCCTGTGATTCCGTCTACCTAGTCCATGGGATCCAACAATGTTCCGATATGACTCATCTCCAACAACGCTATTCCAGTCCCCTAGTATGATGTTGTTTGTGTCACCTTTTCCATCTTCCTCAAGAATTTCTTCAATTGTGTCATACAAATTTTCCACTTCATCATCTTCATACTCCGATGTTGGCATTTACACTTGCATAATCAGAATACTTACCGGTTTTTGGAAAGAGACTATCCAGGAAAAGTGATAATGTGGTAGTTTTTCCATTTGCTTTCCACATCACAATACAACAGCCATTCAAACCACTCTGGTCACGCCTGTTGCTATACAAACTTGAACCATCTAAAGCATCATTTGCTCTGTGCTTCAAGCCGCTACTGATGACGCTGCTTCTGGCATCAGTTTTGGTGTCTCTCTTTGTCTCACGCCTACCCTTTGACCTGTCCAGCAAGGGAGGCCCTGCCAGTAGCTATATTACCGTTGGTATAGCTCTCAGGGTCACTGGCGTACTCAAAACTCCTCACCACGATAAGGTGGAGCCACCAACAAGGAGGATGTACGCATATTTACACATTGAGTTTCTTCAGGATATACAAGAAAATATATTGGGATAAAAATGAAACTTTGTGTCACATTCAAGATGTTTACTTCTGATGTGACTTATTCGTTACAAAATTATCATTATGGCTGCACTTGAAAATTACTGTACATATATACTAGAAAATGGATGGGAAAACAGCTTACAAAAGGCACAATATTGAGCCTAGGACTGTAATGATGTTCAGATATTACACAAAATCTGTTAAGAACTACTACATATTCTATAGTAAGAAACACAACTTGAGACTTTGATGGTATACCAGTTTTGTTTTCCATATTACATGTGTTTACTACTTCAATTTATTAATTTATATTACCTACAACACTGTAATAATGTCAGGTGGAACCCACACAACATTTGATTTCATGTTCCTTTTATCATCCCAAGAACTCATGACATACTGAATTCTGATGTATTGAAATGAATTGTGAGGAATTTTTTTTTACATTTAGTGTTCCAAAATAAAATCAGTCAGTGCAAATAATGAGAGCTTTATAGCATCCTGAACTATAGAACTCTCCCCAGTCCAAAACAATAATGTCTCATCCAGACTCTGAAGTAACTCTTGTAAAATGCTAATGGAAGTGCACCACAAGTATTGACTTACCAACGAGAAGATGTGTCAAGAAGAATGGGCCGAAGTGGTTAGTTCCCATTGTCAGTTCTAATCCATCCTCAGTGGTCTTGGACCCAAACGTATGTGCTGTCCCTGCATTGTGTACCAAGACATCAAGTTTAGTTACTGTACGGTTGATATCATCAGCAAATTCACGGATTGACTTGAGAGAGCTTAGGTCCAACTTCTTCACAAATACTTCTTCATTGCCTGTGCTGTGTACAATCTCATCTGAAAGCAACAAATTTTCATTATATGCAACACATTTTTAAGAATACATTGTAATGTGAAGACATAAGGATGGGACTGTCTTTGAAATGCAGGCATGTGACTTCAGTTTCAATAATTTTTATTGTAAGCAGTTTTTTTTATAAGTACGTAAACAATTCCACTAAATAATGTATCAAGGTAAATAAAAAAGAGTTGATATGTATCACCCTGGTCTTTGGAAACAGTGCTGCTAAATAAACTGAGAATCGCTGCTAAATAAACTGAGAATCACTCAAACGATGTAAGTCAACATTGTCTCTTTTCACAGTTTCAGATATAATTTTCTGATTTTGCATTCTTCTTTGATTTTGGTGTCCAGGTACAGATATATATATATATATATACACACACTCAGAATAACAGTGGAACTGTTGGGTTCTCAAAGCATACCGGCTACTACAGTCAGAGAAATTGGTATATATTAGAGAGTATGCAATACTGTCAACATTCTTGCAGTCAAAATTCTGGAATATCATTCTGGCAGATCTGCTTTTTAGATACTGGAAACTGCGGACATTTCTTTTATACTTGTACAATACATGATTTTTCTACATTTTATTCATTTGTATTCCTAATAATTGATATATCCTTAGATTGGTAGTATAGTTTTGATACTTACTTTTGTATTTCATGTTTTCTGCTACTGGAATTTTATTGGTGTGTGAAGGTGGCTAAGTTTCTAGGGTAGCTTGAACTATGACTACTATTTTAGGATGACTTATATTCCCCTCCACCCACATCCAGAGGCCCAACTGCTTACTAAATTTGGTCATCAACGGCTGAGATATCACAATCATTATTCCGATTAAAGCTAATATTTGTATTCCTTAGTCTCCCCAAGCAGGTGCCAGGATCATATTTTGAAATGGGTCATGATCATTTCCTTCTACATCCTTACCTATTTGTGATCATACTCATGTTACTGTATCCCTGAAAATTAGGCATTTCCAGCTATGTGACATAGCAATAGATGTTAGGTCTGTATAAAACATTCACATGATAATTTGTTAATATGTTTTCCATGAATTTTATTATGTATGTTTGCACATTTATTAGAAATATTACTTGTAAGTGATGGCTATAAACGTGCCTGTTTGCAAAAGATATTTATTTTTGCTCTTTGTGGCACTAACATAAAAAGAAGAAGAATTAATAATGTGGGCCCTTTGTAATGAAATACTTTGTTTATTTAATGAAAACTGTGGAATATTTTTCAGTGTGTGGTAAAGACATACACATTCTGAGAGATTGGAATCACATTCAATTTTACGGAATAATAAGAAATTTTGCTTAATTTTAAAGTGGTGATTAACACAACATTTTCAACGCCCTGCATTGAAGGCCTTGTTGTTGTTTCACTTCAGAGTGTTGCATTTTTGCACATTTTAATGATTTGGGTACTGATTTAAAAACTATTCTGTTACAATGTCTACTGCTGGTATGATGTACTGTATTCAATTGAAATGCACCAGATTATTCAGAAGGTGGTAAGGGGAAGCACAGGCGACATGTAAGCTTATTTACTACCGGAAAGCTTCCCCAAAATCGTTTATTGTGCATTAGATTACACTGTGATACAGATAGTGAAGGAAAATAAAATGAGGTTGAATTGAAGAAGATGAATGGATTGTGGAATGTGAGTGATTATGTGACAGCCATTCATTAGGTCAGTGCTGGCATGCATGAAAGATGACATGGAACGTTTAAATGACCTACTTAAATGTTTACAAATCCCTGATTGCTTCGATATCTTCGCTGTTCTGGGATGTTACGTACCTTCGATTGGTAGTGAGGTACCGACGTTTCGGGACAATTTATAGGTCCAATATATAAGGGTCAAGCAGTCCAAGAAGAATGTCGAGAAGGTACAATACTCCTCAAGTACAGTGCCATTAATTATTGACCGATCGCAACGAAACATATGTCGTTTACAATGAACGTGTGTGGAGTGCCAAATACAAATTTACAGGAAAGCCACTCCAATGGAAGACGAGATATAACTGTTAAGGCACATTACTATTCAAATAAAGTGGTCTTAATTACTGACCGATCGTAGCCAAACTTACTTTTTTATACAGCTGAACGTGAAGTGCCAGATGTGGATTCTTATAAAAATCCCTCTAATTGGAGCCGAGATACAGCCGATAAGGTGCAACCGTCTTCAAGTAAAGTGCCCTTAATTATTGACTGATCGTAACCAAACTTCATCTGCTAGTAGCGCATATGCGTCGAGTGAGAGATTTGAATTTTTAGGGATATCTCTCCAGTAGAAGCCGAAATATAGGTCTATTACTCGTCAAGTAAAGTTCCCTTAATTATTTACCGATCGCAGCCAAACTGACAATGTTGAAAGAGCATGTGCGTGAAGTTCGCGATCTGAATTTTCAGGAAGATCCCTCCAGTGTAAGCCGAGACACAGATGCTTGACCCTTGAAGGGGGAGCCGAGAGTTTGTCCCAAAAAGTCGGCAAATAAATACCAATTTACGGGGGTTGGAACTTTAATAGTGACAACTATTTATTTATAACTGATACAAAATAGATACATGTTTCGAAGTTTTACTGTCCTTCACTGTAGTCACCAGCATTG
>JGI20166J26741_11434475_pt1 | contig 13757 bp, 8 predicted proteins | sample TergutCu122P5_FD_26741 | JGI IMG/M metagenome (IMG submission 26741)
GAACCATGTGCCCTGAGGTCGACTCAGCCTCTGAAAGTGAGTACCAGGGATTTCTCCTGGGGCAAAGGCGGCCGGTGCGTTTGGCTGACGACCTACCACCTTTGTAGTGCCAAAACGTCAAGAAAATCCGGGTCCTTAACCTACCTGGAACCCCTTGGTCCACCTCGGCCTGTCGCAGGACACCTTTACTTTTTACTTTTTATTCATCTATATATGTTGCTGTAGTTGGTGGACTTCCGAATTGTGTCTGATGGAAAGTACCAGTCAACTGATATATATTGAATTAATTAATTTACTAGTATGGGTACTGATCATTTTACTTCAGTTTATTAATGTTCTCCCTAATGACGTCGTTTTTGATATTGTTTAATTTAAATTTTCCTGAAAAAAAAAAGACTCCTCCAATTTAAGAACTGAACAATGGGTTATATCTTCTTACTGTTGTAATGCTGTAGTCATGTGTATGACCTATTTTATCATCTTGTTTTTTTTTGTTTCATTATTTTATACTTTCCTTTAGCCTAGTTTACTTACAGAAAAAGAAAATTTAGGCCATTGAGATCTCCATCCTGTTTGTTGTATGTGTTTTATGAATATGTCCCTCCATATCTCAACTTTTAATCTAGCTGGACGTAGTGTGAACGTTATGCCATTACAGGATATCCAAAAACCAGTCAGTTTCATGTGAGTGAGAGGATATGCTTGGCTTATGTGAATCAAACTTGTTTTTCACAGTTTTTATTGTAGATGATGGGCGTCCAATCTTTTCATGGCAAGGGACCACTCCCATTATTGTGGGCTGGTTCATGGCCCACTTGTGGAAGGAGAACAATAAGTGGTATATCTAACCGCCTAAGGGTGTAATTTTTGTAGGATAGACATAAGTTACACATGTAGTGGTTGGCTGCAGGTTGGAGACCCATGTTGTAGACCCTCCGCCAGGATCCAATTTAGTCAGATCTGTTCACGAGTTTTGAAGATCCTCAATCTTTTTTAAGAAATGCATAAATTCTGTCTCTCCATCCGTAGAGGAGTTTGGAATTTACATAACTTGGAGTAACTTTTGATTAACTTTTTGTTCCCAGTTACATTTGTAAGTTATCTTCTAACAGTGCCAACCATATATCTGTAACTTGTGGTGTATTGGCATCATGATAGTATATGCACATAATTACTATTATGGCATAGTTGATAAAATAATATATAATGTTACAGTTGACACTCATTTATGAGATGTTGTCACTATGCTTTTTTAGGTTATGCTGCCATCAGACAGTACTTACCATAATTTTATTTAACCCAAATTGTCATCGTCATGTACGTATAAAATTGTGTGGGTATGTACAATATTGCCAAAACCACCCTGGTTGTAGATCCAGTTAAATATGGGAATCCTATGTGATTATTATTCTGCACAGAAGATCAACAATGGTCAAAGTTCACAGATCACTGGGGTGCCTGCCCTTCTTTATTCTGTATGTGATATTACTTGTTCACACATACATGCAGTATCATGTCCAACATGGCAGAAGTGGGTTCATGCTCTACAGGTTTTTATTGGTTAGTGTCACTTAACTTTTTATTTTATTCCAGTAGTCTGGCAGCTTTATACTGTACAGTTTTTAGTTATGTTATTAAATGTATATGGACTTGTTCCAAATTGTAGTTCATTCTCCAGTTATCCTGTAATCATCTGCATACATGTAATAACTTTCAAGTAAAACATTTATCTATATGTACTGCAGATGTACATGACTTCTCTTTTATTCTGCATTTGCAAGTATGTGGGTATCATACCTGCTGCAACCCTAACTAAGTATAAAAGAGGAGCTCACTATATGGGCATAAAATTTTTAACCATCTTCCAGATTATATAAAGGTATTAATTAATGAAAAGCAAGTTTTTAAAAAAACATTAGAAAGATTTCTTTTAGATAATGTATTTTACTCCATAGATGAATACTTAAACTACAATAATAGCAACATTGATAACAATAGCAACTAGACATAATTAAATTATACTTTGCGATTGTAATTATACCTTATTGTATTTATATCATGTCTTATCATATCTTTATACAATACCTTGAGTTGCCAAAATGATTGTATACTCAAATCCATTATTCTATTAATGGTATTGTTGTTACTCTATTATATTGTACCACACTCTGCGTTTTTCTTATATGATTACACTTGACTATTTCCACATCCCTGGGAATGTACCCAAAAATGGATAAATGGAAAATAAAGACCATGATGATGATGATGATGAACAAGTACAGTCTTAACCATTGGCATGGTTCGTTGTCATGGATGTTTAGGAAACACTTGTTACCCTTCAGTTTTCTTGTTGAAAATACACCATTATAGAACCATACTAGTCCCAAAACACGTTAGGGTAGTGTATTCCCAGCAGTAATTGAGTTTTGGGCGTCCCTGAGTGTGGACAGTTGCCTGCTTCTGTTGCATGCTTTACTTTTTGCTGTCATGGATGAAATGATGTAACTACTTGTGATTCAATAGTCATTGTGTGCTTCATTTTGTCACAGGTTTAAATGAAAGGGATATATCTGTCCCAATAAATAAGATCATTGGGATGTTGAACTACAACAGCTGTCGCTGCTTTGACTGGTCTGTGTTTTTATTGTCCAGTCATTACACATTATGAGTGTGTGACCATTTCTGAGCATTTTGTGCTATATTTGTGTTATCTTTTATAACAAACAGCTATGAATGTATTGTACACTTACTGTATGACAATTTTCTGTTTCTTATAACACCTTGGGACTAAAAAATTAAATAACATATCACTGTCCAGCAACAGTGCAATATGAATATTGGTTATAGTACTGATTATTCATGAGAATTAGTCATGCATGATGTAATGATACAACTGTTAGTACTGAATATGTGATTTATTGACATTAATTGCTGCTATGAATCTGCTATATTGAGTTAGGTGTGTTTCTTGTAATATTGTTTTTATAATTATTATATTCCTTATATTTCAGACTTACTCCTCCAAGGATAATAATAGGGATTCAAGCCTGAGATCCAATCATCAGCCACCCAACACCACACTCCAGCGACACGTCAAGGCAAACAGAAATGTACATATACCAAGGTATGTGTTGTAACACTGTCAAATAAGAAATTCAGTGACGAACCAAAACAGTTTCTTCCTATTCCTTATCCAGAGCACTAAATCTTGTTCAGATCATTTATCTTGAGAACTCCTCATTACTTTGGAATTTATTGCAGATGTGCACTAAATGTTAAAATTGTTTGCAATATAGAAATATTACAAATGCCACCACATTGTCAGTCTCACTGAATACAGATGTAGTAACCTGTTTGCTATGGTAGTGACCTTGAAACTATGTAAGTTTGAAGTAAACAGTTTTTTGTAATATTTATTTAAGAATGTTGAGATTCATTCTAAGTTTAGTTACATGTTAGCAATAAGCCTCAAAAATGTGATTTTGTAGTTAGTCAATGACAGACTAAACACTAGGATTTTTTATGTTCTCTTATAAGTAACTTCCAGATTTTCCTTTTAAATACACAGTTTGTAAACACACATTCTTACCAGAATCTCAGCAACATAATTGTAGTATTCTGAATACATCCTGTGCAGCTTGAATAGTCTCATGATATACCAAAAGCCTATACATCGTGTAAAATTTGCTATATTTTGCCAGAAAGAAATGTTTGAACATGTTTTGCTTCATCCATGTCACTAGAATTCTGAAGTCATTGGACAGACACTTGTAACCAATCACAACAGAGGGCTGCAGGATGGCAGGTGTCATAGTCATTTGTGTTTGCATAATGGTAGTTCCAATAGCTGGTACATATTACAATTAATTTTAGCTTAAGAGTTTCTCCACCATATAACATTTGGTCTTGCAAGGAGTTGTAGGAATATGTATTTTCTGTGTCTTCAGCTGGGTTTTTAAGAAGCAGATTATGCAGTTAGAAACAAGAGTAATATCACTACTAAGACTGTTTTGTTGTGGTGGTCATTATTCTTTTGGTGAATGTGATGGTGCTAAGTTATAATCAGGCCTGATAAAGCCTAGTCTTCTTTTTGATAGATTTATAAACTTACCTGTCAGTATTCTTCACTAGTTACCACCATCAAACTGAAATGAAAGAAAATTGTCACCTGGTCTCTGTATTGCTTCCTTTTTATGAAAATACTGTCTCAGCAAAAGTGCCTTGTTTGTTTGAAAATTTGTTACCGTACATCTTTTAAGACCATCAAGTAAGTAGCCCTAGTGTTGATCCCATTTCACAGGTTAGTGTGACCACAGTCCTGTTGTTACTGATTGTAGAAGATTATAGAAAACAGTGGCTTCAGTGTGTTCTGAAGTGATATAATGTTCATTGTAGGTCTTTTGGAAACCAGTCGGCTACTTTCAAAGTTTTAAATGGATTGATATGCCCCCCCCCCCCCCACACACACATACACACACACACACACACAAATACAGCTTTAAGGGACTATAAGCCTGCTTTTACTCCTCATGAAGGAAAGTGAGCTATAATTAACATCTTTAATTGTTGTATATTCAGAGAATCATTGTAATCCGCATAGATTTACTGTAATGTAATACATCTTGACATTTTGTGATCCACTTTACTGAGCTTTAACAAATAATGACAAGACAAGGATGTTCACGCTATTTGTACCTGAAAGCCAAAACTTCATCTCAGACACCTCTAACTGGTTGTACAACAGTACTTCTTGGAAGGAAGTTTAGAATAAGACTTTGACATTAAAGACAACATGTATTTTGCCATCACCTTCATTAAACAAGAGTAGAAGAATTTTTATTAAATATCTTATTTGCACTGAAGTGTGGGCCAAAAGGTTTATTTATGACACTGGATGGAATTTACAGTAAAAATGAGGTTTTGCAAGTGTGACTGTGTTCTGCCAATATGTCCTTGGAATGTAAATATCCATGTATTTCTTAATGTGAACTGGTTATTTCTGTTACAGATTTTATTATCCTCAGGGTAAACCCACTAATGAACATTGTGGAGATGCTGTTTATCAGAAAATGTCATCAGTCTTCCAACAGTTTCCAAACCAGCAAGTGCCTCGTGAGAAGTTTGATATTGTCACCAAGGTTTGTATTCATTGTTTAGTAAATTTTCTCCAGTGTATGTTACTACTACATTAATCTAAGTTTTGTATTGTCTGTCTTTCCTGCCAGGCTTGTCAGTGTCCTGTGTACTGGAAGATTCCATTATTCATTGCAGCTGGAGGAGACAAACTTGGTTATATGGAAGCTAATACCTTTATTGATTTCTGGAAGAAGTAAGTACAATTATGCTATGTGAAGTAAGTGAATCGGATCTGGCATCTCTTGGCCTTATTTCCTGACAGAACTTTTGCTGGATATCCTGAATTGTAACTTTTGTCTCTTTGTAAATTCACAGAGCAGAGTTTTCCATGATAAGTTAATAATCATTTAGCTGGTCAAGAAATTGTGTGCCTACTATGGAGAAAGAAGCTTTATTGCTGTCTTCACAAGCACATGATACCTATAAATGTGCTGGGTTTGCAAAAGTCATTGTTACCTCTGTCAGTTGTGAATCATAATTCATAAGCATTCTCAGCAGCAGTAGTAAATATGTATAAACCATTCAGGCTTGTTTTGTCTTCATGGGTATTGGTCTTCCCATTTTTTCCTTGATCATCATACTTATGCCAGTTGAAGTAAATTGTCAGAATATATCATTCGCTTTTATTGGCTAGGGGAGAATATAAATTCACAATTTTTACTTGTTCTAAGTCTCAGTGTCTACTGCACTATTCCGCTGAGTCTTAGAACAGTAGTTTTTACTACCATAAATCCCAGAACCATGTTACATTTTTTTGTTAGTATCTGTTAGCATTACAGTGTCTTTCAACAAGACTGCTATGTGCTTGACACAACAGAACTTTTATTATTATTTATGTTTCTTACCCCTGATAATCTTTTATCATGAATGACAACAAGTGATAATCCAGTTATATGGACCTCAACAATGCAATACTGCTCCTCAGTGTTGTTGTTGTTGTTGTTGTTGTTGTTGTTGTTGTTGTTGTTGTTGTTGTTGTTGTTGTTGCTGCTGCTGTTGCTGTTGCTGTTGCTGTTGTTGCTGTTGCTGTTGCTGTTGCTGTTGTTGTTGTTGTTGTTGTTGTTGTTAATCATCAATGCCATCAACATCATGAAAATATTTTCTCCTCTGTTCAGAGTTCTGTCGACCTGCCATGACAAGTCATCTAGGTTTGTCTACATCATGACAAGAGGTACACGTGAATTCCTGGTTCCTGAGGACTTTATACCTTTGGTCCAAGATGTAGTAGACACACATCCGGGTCTCACATTTCTTAAAGAAGCAGCAGAGTTTCACTCCCGTTATGTACATACGGTGAGTACAGTATACTTCCATTGATGTAGTATTTCCATTTCAAAGGCATATGTTACAACTGGTCTGCAGGCTATGTATATCTTAATAGGCTTATACAGAGCGAGCTGAAAGTTCCTGTACCTATGTACAACTGCATCCTGTTGGCACATTCTTTTAATTTTTTTTAACTGTCTGGTTTTGATGAAATAAGAATTCTGAAATTGTGAAAATATAGAATATGATGTTCTGGGTCAATAGCACAACACGGTCTCATAGGTGGCTGTGAAGGGGGAAGCAGATTTGTACCACCTACAATAATACATGGTATCTTAACCCAGAAAATCACGGGCTAAACGTCTGCATGACAGCCTTCACTGTGATACTGAAAACTCTCCCCACTCTCAGTTCTGCCATTGGCTTTTCCTATAGGATGGTCCTACTGCAGACACTGCACTACATTACAGTGTTTTCAGTGATAGATTAAATTTGAAGTCCATTTGGCCACTCAGGACCAAAAGAATCAGATATTTAAATGTCTAAAAGGGATTCTATTGAACTTACATTTTTATCTTTGCTGTGCATTGAGGGATCCATCATATATGAGAGTATTTACTCATTCCTTAATCTTAAAGATGTCATCATAGCCTTAAGTGAAACCTTCCTTTTGGTTGAATATTGCATGTATTTGCTAAAATATACAATCTTTAGATGCATGTCTGTATGGACATGAGGCTATTTCTAACATGGGTAAGTGAAAACTGACTATCAGAACTTGAATATCTACAGGAGTAAGAGAGGTACTAACCACCACAGTGTGAGCATTTATTAATGTCTTTTTCAGTGTGTTATTTAACAACACTTTCAGTTTCTAAGATTATACTGGTATAGTGCTGGTGATGGATAGATGAGTGTGGATCATTGGTGGAATGATACTGACAGGGAAAATCCAAATTACTTGGAAAAACACCTGTCTCAGTGCCACTTTGTCCAACAAGAGTCCCATGTGGACTGACCTTAAATCCAACCCAGGCATCTGCTGAGACAGGCTGGCACCTGACCACCAGAACCATGGCACAGCCAGTACTAATAAAACTCAAGAAGAGATCTTTTACCTTAAGGAGTGTCATCCCCATTGTATGTGTAAAATTATATATGTGGGAGGGTAGTCAATAACACAACTCATATGATATAAAGGATGTACATTCTTGAAAATTAATATCAATATCAAAAGAACATGTTTTGGCCATTCGTGGTCGTCATCAGGTTTTGTCTGTACCAATTAAGGTTTCACTATACAAATTGCGTGATTGAGTTATGATGTGGAGTTTTCAACACCAGTCATTATCAGACTGTATCTACTATGCATTAGGTAAATAAGGTTGCTGGACATATGTAGTGTCGCTCTGGTGATGCAGGGGTCTCATTCCGGGTGTGTGTAGAGTGTTATCCTGGGAGTTGGCCTAATTAGATGTCATTCCTCTCCCGTGTAGGGGTTGATATTGTGGGGCCTTCTCTTGGTGACCTGGGTAGGATCGGTCCCGCCTATGGAGAAAAAACATAAAGTGTAAGAGATTTGTAGGGGAGCTCAGGTGACCTAGAAGTCGGGTATGCGACAACACATAAATACACAGGACTCCATTATGCATGTAAATACCATTCTCATTTACCCCACAGCCCTCACACATGTCACCTGAGCTCCCCCTACAGATCTCTTACACCTTATGTTTTTTCCCCACAGGCGAGACCGATCCTACCCAGGTCACCCAGAGAAGCCCCCACAATATCAACCCCTACATGGGAGAAGAATGACACCTAATTAGCCCATCTCCCAGGATGACACTCCACACACCCCCAGAATGAGACCCCTGCATCACCAGAGCGACACTACATATGTCCAGCAATCTTATTTACCTAATGCATAGTAGATACAGTCTGATAATGTTTGATGTCGAAATTTCCACATCATAACTCAGTCACACGATCTGTATAGTGAAACCTTAATTGGTACAGACAAAACCTGATGATGGTCATGAATGGCCAAAACATGTTGTTTTGATACTAATATTAATTTTCAAGAATATACATCCCTTATATCATATGAGTTGTGTTATTTAATACCCTCCCACATATATAATCAAGAAGAGATGTTTTAAGGTATGTCCAAATGTAGCAGTCCTCCACTGAACTTGGTAATTTATTGATAGCAGACACCTGGTGAAACTTTGTTACATTCAAGTTGATGAACAGAATTGGTTCGAACTTCCTTCTGCTGTAAAGAACATGTTATGACCATCAAGTCAGAAGTACATATATGCATGATATATTGTTGATGATCAGTGTGCTTATTGTTTCACATGTGTCATAGGTAATTGCACGTATCTACTACTGCGTGAACAGGTCATGGAGTGGTCGTATTACATTGCCAGAACTTAGGAGGTCAAACCTCCTCCATGTTATACAACTTCTTGAGGAGGAGGAAGACATTAACCAAGTGACTGCATACTTTAGTTACGAGCATTTCTATGTCATATACTGCAAGTTCTGGGAGCTGGACCGTGACCATGATCTTTACATTGACAAATTGGATTTGACAAGACATAGTGATCATGGTGAGTGTATTATTAATGTATGTTCTTTTCCTGAATATGGCTGTAATTGCATTTATGGACAGAGAGGCAGTACTGATTCAGATATTGTGGACATAAAATTAATTTGAAAACATGCTGCACTATATCACAGGTTTCCACTTATAATTTGTTTCAACCATAACATCTGTACACTAGTTATGTGGAAAATTTTAATGTGTTTTAATCTGTTTGGTGACAGTTCACTGCATGGTTGAGTAGGCAATAAACCATTTTTATTGTCTGTATGATCTCAATAAAATCAAAATTGCAGTAAACTGGGAGATCCAATCCATCTGTGCCTAATTTTCCTTTGTACTTTACACAAGGGTTTACATATGAATATGCAGTAGTAACTGCTTTGCACATTTTGGTATGTTAAAGGTAAATGCAGGAGGCGGGATAGTGTAGTGTGTATAGAGACTAAAGCTATGGATCCCAGCAGAGAAGAGAGATTTTCTGTCATACAGAAGGTTCAGACAGGCTGTGGGGCCCACCCTGCCTCCTATTCAATGGGTACCGGGATTCTTTCTCTGTGGTAAAGTGGCTAGTGCAGGAATATGATCACCCACCTTTTACTGGTGCTGAGGTTAAGAATGAGTGGAGCTGTATGTGTGCTTGCCCTATATTCCTTCATGGTGTGGACAGGCAGAACTCTGCCTTTACCTTTTAAAGATAAACACACAGTTATTGGGATGAGTACTGTGCTCTACTGGGTTATTATGCAGCAAGTAGTGGTAATTTCTTCCCGACGTTTCAGGACAACCCATCGGTCTCATCCTCAGGGGTCTTGAACCCTGAGGATGAGACCGGTAGGTTGTCCCATCATTCCCTTGAAACCTGAAGATGGGACCAATAGGTTGTCCTGTGGACATGGGTGAGAAATTATCATTGCTCACTGCATACTAATCCAGAAGAGAGCAGTTCTCAGCTGCTTTGCAGCAGAAGCCTGAAATCATGCACTTAATAGGATGATTTATTTTTTATTGTAATTCTGAACTCGCTTTCTCATTTCAGTGATTTCATTATATTATGTTCATTAATTAGAGATAACTTAAAATGTGAAATCAATAGACAGTTCAAGAGCAGAAGGAAGGAAAACCGAGAGGTAAAATTAATTAATGTGATACAGGCAGTAAACAAAACTATTAGACAGTTTATAGCTGCGTCACTAACAACATCTGTTTTAATATTTTTCAAATTTTCTTTGCATTGGACAGTTATTAATGAGTTTAACAAAATCCATTTAAGGTTAGTTTGCATATTTTACTGTTACATATTATTATCTCCTACATGTTTGGGCCCTTCCTGGGCCATGATTGTGGAGAAAACATAAAAGAGATGTATAAAAGATTTGTATGTATCATTAGGAAATGCTGCTTGTGAATGTGTCAAACATAGTAACATGTTCGATATGTACAATTTGAATATTAGTTAAAACTTGAAAGATTAAAATTATTATTAACAAAAATGTGTTCAATATGAACATGTAAAGTTGCAGTACAATATAAAATTTGCGTTCAGACTTTCAAACAATTTATCTTTATTTTTATTCTGCATTTTTGCCTGTGTTTTTTAAGCCAAACTTTTCTAATGAAAATTATTTAATCTTTCAATGATACATCCGCGTTGTGCTCCAGTCAATGGGCTGTATGTATATTGAAACTAGTAACCTTATAAATCAGTGTGCTGTGCATGACAGTTTATTGAATAAATATATATCAATATTATTTAAAAATTTCTCCTCCCTCCCATTCAGGCTAAATGAGGAATGCATTTCATCTTACTTGATTTTATCACCCTAATAATATTTGGGAACACATACAGTTTATATTTTCTCTAACCTCATGTTATGTGCTGAATATCTGGACTTACTTGTGGTCATGTTATATGTTGAATATGTGGACTTACCGTTGGTCTCCTCAGGTATTGTCCTCAGACAGCTTCAGTTTGTGTTATTCTCTTAAGGTGAAGATCAAGTTGACTACCTCTATAAATTTAGAAATGCGCAAATGTTAAATATCATTCACAAGACTGGTGAATTCCTATACATATTCACATCCCATGTTGACTATGTCATAACCTAACCTTCAAAATTTGTTTTGTTTTTCCAGCTTTGTGAGATTGATTGGTAGCAATGTTGTTCCAACTAGATTATTGATATGCATCTCATGGTGTTTTGTAAAAAACAAATAGAGATATTTCTGCTTCCATAATTGATATAGATGTAGCAAAAAGCATGATTTTCATCATCCCTACTTAATGCCATTTAAAACTGTGCCATACTCTCATTCAGTTTAAAAATGATGATGCACGCGCGCATGCGCGCGCACGTACACACACACACACACACACACACACACACACTTTTATGATGTGTAAAAGTCCACTGCAATGTTTTACATATGTACTTCAGTCTCTTTCTGCTCTTTCACTCCATTGTCTGAATACTTGCCCAGTAAGTAATGTACAAATTTTCACTGTGGCTTACAGCACTCTCATCACGCATAATAGATCGCATCTTCTCAGGAGCAGTGACACGCGGGCATCGACAGCACTTACATGATGAAAAAATGAGTTACACTGACTTTGTGTGGTTTCTCTTGTCTGAAGAAGACAAAACACATCCAACAGCTATTGAGTACTGGTTCAGGTAAATTTTATATGTATAATGGAATATCCAAAAATTATCTCCTCTTCAGGATTGGTGTTTCTCAGTTATTACGCTACAGTACAGCTTTGTGCAATATTTTCAGTCCATATTTTTTTCTACAGAATTAAGAGCATTTCACAAAGTGAGTTATTGTTCCGCTCTGTTTTCTTATCTCTTACACTTTTTTTTAAGTTGTTGCCACCACGGTATGTTATATTATGTCTGTATTTTTTGTGTGCAGTAAAATTAATTTAATCTGAATACTGATAGTCTGGAAATCCTGATGGTTTGGCACTAGGGGAAAAGAGTCCTCTGTTTAAGTATGATTTTTTAATAGAAGTTTCACTCTTTACTCATTACTCTTTCTTGTGCTGTCTGGACTTTATGGAGGTCATCAGGCTTTTATAATGTCTTTAGAAGATCCCAAAATGAATACACCATGTACTGCTGGCAAAATGAGTTCTTAGAAACCTGTAATTAGGATGCTTGAAGGTGGTGAAAGCTGAGTGTGTTCGTGGTTTCATACAACACTAGATCACTAACTATCTAAGAAACAGAAGTACCATTTACAGTAGTTTATAGCATCATGTGAAAGTGTGAAGGGCCTTTTCAAGTGATAGATATTGAAAGAGCCTAAATTAGTGCAGTTGTAAAAGGTGATGTTTAAGTTGATAACAGCATTGTGTACCAAAGGAAAACCCGTGATTGGACTAATGATAACTGAAATAGCTCAGTCTTTTTTAAGATAAAATGAAAATAAGTGACATGACAAGTTCTCTGAGGACTGGGCTGAAAAATCCTTGATTGCTGGGTTAAAGGAATTCTGCTGTACCTCACTTTATAAATAGCAGTTTTTGATCTTGATAATGTATTTTCCTCTTACTGTTATTAGCTGTTACTTATTCATATAATGTTTTATTCTGTTTCATTTGTGTATGAATCATACTAATTTAATTACAGTTGGTATAGAAATTCAGTACATAACAAAAAATGAAGAATAGAGTGGATATAGCTGACCATACCTATATGCATGCACATGACAGTTTACTGTAATACCAGCTTTGCTGGTATTGCTGGTATTTCCCAAGTTGCTGACTACATTTTAGTGTATCATTGTGTGGAATATGATGAGAAGTGCTAGCCTGGACTGTTGAGAGTAAGTTTGAGATCTCTGTCTTAAATATGGACTGAGAGACATGTCAATCCTGAAATGTTTTACTCTACATAAAGCACTAATATACAAATGTGTGCTGTCATAGTCCCTTTTAATAAATGTCAATTACAGTGTAGGTCTGTTCTAATGCATGCGTTCTTTACACAGATGCATGGATCTGGATGGTGATGGTTACCTCTCCATGTATGAACTAGAATATTTCTATGAGGAACAGCTTCAGAGGATGGAAGCCATTGGTATTGAGACTTTACCCTTTGAAGATTGTCTCTGTCAGGTACACTTTACCATCATTTCATATCTACAAATTATGCAGAAATAGTAGTTTTCTCATACTAAATTCTGCATCATACACGTTGTAAAGTTTGTTAAATTATAAATCACATATAACTTCTTAATTTATGTTATAGTTCAGCAAATTCCATGATATTCCTTTCTGTGTGACACTACAGGCAAGTGTAGCCCAAGGTCTCCTTATCTGTAAATATTTTAGTAGGACTGCTTTGAGAGGGGATGAGCCCAATGCATGACCCCAACCTACACAGGACAACATAAACACTGAGAAAATGCTGACATACTTTCATGCCCCACATGGATTAGAACCCATGTTCCCCATGTCCAAGTGGTGGAAGGCAGTACATGCTTTATACTGCACAACCACTGTAACTGGCTAACATGTCATGATAACCATCTCTAATAGACTTCTGAGATGATGACAGATGATATTTTCTTCCTTCTTTACAGAATTTCAGGATGTTAGACATATTCTCCTTATGTTCATTGACTGCTGTATTTGGAGTTTTACTTACTTACTCCATGGGGCAGAGTCCTTCTTGAGAAGCTAACTGGTTTTGCAGCTAGTCAAGAAATTCCCCGCATTTTTGGAACCCGAAGGTTCATC